>Ga0307951_1002113_pt1 | contig 12379 bp, 8 predicted proteins | sample OrgLakmetagen374_FD_201842 | JGI IMG/M metagenome (GOLD analysis project Ga0307951, IMG submission 201842) | Saline water microbial communities from Organic Lake, Antarctica - #374 | ecosystem: Environmental > Aquatic > Non-marine Saline and Alkaline > Saline | place: Antarctica: Organic Lake... | reverse complement strand
CTGCGCGCCACCAGGTCGGCACCGACAACCGGATCCTCCTTCTCGACCTCGCCGATCTGGGAGACATGTCCCGCGTCGCCAGCGACCGCGACAGGCTCGAGGCCGAGACCTGCGCCCTGACCGGCTGCTCGCGACAGGATTTCGCCCGGGGCAACTCCAGCTTTCTCGAAAGCCTGATCCGGAATTTCCAGGACGACAAGATCGTGGGCCGTCCGGGCTGGGAGGTGCGCGCATTTCGCGCCATTCGGGCCGGCGCCGAGTACAGCCTTTCGCTGTCCGAGGATATTCTGCGCACAAAAGCCTCGTAAGGCCCCGCCAGCTACCTCTCGCCGCCAGCATGACAAGGAAGAAAGGCGCGCGGGCGCGGCTGGCGGAATATCGAAAAGGTATCGCAATTGCACGTGCGGCGATATCGAACGATGTCCATCCTTCCGATTGAAGACAGTTCCAATAGACAAAGGAGATCCCTCCAATGACGGCCACGACCAGTCCAGGAATGCGACTCTGTGATCGCGCGGAATACGCCGGCAAGCCCGAGCCGCTCGCCATGCCGGCCAAGACCCCGCTTCCTGACGCCGTAGCATCCATGGTCGACCGAAACTACGGCTCCGTCATCGTCGTCGACCCGGATCACGGTGTCGAGGGGATCGTGACAGAACGAGACATTCTCAAGCGCGTGGTTCATGCCGGCCGGGAGGTCGCAAAAACCACGCTTGGCGACATCATGACACCCACACCCCGCGTCGCCCGCGAAACCGACGACATCATCGACTGGCTGCGGATGATGTCCAACGAGCGCTTCCGGCGCCTGCCCGTGGTCGATGAGGCCGGACGGGTGAAGGCCGTGTTCACGCAAGGAGATTTCGTATCCTACACATGGCCGGACCTGCTGCACCAGGTCAAGGACATGGCCCGGGCCACGATCGGGCGCAACTGGGCCCTCTTCCTCATCGGTGGTGGCATCCTGCTTTACACGCTTGCCATCCTCGGTGTGGTCGCCAGCATGGCGTGAGGCACAGGCCCAAACTGCCCGGCGAAGAGCCAAACACGATTTTTTTTTCGCAATCGGGTTTGGCTCGTCTCCGGCCGAACCCAAGTAAGGAATACCGGAGGGGTGGCCGAGCGGTCGAAGGCGCACGCCTGGAAAGTGTGTAGGCGGGAAACCGCCTCGAGGGCTCGAATCCCTCTCCCTCCGCCACAGATTTTTCTGTTTATTTTCAATTACTTAATCTGCGATCCCACGCAGACACACCTCTGACATCTGCGCAAAATGTCAGGTTACCCGCTGACCGCAGAACGGGGTTGCACGAGACAACACAGCAGCGGTCTGCACCCGACCCCACATCCCTGTCGAACCCACAAGTCAAAGGAGCTTTTCCCATGCCCGTCTCTCACGCAACCGACGCCAGTTTCGAGGCCGATGTCATCGCCTCCGACGTGCCCGTCATCGTCGATTTCTGGGCGCCCTGGTGCGGCCCTTGCAAGCAGATCGCCCCTGCCCTCGAAGAGATCTCAGGCGCGCGCACCGACATCAAGATCGTCAAGGTCAATGTCGACGAGAATCCGCAATCACCGATGCGCTTCGGCGTGCGGGGCATCCCCGCGCTTTTCCTTGTGCGTGACGGCAAGGTCCAGACGATGCGCGCCGGCGCCGCGGGCCGCGCCCAGATCGAGGACTGGATCAACCAATCCCTGTGATCTGAGGAAACGCCCCGAACGGATCTTGATCCCCTCTCGGCCTCATTCCCGCTTGCTGCCCGCCTGACCGCCTGGTCAGGCGGGCTTATTTTTTGCGTCGATGCCTCTTCGGAAACGAACGGCATCACTCCTGTCGCCTTCTTGCCGAATTCCGGCCTGCCTGAGAGGTGCGGAGATGTGCCGTCCTCCTTTGAATCTCCGATGGCAGTGAAGGCTCAGAGCGATATCGCGAGCGCCATTCTGAGTGGCGGCGCGGCCACAGCCAACACCTCGCCTCCCCCACCGGGCGGCAGTCCGGCTTCCTCCATTCGCGCTACGCGCGACTGATGCCGCCTCCGCCGGGATCGGGTTGAGAAAACTTCGCCCTGCGCGTTGCGACGGACCCTTCCGGGCCTGACCTCCCTCCAGAGTTATCTGACACCATCCCTAACTGGCAGGCGAATATCATGGCTGACCGCATCGAACAAAAATACATGAGCTACGACGACTGGAAGGAGCTCGGACCGCTCTTTCAGCCGGCGGAGCCCGAAGGCGACAACATCTATGACGGCACGACCCGCGAGCGGCCGACCACGCCCAAGTGGGCGTCGGCCAGCCTTGGCGGCCCCAACAAGCTTCTCGGTAATCCGGATCACTCCGGCCGTCGCGATTCCTTCACGAATGCCCACAGCCAGTGGATGCATATCATGAAGACGCTTGACGCGGGCGGAGATCCGGCCATGAAGCTGGTCCGCGAAGCCGCCAAGACCGGCAACAAGATGCACGAGCTCTCCGAGCGGATGCATGGTAATGGCAATGCCTGGGTCGCCCTGGCCGGCGACGCCCAGACCGCCAAGGTTCTGCGCGGCTTCATCACGACCACGCTCGAGCAATTCCCGCCCGCCAAGGGCGTGCTGCCCCAGGAGCTGCCGACCTCTCCCGAAGACGCGCGCCTCAAGGAGATTTCAACGGCGATGGCAGCACATCAGCCCAAGCGATTCCGCAAGCGGGTTCTTGAAGATGGTCATATCCGCTTTGCTGACGGCAGCTCCCAGGAGCGCGCCGCCGACAAGTCGTTCGAGAAGACCAACAAGACCCAGGCCCGCGGCAACGCCAAGCCGCGTCAATATGCAGGCATGATGGCCCTCTTCGCCGATGACGGCATGGAAGACCAGGCCGCCGCTTACGCAGCCAAGTCCGACACGCGCCTCGCCATCGCCCCGGAAAAGAACGCCGCGCTGTGGAAGGCCATGAGCGCCGAGCGTCCCCAGGGCGTCTACTACCCGCGCGCCTATAACCCGAACTCGAAGCAGTGGGCTGCCGGCGACGAGCTGGCCCAACGCGCCGATGGCGGTGTCTTTTTCTGGAACGGCGACCACAACTCGCGTGCCTTTGCAGCCGCTGCCGAGTTCTCTCGCCAAGGCAAGGCCCTGCGCATTCACGGACCCGACGGCAAGGAACTGCCGCTGTTCGAGACCGCGCGGGAAGCCGAGCAGGCGCACCAGTCCAAGAAAGAATTCGCCCAGAGCCAGTCGCATCACGCATTCGATCTCTCCGCGAAAGAGCCGATGGCGCATTACGGGCTGTCCCTCATCAAGCACGACAAGCTCGGCACGCTGAACGACAAGGACATCAATCGCCTTTCGCAGATGGACGAGACCGTCAACGATATTGCGGACATGGCCGACACGGCACAGGGTCGCGAATATCTTCTCAAGGAGCAGAAGATCTCGGGGGGTGCGGTCAAGCTGCTCGGCGACAAGGATGCCATGGCCAATGCCCGGCAGTCCCTGCTCGAGATCCGCCGCGAAATGCAGGCTGACAATGTCGATATCATCGGTCCGCGGGATTACCCGGAAAGCCTCGTGCGCTCCGGATCCGTGCCGCCCTACCTTTTCATCCAGGGTGACAAGGATTTCTTCCGCAATGCCGACACTATCATCGGCGTGACAGGAAGCCCGGCTCGCGATGATCGGGCCCGTCGCCTGACCACCAGCCCGGCTGCCGAGGCGATGTCGAGCCTCACCATGCAGCCGGCCACGGTTGCCTATGTGCAGGGTCAGACTCCGGTCGATATGCCCGAATCAGGCCCGCAGATCATGGTGGCGACCGCCGGACAAGCTCATACCTCCGACGCGGATCGTGCAAAGGAGTCCCGGATCATCGAGAATGGCGGCGCGGTCATCCGCACCCTGCCTTCGCGGCACTCCTCCTTCTATTACGATGCCAAGGCCTGGAACGAGGAACGCGGCAAGAAGGGGAAGCTGATCGGCGTGCCCGCAACCGGAAGCCAGCACACCGAAAATGCCAGCGCCGGATTGATGTCCGCGATGTCCAGCTCTGTCGTGATCACCGATCTCGACCGGGGTGAAAGCCACTCGCATCAGCACGTTGCCCTGCGTCAGAGCCTGGCCAGCGGCCGCAAGCCCGCAGTCATGAACTTCCAGGATTACGAAGGCATTTCTCATGTCTCCGGGAACCGCGCCCTGCTGGCCAATCGTGGCACACGGGCGCTGCAGCAGGCCGGGCTCGGAAACCGCGATGTCGAGGAATTCGGCCCCGCGCTCGAGGGACAGAAGCCCGCGCTCGACACGGGCCGCAACATGGGTCTCGCGATGGAAAACCTGGTGCGGCACACGAAAGGCCAGGACATCAAGTTTCCCGAGGCGAGCCGGGCCAAGCCCCGCGAAGCCGAAGCCGAACTCTAATCCCACTCCGGGGGCGCGGATCTGCGCCCCCGGCACGATCTCCCCCGAGATACACCCGAACATTGAGGCATACTCATGAGCACTGCAGAAGTCATTCTTGGCGCAAACCTCTACAAGGACGCCGTAGACGCCGACCTGAAATCCACGATGGATGCCACCCCCGAGGATTATGGCAACCTCCGGCTCGCCTTCCGCGACATGTCGCGCTGGCTGATCCGCCATGACTGCGTCGCCCGCGACGAAGATGGCAAGTGGGATGTCAATAACGCCGGGATCGACAAGGTCGACGACGAGCAGGCAAAGAAATTCCTGCCGCTCTACCAGACCGCGGTTCTCGCTCACGAACAGTCCAAGTCCGCGCTGACCCGCGATGGCAAGGCCGACTACATGGCCAGCTTCCGCGATATCCACGCCGACACGATCTTCGAGATCGAACCGGAGACGGTCACCCGTGTGCGCGGCAGCGACATGCAGGACATTACCACGGCCTCGCTCAACCTGCTGGAAACCGTGGAAGGCGATCGCGCCAATACCGCCTTTATCCCCGGTCTTGATCAAGCATCGCTCGACTCGCTGTGGTCGGTTCTCGAAGAGACCGGGTACCTGATGCCCGGGGAAAACCCCGATCGCGAGGCCGCACTCGGCGCCCAGGCACTGCGCGGGACCCCGGAGCAACAGGAAGCCCTCTACTTCCAGGCCTCCGCCATCGCAACCAACCTGGATCTTCCGGAAAGCATCAACCAGGGCGATAAGTCCGCGGCGGCCGCCATGGTCCTGAAGAATGCCGTCTCCTCGGCCGAGGTCGAAGAGGTAAACCTCGAAGGCCTCGGGGTTGGATCGGCCGAGATGGGCTGGGACAGCGACTTGACAAAGAAGGATGCCAACAGCCTCTTCAATGTCATCGTCCGCGGCACGCGCATGATCCATGGAGCACAATGGGACACCCAGAGCCTCGATACGGTCGTGGTTCATCAAAAGCACGCCGAGGACATGAAGATCGCCCTCGACGACTATTACGAAAAGGGTATCGACAACGCCCTGTCCTCGGGGAACTTCGGTGACCCGGTCATCGGCATCGACCAGGCCAGGCGTCTCGGAAAAGCGATCGACTTTCTCAACGAGGCAATCAATACCGATCCCGACGCCCAGCGCTACACCGGCGATGACGGCGGCCTGATGACCCAGGAAGGTCAGACCATGAGCGAAGGCAACGATCTCGGAGACGAGTTCGGCGGCGCCTTCGATGCCGAAGAGTCGGCACCGGCAGCTGTCGCCGTATCCGGCGACGGCGATATGGCCGCACATGCCTACGGCAAATCCGAGACAAAGGTTCGCCTGACGGAGGGGCTTCTCAGCGAGGCCGACACGCCGATACTCGAGGCCATCGACAGCGGTGCCGCCGAATATCTGCGCCAGCGCGCCGGGCGCGCCGAGTCCGAGTTGGGCGATATCGGATCCACGCGTGCCGCCTTCGGAACTCTCGAAGAGGCTATCGGCGGTGAAGGTCAGGCCTACGAGATGCGGACCGAAAGTGCAGGGCGTTCCGGCGAGGTCGTCACCCTGGCGGAAAAGGCCAACATGAACCCCGAGAAGCGCGAACGCCTGGTCAACTCGCGGCGTGTCATCATCAAGCCCGGGCAGGATCCTTTTCGGGATTACAAGCCCGGCGCCCCCGATGTGGCCGCCAAGCGCATGACCAAGTATCTCGACGACAACATGCTGGTTGAAGGCAAGGACGGGAAGATGGCTCCCAACCTGAAGCTGCGCGCCGAGCTGCGCAATGCGACCCAGATGCGGATCGAATCCACGACCCGCGGAGAGGGTGAGGCATTCCTGGGTTATGCCCGGAAGTTCGTCGAGCGGGACCGTGAAGAGCAACGCCTGCGTGAGGAAGCGGGACGCGAGAAGCGTGGCATCAGCCAGGTCGATCTCGACGCCAAGAGCGTCGGGCGTTTCCTGGAGGTCTACGCGGCCAGCGGATCCCGGGATCCGGCCCGGATGGAAATCTCGCCTGAAGGACAGGTCGGCATCACGCACCCCGATGCGCCGAAACTTACCTCGCGCATGTCGGAGGTCCCTTCCGAGATCGCAAAGTCGCCGAGCAACCCCGCACGCCGCTTCGGTGGCAACCTCGATGTCGAGAGCCTCAAAGCCGCCTATCAGACGGGTGCCGAAAAGCTCACGCTTATGGTGGACGGAGAGCACCCCTACGGCGTGATCGGCAAGTTCGACGACCAGCCCGTCAAGACCAAGACCAAGAAGGTCGAGGACATCGTTCTGAGTTGATCGCCAACACAGCACGCCCCTGAAGCCCCGCCAGCCCCGGCGGGGCTTTTCTATTGCGACCAGGAAATATTTCCTTCGGGGGCGCCGGCAAGAGCCAATATCCTGATCGCACGAGAAGAGGCTTTTCCGCCATGACCGCAGAAACCGCACGTCGCCCCGACCCCGAGGCCGACCGTCCCGTTTACCTCGGGATGGCCTGGCAGCAGTCGCGCTCCAAGGAAGGCGCCTGGCGGGCCGGATCCGATGTCACCCCGATCACCTATCTCGTCGAGGAAATCGATGACGGTCAGTGGACGGCCCGCCAGGGCTTTACCCAGACGGCCGGGAGACCGAATATCGAGATCGGCCGCTTCGCGTCGATGGTCATCGCCATGACGGCTTGCGAGCGTCACGATTTCCGGTTCTGGGCCAGCGCATCGGAGCGGGCCGGAAAGGATCCCGTTTTCATGGGGTCCCCCGATCGCGTCAGTGATTTCGTCGGCGGGCTTGCAGCTTATGAGCGCGACGACCTCCTCGACATGATCGCCGGTGGATACTCCCTGGCCGACGGCCGAAGCTTTACCGAAAGCGCCAGCTTTTTCGAGGCGCGCAAGACGGGCCTCAAGCAGGAAAGGAGCGGCGATTTCACCGCCACGCTCTCGATCAAGGCCGTGGACGTACCGATGTGGCTGATGCAGGTCGCGCCCGGCGCGGGCCTTGTCGCCGCCATCGCGGAAAGCCCCCAGGAGCGGGACGCGGAATGGGATGACCGCGCCGCGCATGCCTTGCGGCGCAGCTTCGCCCTGGTTCAGGACAACGCGTTCCACGCCTGGGTGTCGCAGAAATACGACCACTGGGGCCTCGTGGCCACCGCACTTCAGCAGACCTCCGAGGAAGTGGAGGAAGCCGTCTCGGAGACCCTCCGCCGCCTCATCGGTTGCCCCAGCCGCCGCGATCTCGCAACCAACAAGGACGCCGTTCTGCGCCTCGAGAAGATAGATCGCGAGTTCTATCTCGATCTTTCCAAGGGTATGTTCGTCTCCGCCGCAAGCTAAGGCGGCTTTTTGCCCGCACCGGCTTTGACCCGGCATCCCGCGAACCGATTTCCTTCGAAATCCCACTCGCGCCGATCGCAGGAGTTCAGCCATTATGCGTGCATCATCATTCGCTCTCTTCACAACCCTGGCGCTTGGCCTGGGAACACCCGGCCTCGCCCAGGACCCGTCTTCCGACCAGTCAGCGGCCGGGGTCTACTTGCCCAATACCGGCTCTGAACTGGTCGATCTGATCGAGGCGTGCGACACCGACCGGTGCATGTCCTATATCTCCGGCGCTATCGGCGGGATCTCCGTCTATGCCGCTCTCGCGGAGAAACCTTCCCCTTTCTGCGCTGGCGGGAATATCGAGACCGCGGAGATCCGCGATGCCATCGTCGAGACGATCTCCAGCACCCCCGCATTGGAACAAAACCACCCGGCAATCGGTATTCTCGCGGCCTTCGGGCGCAACTGGCCATGCATGACCGATGAAGACATGCAGAACTTCCAGAGCATGACCACGCTTCCCGTCGACCCGGAGATTGCCACCGCAATCGAGACCTCGGACCAGCACATGCTGCGCTACGGCCCTGAAGACGCCCCGGCATCGCGCCGCATGAGTGTTTTCCACGATCCCAATTGCGAGGCCTGTCAGCGCTTCCAGTCCGAAACTCTTGTGCTCTCAGAAGATGGCTGGCGGATCTCCGTCTATCCCGTCGCCAACACCAGCGAAGAAAGCGCAGGCTACGGCGCCGTGGCGCTCGCGCTGCGCGACATCTCGCCGGACGCTGTTGAGACACTCTATGCGGCAATGCCCGAAACGGCGGATTTCGAGACCGCCATGGGTCTCGCCATCGAGGCCGGCGTCTCGACCAATGACGTACTGAAAGCCATTGCCACCACCGGCGCCTACGAGGCGGTGGAAGATAATACCCGCACACTCGCAGAGCTCGGAGCCGAGGGTACACCGGCCTGGATTGTCGGCACGTCTCTTTACACGGGATTTCTGAGTGCTCCGGCGGTGATCAATGTCACCTCGGGCGGCAACGCGGCCGACAATGCCCCATCTCCCGCTGGCACACCTCCCGCAGCGCTGATGGAGCAATAAGACGATGAAACTGACCGTCCAGAACACCGACCTGCAGACCATCCTCGCCGCCGCCGCGGCCGTGACAAGATCTCCCGATCCGATCAAGATCATCGCCGAGCGTATCGGCGATGCCCCCGACGACGACAAGGATTACGAGGAAAGACCCGCCGAAGCGGGCCAGATCCGCATCATCGCCTTCAATGACACCATGGTCATCGAGTGGACCCGGCCCGCGGAAATCAAGATGTCCGGAAGCGTCGCCATTCACCCCGACGGGCTGACGCGCCTGGTCAAGGCCTCGCGCAACTCCGACTCGACTTTCGTCCTCGAGACGATCGCGACCGACAATGAACGCTCCCTGCGCCTCAATACCGCGCGCAGCGCGCATGAATTTCCAGCCGTATCGGATGCAGTCTTTGACACCATCGTCCCTGGGCGCGCAAATGCCGAACGCGCCAACCTGTCGAACCTGTCCAATGCAATCTCCACGGCAAAGATCGCAGCGGCCGCGCGCGGCGACGCGTCCGGTGGACGCGTCATGCTGACCGGTGCCCACCTGCGCCAGCGAGACGACACGCTTGACGTGGTCGGTACGGATGGGCGCCGCATGTCCGTCATCACCCTGCGCATGTCCGACCTCGGCGGGCTCGATCTCGGCGATGCGGATGCCGGCGTCACCCTTCCACCCGAAGCCCTCCCGATGGTCACCGAGATGCTCTCCGCACCTTCTGCCTGCCTGAAGGTCTTCGGTAACAATGTCGTCGTGGAAACCGCCGATGGCAGTCTCAGCGTCAGGGTCATCGACGCGCCCTACCCCGATTACTCGGTCCTCCTCGGCGTCAACACCGACAAGACGCTGGTCCTGCCGAAATCCAGCCTCGAGATTGCCCTGCAGCGCAGCTCGGTCGCCCTGGTGCGCGACAAGCGCTCGGTTGCCGTCAAGCTCAGCCGGGGAGCGGACGGGGTTTATGTCACCTCCTCCGCGGCAGGACAGAGCTCATCGGAATGCGTCCATGACACACCCGGCGACGAGGCCTCCATCGGCTTCGACGCGCAATACATGCTGAGCGCAATCGGGGTTTTCGGTCAAGGCGATGTCGATCTCGCCTTCGGCACGGAGCAGGTCCCGATCCGCATCACATCCCAGCAGCACCCCGAGATCCAGATGCTGGTCATGCCCTGCAAGACCAGCTGACCGCAGCGCTTCGTCAGGGCGAAGATCGGCCAATATCAGTGGGATACGGAGATCCTTGCTCCGACCGGGGTGGCGGGCCCTCTCCATGAGGCCCGCCACCCCGGCCGGGCAAGATGCCGCGCTCGAAGAGCGTCTCGCAGAAGAGACAGAAAGGATGTTCATCCATGACGACCATGATCACGCAAGAGGATCTCGACACTGCGTTCGGCGCCACCCGGCATACTTCGAGCGATATCCTCGAGGGGCTGAACCCCGCTCAAAAAGAGGCTGTGGAGAGTATCGAAGGCCCTGTCCGCATCATGGCGGGCGCCGGCACCGGAAAGACCACGGTCATCATCCGGCGGATCGCCAACATCATCCAGAAGAACAAGGCGCGGCCCGAAGAGGTTCTTGCCGTTACATTCACCCGCAAGGCCGCCGGTGAAATGCGCTCCCGCCTGGGCTCGGTGCTGGGCGATGACGTCGCCCGGCGTCTCACGGTCGGAAACTTCCACGCCATCTCGTCGGAAATGCTGCGGCGCTACGCGCACCTGATCGACCTGCCCTCACGGTTCACCGTTCTCGACGAGGATGGCCAGAAAGACGTCATCACCGACCTCGCCCTTCAGCTCGGCTATCTCGACAGTCGCAAGGACAAGATCATGGTGATGCGCTACCTCAACCAGATCGCCTCCTGGAAGGAGGACGGGTATGACAGCGACCAGATTCTTGCGGTGAAGGACCTCACCAAGGTGTCCCTCGGCCTGAACCAGACAGACGAGGACTTCCTGATCAAGGCCGCGAAGGTCTTCGAAGCCTACCAGATCGAGCTCTCGACACGGCGCTGGTGCGACTTCGCCGACCTCGTCCTGCACATGGTGCGCCTGTTCCGGAAATTCCCCGAGGTTCATGCCCAGGAAGCCGGTCGGTTCCGCTTCATCATGGTCGACGAGTTCCAGGATACCAGCCCCGTACAGAACGAGTGGGTGCGCTGGATGGCGCGCGATCACCGCAACATCTGCGTCGTGGGCGACACCGACCAGTCGATCTACGAATGGCGCAATGCCCGCCCCGAGATCATGCTCCGCTTCCCAGAAACCTGGGAGGGCGCAAAGACGATCACCATCGACACCAATTACCGCTCAACCCAGGAGATTCTCGACATCGCCAATACCGTGGTCGAGCCCCTGCGAGCAAAGGACGGGCTGGAAAAGAAACTGCGCAGCGATCGCACCGGCGCGGCCCCGCGCGACTTCCTGCGCGCCTACGACTCCGGCTATGAAGAGGCCGACGAGATTGCGAGCACGATTGCAAGCCGCATCGACGCCGGCACCACGCCGTCCGAGATCGCGGTCCTCTGCCGATCGGGTATGATAATCACGGGCATCGAACGCGGCCTGCGTGAGCGCGGCATACGCTACGTCGTCGCCGGTGCGATGAAATTCACCGATCGTGAAGAGATCAAGGATGCCATCGCCTGGCTCACCCTGGCCGCGAACCCGATGGATTATGTGGCCTTTGGTCGTATCGCCTCGAAACCGACACGCGGCCTCGGGCCGCAGAAGGTCACCTCGCTGCGGCGGCTGATGATGGACCGGGACATGGCTCTTGCCGACGCCGCGGCCCAGCTTGCCGCCGACGCCAAGAAGGGCTCCGCAAACGCACGGATCTACGGTGAGTTGAAAGATCTCGCCGAGACCATCACCCAGATCGCGGAGACCCGCGAAAATGCCGGCATGATGCTCGAGGACATCCTCGATGAGACCGGCTACCGGGAGTGGCGCGAATCGAATAAAAACGATCCGCAGTGCGACCAGAGACTGGAGAATCTCGACATGATCGTCGAGGAGGCCTCTGGCCACGATCTTCCGATCGACTTTCTGGAGATGCTCTCCCTGCAGGCGGGCGGCGACAAGGGGTGGGGCGATGACAGCGTGGTTGTCTCCACGGTGCACGCCTCGAAAGGTCTCGAATTCGACGAGGTCTTCTGTCCGGCAATGGAGCAGGGTGTCTTTCCAAATGCCAGGTCGGAGAAAACGCCCTTCGGTCAAGACGAGGAACGCCGGCTTGCGCATGTGGCCTGGACACGCGCCCGCACGGACCTGCACATCTCCTTTGCTGCCGCACGGATGGGGAACCAGAGCACCGGTGAGCCATCCCCCTACCTCCTGGAGGCTGGCCTTCTGGGGTACGGCACCTCTCGCGCCCCGCGCGCACCCAGCGTCCACCCCGGGCGCCGCCGGCGCCTCAAGCCAAAAAGCTTTTGAAACAGGAACGGGCGGGGAGACATCCCCAGCCGTTCACTTTAGAGTGGCTACAGTAGGCAGGGCGATTCAGAGAAAGACCGGCCTGGAGCCACTCATCAATAATCTGAGGGCGTGGTTTCGATTGTTCTGGATGATTTCGATGGCTTTTGTCGGTGAGGTGT
>Ga0307951_1002102_pt1 | contig 12400 bp, 16 predicted proteins | sample OrgLakmetagen374_FD_201842 | JGI IMG/M metagenome (GOLD analysis project Ga0307951, IMG submission 201842) | Saline water microbial communities from Organic Lake, Antarctica - #374 | ecosystem: Environmental > Aquatic > Non-marine Saline and Alkaline > Saline | place: Antarctica: Organic Lake... | reverse complement strand
GATGTTAGGCTCGTGGACTTTACGCTCCTCCACCAGTTCCTCCACGTGTGTTTCCAGCTGTTGCGTGCGCGGACCTTCCACGCATGCAAGTACACACACACGGGCAAATATGCACACTGCCTGACACAAACACACCGAAGAGCACACCTGGTAAACATGCAAAAACACCAAAGAGCACATCCGGTACACGTTCACACACACACACACACACAACAAGGAACGCACCTGGTACACGCACACGCACGCGCACACACACGCGCACACACACACACCAACGAACACAACTGGTACACACACACACCAAAGAACACACCTGGTACACGTACACGTTGGACACAGCGGCCATGGCACTATCTTCCTCATCATCTGGGGTGTAGCCCTCTCCCAACACACGGACCTGTGGACATGGTTATGTGTTCTTGTGTGTGCTCGTATGTGCATGTATGTGCACGTGTCTATGTGTGTACACACATCTGAGGACTGTCATCTACGGCATCCCAAAATCCGGCTTGTCACGTTGGTGCTTCCTTTGCTGCTTTTTGGCGAAGCCCCAGTCATGGGGCGAAGCCCTTAGGTTTGGCATGTTTCACGCCTGAGTTCACACCAGGGCGCGCAAAGTTTCACACCAGCACACCCCCCGCCCCCAAAACTTGCACAATGACCCAGACTTACAAATCAGGCAGCCCTGCGGTGTCAGGGGGAGGGGAGGGGCAGGGGGTGGTGCTGCTGGGCGCACCCCGAAACGAGTTTTGTAAAAGTTGAGACTCAGGGCCTGGCCAGAGCCACGCAGCCAACGTCCAGGTCTGAAACTTGGCAGGCAGGCCAAGCAAACTCGTTTGTCGGGGCATACAAGTTTTGGTGACCAGGGGTGCAGTGAAAGGTGCTGTGGAAAGAAGTGACTCAATGTTTGGTAGCTGGAGGAAGCTGCCCGGCGCTCAGCCCAGCCCATGCCTCCCAAACATCAACTGAAAGCACAGGCGTGGACAGGAGACGTTTCTGAGTGTGCCGGCTGGGTCTGGAGCCAAGGAGAGGCGCGGACGGAAAGTTTGCTGCTCCATGCAAGCACACGACTCATGTTCATTAATTTCAATTTCATGATTAATTGATTACAAGTGCTTGAAATGCCATGGGTGTGTTGCGGAAGCCGTGTCTGCTCTTCCTGGTGCGTTGGTGCGTTGGTTGGTAGACTGCTCCATGTGTGTGCCATGTGTACCATGTGCACATTCCTGGCATGTTGGTGGTGCAGGGATTGCTCCTCCTTACAAAACCCACAGCAAAAGTGTGTGAGAGGGAAGGCCACAACGCACGCACCTGCCCACAGAGGGGCACAGCTATACAGCCAGTTCAGCAGCAACAACCACAGGGGCGACAGCAGGCTTGTAGCATCTGTGGTGAGCATGGCCACATCGCGCGCACGCACGCACAGCATGCAGCAGCAACAGCAGCAGCAGCAGCAGCAGAGCGCACAGCAAGAGGGGAGTACGTGTGTGGGAACTGCCAGAGGGTAGTTAGTGGTGAAGAGCGCGCGCGTTGGCTTCGCCAACTTTTCAGCGTCGCTTGCGACGCTTCCCCCCACTTGTCACACCAACACACAGCAACATGATGAGTTCAAAAAGTTGGTCTCCCAGTCCCTGGTCTCCCAGTCCCTGGTCTCCCTGGGGGTCTCCCAGTCCCTGGTCTCCCTGGTCTCTCAGTCAAGAGTGCCGCAGATGATGCGACTGTACGCATCAAATGCGGAGGAAGAGCTTGGTGGTGTTGTAAATTGAGGCATATCCAATCGAAAAACGCACCTGGTCTCCTGGTCTCCCGGTCAAAGAGTGCCGCTGATGATGCGGCCGTACGCATAAACTGCAAAGCAGTCTCTTACATGAGGATGCACTACGTAGCATGCAACATTAAGGCAAACCAGACAATGCTGTTGCCACCAAACAGACGGTCCACAAACGCACCTGGTCTCCCGGTCGAAGTGTGCCGCTGATGATGCGGCCATACGCATCGAACGTGGAGCAGTCTTGCTTGGGGAAGAGCTTGGCAATTTGCATGACCAGGGGGCCTCTGGGGTTGCATGAGATCATAAACTCTGCCACCTCGCTGTTCAGGGGACCTGTGTTATACGATGAGTATGTGTATGTGTGTGTGTGTGTTAGAGTACGCATGACCAGGGGGCCTCTGGGGTTGCATGAGATCATGAACTCTGCCACCTCGCTGTTCAGGGGACCTGTGTTATACGATGAGTGTGTGTATGTGTGTGTGTGTGTGTGTTTGTGTGTGTGTGTGTGTTAGAGTACGCATGACCAGGGGGCCTCTGGGGTTGCATGAGATCATGAACTCTGCCACCTCGCTGTTCAGGGGACTTGTGTTAATATGGTGTGTGTGTGTACGTGTGTACGTGTGCGTGACTGTGTGTGTAATACAAAAGTTTAGTGAGTGACGGGGAAGCAATCAGCCACCACAAAAGTGTGTTGAGATAATGCTTTCGTGCTTGAGAGGCGTGAGCATGAGGGACCCAGGGGTTAGCAACAGCAAGAGTGTGATGCAGCAGAGCATCTTGTAATTCAGGGAGTTTGTACACACAAATACACACACACCTGTGAAGTCGTGCTGAACCTTTTTGGCTGTGGCCTTTTTGGAGGACGGGATGTTCTCGACCAGCATGTCCACTAAGCCAGCAGATCCGCCAAACACCTACAGCAGAATGTGTGTGCAAGTGCAAGTTGGTGCACATGCGACGCATTTGTGTGTGTGTGTGTGTGTGTGTGTGTGTGTGCGTGTATGTCCATATATGATGGGCAATTTTTATACAGCCCTCACGGCCTTTTTGTTAGCCTAGAAACCCTTACATGAATACACACACGCAAATCGCCACACGTGCACACATATATTGACACAAACAGCATCCACACACAATGGCATGCCTCTTTCAGGAGGGGCTTGGTATTCATTGAGCATGAAGCTCTCATATCATGTCATCGCTCTATACTCATATCATCGAGCATGAAGAGCCTTTCAAAACACGCTCACTTACACAGGGCTTTGAAACCCATTGTATGGACACGCACACATTTCACACAACTCTTTTCCCCTTCTCAACTGGCTGCATGCCTCCCTTCTTTCCCTTCTCACCTGGCTGCATGCCTCTTTCAAGAGGGGCTTGGTGTCCATTGAGTAGGATGAGCCCTTCAGGAACACGCCCAACTGGCCTAGTGTGTGTTCAATGGTCTTGGGGTGCTCACCTGCATGAAATTATACAGGCGCACATGTGCGCATAAAGCTCTGTTCAGTGTACTCGTGTGTGTGTGTGTGTGTGTGTGTGTTCATTGGTCTTGGGGTGCTCACCTGCATGAAATCAAATGATGGGTGCACATGTGTGCATTGAGCTCTGTTCGGTGTACTAGTGTGTGCGTGTGTGTGTTAATTGGTCTTGGGGTGCTCAACTGCATGAAATTAAATGATGGGTGCACGTGTGTGCATTGAGCTCTGTTTGGTGTACTTGTGTGTGTGTGTGCGTGTGTGTGTAGTTATTCTGGTCTTGGGTTGCTCATCTGCAGGAAATCAAATGCACCAAGGACGTGTGCATTGAGCTCCTAATGCTGTATAGCGGCTCCAGGATGAGCACAGTACAGCAAGTGCATCGTGCACGCCAGGATTGTTCAGTTCGGGGTTCGGTCAAAAGATTGGGTTTGCGAACTTTCACGCATCGGGTCCGAAATTGTAGTCAAAAATGCAAGAATAAGCCTTAGATGGCCGTCAAACGTTCTGACCTTCTGTGTACTGATTACAAATAATATACTGTATGTATTTAAGACAATCTAAGCATGTTTTGGACGAGTATGACCACAGGAACCAGCAAAATCCTCCATATTCGAAATTGCACATCGAACTGCTCGAACAGTTCGAGGGTTCTAGAACTTTAACGAACTTTATCAAACCCTTGCTCCCCAAAAATCGAACTGAACAACCCTGGTGCACGCACACAAACACACGTATTAACACACACTGACACACACTGACACATACACACATTCAAACACGCACTGAATATCTGGCTGTAAACTTTGTGCTGCGGCTCCAGAATTTAAGCAGAGCAGCAAGCACGTCGCACAAACACACAAATCAACACAGATGCCCAAGCACGCACCAATGATCTGGCTGTAGACCTTGTACAGGGGCTTCAGGATGAAAGCAAAGCAGCAAGCACATCGTGCACGCACACAAACACACATATTAACACACACTGACAATCACATGCACACAAACACAAACACACACACGCACACACATCCAAGCACGCACCGATGATCTGGCTGTAGACTTTGTACAGCGGCTCCAGGATGAACTGCACAAAAGAGCGCTCGCTGCCTGCGCGGTTTGGGGGGGGCTTGCGTCGAAACTGTCGGGTGTCTTCGTAAAACCAAATGTCACCCCACAGCCGCTTGGCAAACTCCCTGTGCGCAGAGTGTGTGTGTGTGTTTGTGTGTGGTGTGTCTTTGTATGTATGTGGAGTGCATTTGAGTGTGGTCCGTGCTGTTTGGTGCGTGAGGGCTTTAATGGGCGTCCTCATACAGCTGCATGCGGCCCCACAGCTGCTTGGATCATAGACTTGTGAAAGACCACTGCACGCGCATCTGCTGCTACAGTGCATCTGCTGCTACAGTGCATCTGTACCAAAGGCACGCACCTTGGGTCAAAGTCGGCATCAAACACGTCTGCGTACAGCTGCGCGAACGACCTCAGAGTGAAAGACCACCCACTGAAGGCAGAGCTAAAGGCCACGTTACCCTTTACAGGATCAACCTGTGTGTTTGAGCGTGTGTGTGTTTGTGCCTGTGTGTGTCTATGTGTGTATGTGTGTGTTTGTGCGTGTGTGTTTCTTTGTTTGTGTCTGTGTGTGCATGCATGTGTGTGCTTGAGCGTTTGTGTATATGCACGCGTGTGTGAAGTTGTGTGCATATGTGTGTGTATGTGTGTACATTTGTAGAAAGCAAGTCGTTGCAGACCAAATTACCTTCACAGAGTCAGTCTGAGTACGTGAGCACGTGGTTGTGCGTGCATGCGTGCGTGTGTGTATGTGCGCGTGTGTGTGTATCCGAGCATGTGCTGCATGCATGTGTATCTGAGCACGTGCACGTGCATGTGTTCATGCGTATGTTTGTGTGTGCGTATGCGCGCGCGTGTGTGTATCCGAGGATGTGCTGCATGTGTGTGTGTATCTGAGCACGTGCACGTGCATGTGTTCATGTGTGTGTTTGTGTGTGTGTGTGCGTGTATGCGCGTGTGTGTGTATATCCGAGCATGTGCTGCATGCGTGTGTGTATTTAAGCACGTGCGCGTGCATGTGTTCATGTGTGTGTGCGTCTGTATATGTGCACACGTGTGTGCGCGTGCAGGAGAGCCTCACCTCCATCTCCCCGTTGGCGTTTGCAGCACCAGCAGCAGCACCGATGGCTGTGTTGACTTCCTCGATGGTGTGCCTCAACTTGTAGTAGGCGTCTGCTGGGGGCAGCTTCAGCTCGGTGATCAGGCGGTCGACCTGCACAAGCATGTGCAAGCGCAACTAGTTGTGCACAAGAACCATGAGATGAGATGAGATGTGCAAGCGCAAATAGTTGTGCACAAGAACCATGAGATGAGATGAGATGTGCAAGCGCAATCAGTTGTGCACAAGAACAATGAGATGAGATGTGCAAGCGCAAATAGTTGTGCACAAGAACAATGAGATGAGATGTGCAAGCGCAATCAGTTGTGCACAAGAACCATGAGATGAGATGTGCAAGCGCAATCAGTTGTGCACAAGAACCATGAAACGTGTATTTCACCTTGTCATTAGTATGCCTAAGTGTGTAGTAGAGGATCTGCTTGGGGTAGCTTAAAGCTCAGTGACTAGGCGGTCAAACCAGCACACAAGAACACATGTGGGCTGACAGTGACATGTGGGCTGACAGCGACATGTGGGCTAAAAGTGACTAGGCGGTCAACCAGCACACATGCACACACAAAAACACGGACGCATACAGATAGACACAACTACGCACACAGACAGACACAAATACATACACAGACAGACACAAATACACACATGTTTGTGATCGTGAAAGGGCGAGTCCTCCAGCACGGCCTGCGTGATGGCGTGCTCTGCCACCAAATTACAGATGCACGCACACCCGACACACAATACATGTACACATGACACGCACACACGACATGCACATGTGCACAGGTAAACACACACCTTAGTGATCATAAGTGTGATGGGAAAGCCCTCCAGCACGGCCTGCTTAATGGCGCGCTCTGCCACCAAACAGACGCACGCACACACACACACACACTTCAAGCACATGTGCACAGGTATACACACACCAGTGTTTTTTTTAAGGATTCGGGAAAACCTTAATTTCATGTCACCTCCAAATCTGGCAATTTGAGAAATTGGGTTTTCATGTCTTTTTTCTTTTCCTGCCCCAGCCTGCCGGAAGGCCTGCGGCCTCCCGGCATTTGGTGTTACGTATGTTGACTTGTGATAAAGTATTTGCATTTACATAATTATGTTGGAATTTGCAAGTTGGGCAAACTGTCCATTTTAACTGAGTTGTTCATCATCTATTAATCCCACGGCGCTTCTTAGCGCTAATCCACCCCAAAATGGCCTCTGGGTATGGGAATGACTCCACGCCGAATGCTGAGCTCTTAAACCCCCGTGCGCAACATGTCAGGTGCTGCGCTTGTAGCCTGTTGCGCTGGGGGTTACAGATGTATTTGCGTGTGCTGAACTTACGCTCATCCTCCTGACCCTGGCACCATTACCATTACCATCACCAACTCTGCTACTATAACCCACTCCCCAAACCGATACTTAAGCGCGTGGCTTCCCCCCCTTGGAGCACACGTCAGTGATGGGGCGCCCCTACACGCAGTGTCTTGAACACGCAGTGAACTGTGTGTGCAGCTTGGGGTCAGCTGCCTGGGCTGCACGCTGATGTAATCTGCACCCTTGTTCAACTGCCCCTGCCAGCCTGCCCTCGCTTGCTGCTTCTTTAACCATGCTGCTGCTTTATCCTTGTGACTGTTGCTGCTCTCATGCCCTGTAATGGCCTGCTTCCGGCATTGGAATATGGCTGCGCAGATGCTGCAGTGGGCTTGGAACCAATTCTTTTCGTCCACCCCCCTATCACTCAGCCAGTCCTTGCGCTGGGACTGTCCGGTCCGGATCCTCAAGCCACTGAGCCTGAAACTTAATCGTGGGCCCCTAAGTAAATTCCATCACTTTTCCCCCTGGCAACTTTGGGCTTTTTTGATGGGGGTTTATTGCTCATTGTAACATGATTAAATGTTTGGAAACGTTCGGAAATTTTTTGGAATTTGTGGTGTGTGAGGGCCTTTGAAGGGCCACAGAACCGTTTTACACAGGGGCTCGTCGGCAACCCCAGAATCTTAGTTTCATGTCGATTTCAAGAGTCGAAAACTCATGTCGATCGACATGGTATGTCGCCTTAAAATTTTACTGACACACACACCTTAGTGATCATGAGTGTGATGGGCAAGCCTTCCAGCACGGCCTGCTTTATGGCGCGCTCTGCCACCACCATCAGACCCTCAGCGGCATCCACACACAGCAGCAGGCCGTCCGCTAAACGCATGGCTGCAGTTACTTCGTCGTTGAAGTTCACGTGCCCTGCATGAAGCGCATGGGAGAGTGTTGTTGTTGGCTTAAGGCTGTACAGGCAACAGCTATTTTCGTAAGCATCAAAGCCCCTAAATGCATGGCTGTAATAGTGACATATTCCATGTACACATACGTGAAGCACACTCAGCGTTTCTTGACGCGTGCACCCACGCACACTCGCACCCGTACACACACACGTACACGCAAGCACAAACACTTTTGTACTAAAGCAGTTTGTGAGGTTGAGCAGGGAGGACTTACACACACATACCTGGGCAGTCTGTAAGATTGAGCAGGAAGGGCTTACAAACACACACACACGCATATGGGCAGTTTATGAGGTTGAGCAGGAAGGACTTACACATACCTGGGCAGTCTGTCAGATTGAGCAGGAAAGACTTGCCGCTCCCGCCCTCTAGCACCAGCGACATGGGCATGGCTTTGATGCTCATTCCACGGGCCTGAGCGCACATACACACACGCAAACGGCTGAGTATTAACGATGATGGACGATGGTGTCATCAGACGCAGCGACATGGGCGTGGCTTTGATGCACATTTCACAAGCCTGCTAATGCACACAATAAAATAACAATGAATGAGGTTCAATATTGATATGTAAGAGCATGTATTCAGACGCAGCGACATGGTCACGGCTATAGTGACAGTTTACGGACATGCGCATGAACACACATCTTCACACACAGTTCCGTATTAAAACGTATGAACTTGAATTCAGACGCAGCAACATGATCACGGTAATAATGATCAGCCTAAGGGCATGCACATGAACACACACACCTTCACACACAAATCAATAACAATATGTGTATGTATTCAGACGCAGCAATATGGTCAGTTTAAGGGCCTGTGCACAAACGCGAGCTTGGAGTGAAGCCGTGCTGCCAGAACTTCTGACCTTGCCCTAAATCAGCAGCTTCTGTCCTTGTATTCAAACTCCTTGTATTTAAACTTGAACTACCATGCATGGACTTGGACTCAGTACGTGGAGTTGGAGAAAGGCTTCAAAACTGTCCATACTGCCGACAACCCCGCATGTAAAAACAATAGACAATCTTAAGTGTACAACAAGCCTGTATTTATAGACAAGCCCACGTGTAAACAACCTGCTCATCCTGACCAGACCTGCGTACAAAAGAAGCTCACCTGCTCATCCAAACGAGTATCTGTGAACTTGAGCTGCTTCTCGTTCATGCGCCACTCGTGCTGGATGTCGTGAGTCTGTGTATGTGTGTGTGTGTAAATTGTCAAGTGTATGTGTTAAGTGTGTGTGTGTGCTCTGTGTGTGCGTCTATCTGTATGTGCGTGCCAGTAAATGTACGTGAGTGTGTGTGTATGTAAATGTGCGTAGGTGTGAGCATGTGTGTATTGGTGCGCTCCAAGTAGACGTAAGTGGGTGTGCAACCAAGGTTTCCTCGTATTACAGGCTTGTTTATCCAGCACAACATAAGACTCATGACACAAGACTATGTGTGTTTCTTGTATCAATCAGAATCCTTGCTCTCAAGCAAACAGAGACACACACGCGCACACAAACACAAGCACACACACAAGCACATGCACACACAAACACACACATGCACACACAAACACACACATGCACACACAAACAAACATACATGCAAGCACACACACACACGCCTGGACAGGCTACAAAGCCTACCTGCTCTACCAGCATATCCATGACAGTGGTCTTCCCGCAATGCAGATGTCCAACCACCGCTACGTTGCGCAAGAGCTCTGCGTGCGCACGTGTGTGTGTGTGTATGTGTGTACGTGTCCAGTAACAAGTCAATGCTGGGTTGACCTGGTGAGGATGACCAGGATTCAAAAGTTAAGGTTCAGAGTGTCTTTCTGTGTATGTGTGTGTGCGTGTGTGTGCATGTGCGTGTGCGTGTGGGATTGAGTCTGTGCGTGTATGTTTGGGCATGTGGATACGCTTGTGCGTGCGCATGTGTGTACATGTTTGTGTGTTTGTATATGTATGTGTATTCCCATGTGCGTGTGCGTGTGTGCATGTGAGTGTATGTGTGTGCGTGTGGGGGCCCCTGAGTCTGTCTGTGTGTGCGTGTATGTGTGTACGAGTGTTTGGACTATGTAAGTCATTGCTTACCTGGGTTGGCCATGAGAGTGGCCAGAAACTCATTGGTGAAACGCGTCTTCAGAGGCTCACGCTCCAGGGTCTCAATCTTCTTGACCTTGACGGGGGCGATGATGGGCGTCTCTAAGGGCTGGGCATCTTCCTCCATGACCTGTGTATGTGAGTGTGTGTGTGCACCCGTGTATGTGTGTGCGTGTGTGTTGTTTAATGTGTTGTGTGTGTGTGCACCCGTGTATGTGTGCGCGTGTGTGTTGTGCATGTATTGTGTGCATTTGTCTGAGCGCATGTGCCAGCTTAACAAGAGAAATGAGCATGTTCAAGGGCTAAGCATAATCCTTCCTGATGCAATGTGCGTAATGGACGCGTTACTTGTACAAGATAAAGGACAAAAGAAGATAAAGGACACCCCACATGCTTGTACACCACATGCTTGTACAAGATTAAGGACAAAAGAAGATGTCTGTCCTCCCCACATGCGGGATTTAGCGGGAGAAATTGCAGGGTTCTGTTTGCAGCTGCTCAGGCGTACAAGCTTGAGAGAGGTACACCTTGCGCATGCGTAGTTTGAAAACAACAACCCTAAAAGAAATACATGCACAGGCACACGAAGTAGGCACTTAGGGCACCCATTCACGCCCACACCCATACCCACATCCACACCCACAAACTCACCAGAGACTCCACCCCAGGCCCACACCCACACCCACACCCACATCCACACCCACAAACTCACCAGAGACTCCACCCCAGGCCCGTACACCTCCTCAGCAGAGGGATAGTACTTTTTGTCCTCGTGTAGCACCACAGCCCTGCACACACACATGCACAGCAACATTATGTCACAGAATTCATGAACAGGTGTAAGCACAACAGTGACAAACGCATGGTTTGCGTATACAGGTGCAAGGCACACACTGTGATGCTCGTGTTGGTTGCGTTAAAGCACACATACGCATACACACAAATTCCACACACAAACACACACACACAACACACATATCAATATCACATATTACACACACACAACACACAAATTAGACACACACAACACACATATCACATATTACACACAACACACAAATTAAACACACAACAACACATACCCTGCCGCAGGGCCTGCTTCCTCGTCCTCCTCATCTGCCTCATCTGGCTGAGCCTCTTCCATGTCCTCTGTGTGCGTTTACGTGCGATTGTGTGTGTGTGTGTGTGTGTTTGTGTGTGTGTGTGTGCGCGCGTGTGTGTGTGTGTGTGCGCGTGCATGATGTGCATGTGTGTGTGTTGTGTTACTCAAGGGTTGTGTGTTGTGTATGTGCATGTTTGAGTTGTGCGTGTGTGTGTGCGTGCATGGTGTGCATGTGGTTTTGTGTGTGTATGTGTGTGTGCATGCGTGTGTGTGTCGTGTGTGTGTGTGTGCGCGTGCGTGCGTGTGTGCTCGCACGCGTGCGTGTGTTTGTTTGTGTGTGTATGTGTGCATGTGTGTATACGCATGCGTGTGTGCGTATGTGTGTGTGTGAGTGTGTATGTGTGTGTGTACGTGTGTACGCATGCGTGTGTGTATGTGTGTGTGTGTGTGTGCGTGTGTGTGTGTGTGTGTGTGTGTGATGATTTCTCTCTGGCGACGAAGAGGGCAACAATCGGGGCCCGGTTTTTTTCCCTCGCTATTGGACCGTCGTCTCTGCTGAAATGCTGTTGCAAAATCCCGAACTCGGGGAGGACATGCCTCTACATGGAGAAAACCTGGACTCCAGAATTTTTGCACCCCCTATTGCCCCCAGCCAAAAGTCTTGCTCTATTATCTGCTGCTTCTGTCATTGTTGCTGCTGCTGCTGCTGCTCTGCTCCTGCTCTAGAGCTGGTTGTTCAAGCTGTTGCCGCCAAGTTCACGTGTGACACTGAAACTCTGCACTCCTGCCGATCATGCTCGGGCCACCCAGCCCCAAACCACATCTGAGCAATTTGCCACTCTGATCAGCTCTCACCGTCTCCTAACTGCAGCCGCTCGTTGGCCCTCCTCTCTGCCTCGTCCAAATCATAACCATCCTCCATCTGGTCATCCTCCTGTGTGTGGAGACGCAGTGGTAGATGCACAACATGTTAAGGAGGCAAAGCTGTGCTGTCTTGAGAAATGGATGGCTTGCACTAACGGGCGCCAGCATGCGCATGCAGTTTCTAAAAGTGCGTGCGAACACGTGGCACCAATGCGTTTACATCAAACCTGGTCACTGGCCAGCTCGGGTCCAATGTAGTTTCCAAACTCATCGTACAAGTCCTGGTCTGCCATTTGTGCGGCGTAGAACCTCCACCTCTCCGCTCCGCCAACCGACTCTTACACTGAGACTTCTCAAGTTGGCCCCTCGGCCTCTCACTCTGTTCTGTACACAGCCATGTGTTGTAATGCAGGGCTAACACTTTATGAAAGGCCTGTCTCTAATATGCTAACTTTATTTGAAAAGAAGTGGTTGGCCTCAGAATTATTAAAGTCCGTGTACCTGTTCATGTTGTGGGAAATACAATACAGCCACTACTCATGCCACAACAGATGCATGTAATTTTGGATTTAGATGGCACACTTCTAGACACAGGTGTGTAGCGCTGTATGTGGAAGAGCCGAAACCACACA
>Ga0307951_1002101_pt1 | contig 12401 bp, 8 predicted proteins | sample OrgLakmetagen374_FD_201842 | JGI IMG/M metagenome (GOLD analysis project Ga0307951, IMG submission 201842) | Saline water microbial communities from Organic Lake, Antarctica - #374 | ecosystem: Environmental > Aquatic > Non-marine Saline and Alkaline > Saline | place: Antarctica: Organic Lake... | reverse complement strand
ACGCCGAGCAGGCCTATGATATGCGCGGCAACTGCGGGTTTACGTTTGGTAACGGCTGCAGCGACGGCGATTCGGACGTAAGCCTGTTTGGTGGCAATAAGCCTGTGGTCCGTAAAGTCATTCCAGTAACGCTCAAGGAGTAAACCATGCGACAGATTACTTTGCTCTCCCGTTGCCTGGATTACCCCACGGCGGATCTACGGGACAACCTCGACAGTGTCCGCGATCTGTTTGCCGAACTGCCCGTGGCCGATAACACCCGGGCAGGCCTGCAGCGTTTCGTTGACCACATGACCGGGCAATCGCTGATTGCCTGTCAGACCCAATACGACGGGCTGTTTGAACGCGGCCGCTCGGTGTCGCTGCACCTCTTTGAACACGTGCACGGGGAGTCCCGCGACCGGGGTCAGGCCATGGTCAACCTGCTGAATGAATACCATGAGGCCGGCCTGGAGTTGAGCGAGAAAGAACTGCCGGACTACCTGCCGCTGTATCTGGAGTTTCTGGCCACCCAGGGCAATGACAACCTCAAGGCAGGGCTTCAAGAAGTAGCGCACATTATCGGTCTGGTGGCCTGCCGCCTGGACGAGCGTGATAGCCCGTATGCAGCCCTGTTTTATGCTCTGCTGGAGATCTCGGAAGCGAAGGTGCCACTAGCCGAACTGCGCACTCAGGCCGCCGAAGAAGCCCCCGATTACACCCAGGAAGCGCTGGATAAGGAATGGGCGGAAGCCGAAGTCACCTTCGGTGGCGACGAAGCGCCCGACGCCAACTGTTCGTCTGCCCAGAACCGGCCAGCCGAAGGCCAGCGGCGTGATCAGCACATGCCCATTAACATGCCGAAACCGGCACCTCGACCTCGTGTACCAGAACCGGATCACCGGGGCTGATAGGGAGAACAGTCATGAATGTGAGCTTAATTGATGTCTTTTTCTTCGGGATTTATCCCTATCTGGCTTCGGCGATTTTCTTCCTGGGCTGCCTGATCCGCTACGACCGTGAACAGTACACCTGGAAAGCCGGCTCCAGCCAGATCATGCATAACAAAAACTTCCGCATTGCCAGCATCCTGTTCCACGTCGGCATATTGGCCATCTTTGCCGGGCACTTCGCCGGCCTGGTCATACCGTACGAGCTATGGACAATGCTCGGGATTTCGCTGCCCACCAAACAGCTGATTGCTCTGGGCGCCGGCGGTATTTTTGGCGTAGTTTGCTTTATTGGCATGACCATGCTGGTGTACCGGCGGATATTCAATGCACGGGTGCGTGCCACCACCACGGTGATGGACACGGCGATTCTGCTGGTTATCTATGCGCAACTTATCATCGGCATGGTGACCATTGTCGTGTCTACCGGGCATATGGACGGCGAGGTTATGCATGGCCTGATGAACTGGTCGCGCTACACCCTGACCTTCCGGCCGACGCTGGCGGTGGAGTTCATTAACGACGTGCACTGGATTTATAAAATGCATGTGTTCCTGGGCATGACATTGTTTGTGCTGTTTCCGTTTAGCCGACTGGTGCACATCTGGAGCGTGCCCGTGGGTTATCTTGGCCGCAACTATCAGGTGGTTCGCCGCCGGGTCAGCGCCACCAAATAAGCCGCAGTCGGCAAACCAAAGTGAACAGGAGAAGGCCCCATGATTGCAGTGAATAGCGTGGCTATTGAGAGTGATCGCGTCTTTCAGGAGATGCAATATCATCCTGCACCTTCAAAAGAACAGGCTGAGCATCAGGCGGCGACCACTCTGGTGGTCGGAGAATTGCTGCGCCAGCGAGCAGCTGAACGTGGCCTGGCAGTCCGCCATGTGGATGATCCTGCGGCTGATGACGATCATATCGAGCAGCTGATTGCACGCGAAGTACATATACCCGAGGCAACGCGTGCGGAATGCCAAGCGTACTTTAACGCCAACCCCGAGCGCTTTGTTACCTCGCCCTTGCTGGATGTGAGCCATATCCTCATCGCCGGTGATCCCAAAGACGATGCGCAACGGGCCTATGCCCACGACATCGCCGACCGCTTGCTGGCCCAGGTAAAGAAAGCGCCGCAGGACTTCGGTAAATTGGCCAAAGCCCACTCCAACTGTGCCTCCAGTGGCGCCGGTGGCTCGCTGGGCCAGATTGGCCGGGGCCAGACGGTCAACGAATTCGAGCGCCAGGTTTTCCGGGTCGGCACAGGCCTGATCAAAAGTCTGGTGGAAACCCGCTACGGCTATCACATTGTGCTGGTGCACCAGAAAGTGGACGGCAAGCCGCTGGAATTTGACATGGTCTACGAACGCATTCGCGATTATCTGAATGAGAAGGTGCGCCGCAAGGCCATCGCCCAGTATATTAATGCCTTGATGGCGGACGCGCACATCGAAGGCATTGAGCTGAATTACACCAGCTCACCATTGATGCAGTAACAGGAGCGGTTAAACCATGACAGACACCTTCACCCTGGACACGTTCGACGATTTTCTGGTGATGGCGCGGCAACAGTCTGAACCTCAACGCCTGCTGTTTGTGTTCACTCAGCGGGAACTGCCGGACGGTTCAACCGCCGCCATGAAACGCCAATACGAAGCCGGCCATGGCGGCCATCTGGCCCCGGTGGTTTGCGTCGATAAAGCGCCTGAAGAGCTACAGGACTTTGCCGCTCTTGCCCGGGAATCGCAGGAGACGGTACCGGCCTGGGATGTTGTTTTCGCCGCCGCCCTGCCTGGCCTCGCGGGGCAATGGCCCACCGAAGACGCCACCAATAAAGCATTGGAAAATATGGTAGAGCAGGTGCGCCAGGGCAGCATCAGCGGGTATCTGACGTTTAATCAGCTGGGCGAAACTCTGGTGCTCGACGGTGGCTAGGAGCCTGTGTGGCGGAAGTTTTAGGGGCGGCCTGGCCGTCCGGACGAACACGCAAGCGCTGAACGCCTGACACATTGGATTCTCTCAAGTGGTAGTCGCCGCCATCGCTTTCATCTTGAATGCCTGAAGCCCTCCCGCACGTCTGTTAGTTCGTCGGAATGTCCGGGTGGGTCTTATAGCTCCTGGTGAGAAAGCCTTCGAACTCCTTGGCTGGCAGGGGCCTTGAGAACAGAAATCCCTGGCCATGATCACAGCCGATTTCCACCAACAAGCGGCGTTGCGCCTCTGTTTCCACTCCCTCTGCGATCACTTTCAGCCCGAGTTTGTGAGCCATGATCACAATGGCTTCGGAAAGCACCAGATCGTTCGGGTCAGTTTCGAGATTTCGAATAAAAGACTGATCAATTTTAAGGTAGTCGATATCGAATCGTTTGAGATAAGACAGAGCCGAGTAGCCGACACCGAAATCATCAATAGCAACCTGGATCCCTGCATCCCGGAATTGAAGCAGTTTATCCTTGACGTCGTTACTGGCGTTCAAAAGCAGGCCTTCGGTAATTTCGACGCTGAGGTGTTTTTCCTCTAACCCGAGAGCTCGCAGGTAAGCCAGCCAGTCCGAAATATTCAGTGCATCGCTCTGGAACTGCATCGGCGACATGTTTACCGATATCTGTAATCCGGTATTAAAAATGTCACACCACCGCTTTGCCTGGGCAGCGGCCTCCCGAAATACCCAATCGCCAATACTGACAATCAGACCGCTTTCTTCGGCCAGGGGAATGAACTCGGCTGGGCTGATCATCCCGCGCTCTGGATGATTCCAGCGTATCAGTGCTTCTGCCTTGCGGATATGGCTGGTGGCAAGATCGATAATGGGCTGGAAATAAAGCTCAAATTGCCGGTTTTCAACAGCCTTGCGCAGATCATTTAGCAGCTTCAGGCGTTTCTGGGCCTCATCATGCAGGGATCGGGTGAAATAACTGAGGCGGTTTCGGCCAGCGGTTTTTGACGCATACATGGCCTGATCGGCGTTGCTTATCAGTTGATCAACCTCGGAAGCGTCGTCCGGACAAAAAGTGATGCCGATGCTGGCCTGGGCGTAGATGGTTTCGTCGCTGATGACATAAGGTGCTGCCAGCACACTGACTATCTGCTCGGCCACCTTTTCGCCATCAATAGTGCCGGTCAGTTCGGGAAGAATAACGGTGAACTCGTCACCACCCATCCTGGCTACGGTGTCGGAATTTCGGACACAACGGGTGATTCGTTCTGCGGCCTGTATGAGCAGCTGGTCACCAATAGTGTGACCGAGGGTATCGTTGACATCTTTGAAGTGATCGAGGTCAATGAACACCAACGCCAGCAATGAATTCTGGCGTTGGGATTTCCGGACTTCCTGATCCAGACGATCCTGGAACATATAACGGTTCGGTAAATTGGTCAGGAAGTCGTAATTTGCCTGGCGCCAGATCAGTTCGTCTGAACGAACTTTGTGGGTGATATCCGAACCCATGGCCACATAACGCTGGATGCCACCCTCATCATTGTGAATCACATTGATGGTGAGCCATTCGGGAAAGGTTTCGCCATTTTTGCGACGGTTCCAGATTTCGCCCTGCCAGAAACCGCGTTGAGTTATTTCTTGCCACATTGATCGATAAAAACCGGCATCATGGCGGGCAGAGCGGAGAATGGAAGGGCTTTCGCCCCGGACTTCTTCCAGGGTGTAACCGGTTATTCTGGTGAATGCCGGATTGAGTGCAACGATCCGGTTATTGGCATCGGATACCATTACGGCTTCCGCACTGTTGGTGTAGATGGACGACGCAAGATGAAGTTCTTCTTCTGCACGGATTCGCTCGATGGCGATACCAATCAGGTTGGCTGCGCTCTCGATCAACGCGATCTCCTGCTCGTCGGGGGAGCTGGGTTCCCGGCGATAAATGGCAAAGGTGCCCAGGGTTTTGCCTGACACTGAGCGAATGGGCTCCGACCAGCAGGACGCAAGCCCGGCGTCGGCTGCCAGTTCTTTATAGTTTTCCCAGTAGGGGTGAGGCGCGATCTCTTCGACGACAACGCGTTCTCCTGAAAAAGCGGCGGTTCCGCAAGATCCCACACCTATTCCAATCTCGACGCCATTAATCGCCTCATTGAAAAAATCAGGCAGGCTGGGCGCTGCGCCTTGCAGAAGATGTTCCCCGTCGTCGTCCATCAACAGAATTGAGCACATGGACTTGGGGTAAATTGATTCCGCCGATTGGATGACCTGTAACATGATCTCATTCAGCGAGGCGCCTCTGGCGACTTTTTCCAGAGTCAGCTGCCGCATTTGCTCGCGGCGCTCTGCCAGCTTGCGCAGTGAAATGTCCTCAATCAGCGATACCGCATACGCGAGGGTGCCATCAGAATTTCGAACCGCCCGCACCGCCAGGTGCGTATCGATCAAATCATGGGTTTTACGGATGAACCGCTTTTCAATCACATACTCATTAATGGCACCGTCGATTAATTGCTGGAAGAGAATGCCGTTGACTTCCAGGTCATCGGGATGGGTCAGTTCTTCCCAGGTTTTAGTCGTCAGTTCTTCGGCGGTATAGCCGAGCATGTCACAGAACGCCTGATTCACTTCCATCCAGCTTCGGTCGGTACGGGTTGCCGCCATGCCAAACATTGAGCGCTCGAAGTAAGCACGGAAATGCTGTTCATTGGCCCGGAGAGCTTTAACTGTGTTGTGACGTGCCCTTTCGCGATCGAAGTTGTCGAGGGCGAAGGTGATGTCCCGGGTCATTTTTTCGAGGAAGTCCGTTGTTTCGTCGTCGAAAAAGTCCTCGACCTCGTGATACACCGTCAAAACCGCATAAGGTTGCTCGTTGCGCTGGATCGGGAAGCAGCCGCTGCTACCCCAGCCAAAGTGGCTTGCCTGATCATGCCAGGGCGCTGTCATCGGGTTGTTTGCCCAGTCACTTGCGATGACGGCATGATTGTTGCGATACGTCGTCGCTACTGGCCCGCGGCCCTCCGGGATGCCCTCCTGGGTCGAGATGTGGATGTTTTTTAGATAATCCGTTCCGGTACCAAAACTTTCTACCGGAACGATCTGTTCTGAATCCAGATCAGCAATGCCAATCCAGGCCATGCTGACCCCCCCGAAATCGACCGCAATCTGGCAGATGAGCGGAAACAGCGCGTCCTCGTCACTGATGCGAACAATGGCCTGATTGATTTCACTGAGTGCACGATTTATCTGCGTTAGTCGGTGAATGCGTGCATTGGCAGACGCATCTTGGGGCGAGACCGGTGCGTCCGGGTGCGTTTTTTTCCGATGGGGCTTACTATCAGAAGGTGTAGTCAAGGTGACTGCTCGCTGTGGCAAGATTTTTGTCATTGTTTATCGTCAGAGTGTTCATCCTTTTAGCTTGAAGTTCAAGAAAGGTGTTGCAATGCGAGCACCTCAGTTTTGTTGGCTTAGTGTTAAGACGTCTTTCTGCCCGCTTATTCTTAACTATACTGCACCGGACTGTGTCTCAACCCTGGGCCGTTTGTATTAGAAAGGGGGAGGGATAAGGAGAAAGCGGAAGCGCTGGGGCCAGCGCGAAACAAAAACTCTGCACGTTTGTGATGGTTGATGCGCCGATTCTGCGAACACAAAATACAGGAATGTTTTTTCCGTCAGGTTGCCAAAACAACCGGGATGGCGATGCTCGTTCTGATCGTCGGCTTGCTGCTGTTGGCTGGGCCTTTGATGGCGGTCGAGGTCCATCGGGATCAGCAGGAACTGGAAATCACCGAAGGCTACCAGCACCTGATAGAAGGGAACGAGCCGCTGTCGGTGGATCAGGTTCGTGATGCTTCCCTGGCAAACCAGTGGCAGGATTTGGACGGGCAACCGAATTTTGGTTATCTCCGGGATGCCATCTGGTACCGTTTGACGCTTCAGGTTCAGGAACCCGGTGAGATACGGCGGTATTTCGAGGTGACTTACCCGCTACTGGATCGCGTCGAACTGTATCATTTTGCCGATAATCGCCTGGTTTTTCAGGCGGAAACCGGAGACCAACTGCCACACACAAAGCGCCCGGTTGACGCTCGTACCTTTGTGTTCCCCGTGCGGTTGGATCAGGAGCAGGATCACACCCTGTATCTGAGGGTGCAAACGTCCGGGGCCCATCAACTGCCTGCCCGACTCTGGGCGCCGGACGAGTTCTATTCCGCCAACGAAAAAGACATGATGTGGCGCGCCATGTTCTACGGCATGCTGCTGATCATGGCGGTATCGACGTTGTACCTGGCTGTCACCATCGGGGAGCGGAGTTTTCTGTATTTTTTCGCGGTGCAGTTGTCGCTTTTGGTGATAATGACAAGTCTTCATGGTGTTAGTTTTCAGTACCTGTTCCCGCGCCGGCCCTGGATCCACGAATTGCTGATCCTCACGGCGGTGCCTCTGGGGGCCATGTTTTTCTCCCTGTTCAGTATCGAATTCCTCAATCTCCGGACTCGTCTTTTTTGGGCCTATCGGCTGTTAAGAACGATGGCTGGATTGACCTTTCTGGCGTTCCTGGCCGGTTTTTTTCTGAGCTATGACCTATCCGCGCGCATCTCGGTGATTTTGGCCGCTCTGGTGTGTCTGGCGGTCCTGACGACAGGCCTGGCGCTTGTGCGGCAAGGGGACCGCAGCGCCAAGCATTTTGTATTTGCCTGGCTGGCGTTACTGCTGGGCGTGGTCAGCTATGTTTTAGGGCTGAGTGCCGTGCTTCCCGGCGGCTGGCAGGTTCCCTATGCAATGGAGACGGGCAGCGTTCTGGCGTCGTTGTTGCTGTATTTTGCCCTTGGAGACCGGTTTCACACGGAGCGCAGTGCCAGAATTGACGAACAACACGCCCGGATCGAAGCCATGCAGGCCCGGGAATTGGCCGAGAGCAGGGTGATCGAAGCAGCTCGCCATCATGCACTGACCGGGCTGCCCAATCGAGTGGCACTTGAGGAGTGCCTGCATCTGCAGATTGAAGCAGAGGATGGCTCAAGCAGATTCCTGGCACTGGTCTTGTTGCACCTGCGGGGGTTTGATGACATCAACAAGACTCTGGGCCATGAAAACGCCGATGCCATTCTGACTCAGATTGCCCGGCGCATGGATACACTGGTAAAGGGACAGGCGGGCCATGTTCTTATCGAAAATCGGGCGTCCCGGCCCTTTGCCGTGGCTCATGTTGAGGGTGTGACTTTCGCCTGTGTATTCCGGCCACCCCGGCAGGAGGATATGGCGGCCCTGATGAATGCCCTGGCTGAGGGTGTGCGGCAACCCGTTGAGTTCCGTGGGCTGAATGTGGATCTGGGTCTGGTAGGGGGTTGTTCGTTCTATCCCGGTGACAGCCCCGATGTGCCGACGCTGTTGCGCCACGCCTTTATCGCGTTTGATCGGGCCGATGCGGAGGCGGATCATATGGCGGTTTTTACGCCAGATCTGAACCCTTATAGCGAACGCCGCCTGACCCTGATGACAAACCTGCGGAAGGCCCTCGACAACGACGACCTGACGCTGAGTTTCCAACCCCAGTTGCGAGTCAATACGGGTGAAGTATTCGGATTCGAAGCTCTGCTGCGCTGGCAACACCCCGAGCATGGTTTCGTGCCCCCGGACGAATTTATCCCCATGGCGGAACAGACCGGTCTGATCCGACCGGTGACGGCCTGGGTTCTGGAGAAGGCCCTGGCGTTCTGCAGCGAACTAGAAAAAGCAGGCTTCTTGATCGGGGTATCTGTGAATATCTCGGCGGTCAATCTGCGCGAAACCAGTTTTGTGGACATGGTATGCCAGGCGCTCGCACGGCATCAGGTGGATGCTCACCGGTTGGTTCTGGAGGTGACAGAGACCGCCACTATGGTTGATCCCAAAGCCGCCCTGAAGTGTCTGCGCTCCCTCAATGATGCGGGTGTCCGTTTGTCGATCGACGATTTTGGCACCGGCTATTCATCGCTGTCTTACATTCGCAAGTTGCCGGTACATGAGATCAAGATTGATCGCTCTTTTGTGATGGAAATGGACAGCAATCAGGGCGATGCCACCATCGTTCGCACCACCATCAATATGTGCCACGACCTGGGTTATGAGGTGGTCGCTGAAGGAGTTGAAAACCAGGGTACCTGTGACTTGTTATTGTCGATGGGGTGCGACATTGCCCAGGGTTACCATTTGTCCCGCCCGATTCCCCAGGCTGACGTGATTGACTGGCTAAGGGCCTACTGTCGGGAAATTCACGAACAGCCTTTTCCGCGTCGCGCTGAGCGCCGTTAAGGAAACCCCTCTGGCAATCAAAGTGAAGCTGACACGGCATAACACGACAGGCTATTCATCATGGGAGTAATGGCCCAGGCACTGGTGCCGGTATTCCTTCTGATTCTGATCGGTTATCTGTTCAAGCGCTTTCAGTTCCCGGGGGACAGCTTCTGGCTTCAGGCCGAGCGGTTTTCCTATTATGTGTTGTTTCCCGCCATGCTGATCTTCAAGCTGGGGCAGGCGCGGGTGCCGGTTTCGGCCTATAGCGACGTGATTCTGCTGGTACTCGCCATGCTTGCGGCCATGACGCTGGCTTTGATCGCAGCGCAGTGGGTTTTTCGATGGCCTGGTCCGGTGTTTTCATCGGTCTATCAGGGTGGTATTCGCTTCAATGCGTTCGTTGCCATTGCAACGGCCGGTATGCTGCTCGGGGACGATGGCCTTTCCACCATGGCTATCGTGATTGCGGTAAAAATTCCTCTGATCAACCTGCTTTGCATTCTGATGTTTTCCGTGGTGGTCGGGCAGAGGGGCGCCGTGGGCTGGCGGCCGGTGGCGCGGGCCATCATCACCAATCCATTGATCATTGGATCGATTATCGGTGCCTTATGGGGGTACTTCAGAATTGGTTTCCACCCGTTGCTGGCAGGCGTACTTGAGCCGCTGAGTGATCTTGCTTTGCCGCTCGGGCTGATGACGGTGGGTGCCGGCCTGCAGCTGAAGGCGCTGCGGGGCACGTCGCTGCCGTTCCTGGTGTCTTCGGGGCTGAAGCTGATCGGGTTCCCGTTGATGACGGCGGCCCTGGCTTTGGCGCTGGGCCTGAGCGGAACGCTCGTTCAGGCCAGCATCCTTCTGGCGACACTGCCTACCGCAACGTCTTCGTACATTCTGGCGCGTCAGCTGGGTGGCGATGCGCCGCTGATGGCTGCAATCGTCAGCGGCCAGACTCTGCTGGCGGTCATCACCATTCCGCTGATTCTGGGCGCGCTCTGGTAGCGAAACGTGTTCGGGTAGCCGGGTGGGGTGCTACAGGCAATCCAGCACCGCCTCTGCGATCGATCTCTGGAAGGCAAGGTAGCCATCGGAATTAGCCGTAATGTCGGACGCCAGCGGGTCCCAGTCGCTGAAGGTGACCGCGATGTCTCCAATAATGGGTTCCCAGCTGTCCCGATTGAAGGGGCGCTCGGTCATCAGGCAGGGCCGGGTGGCCTTGCGGAGTTTGTCTTGCACTTCCGCGATATGCCGGGCACCGGGAGACAGCGCCGGGTTCAGCGTAAGCACCCCGGCCAGCGGCAGGTCGTAGTGCGCCGCAAAATGGGTGAAAGCATTGTGGTAGGTAAACAGAGACAGCGCCCTGGCTGGCTCCAGTTGCTGATTAATCGCCTTCTCGGTATTTGCCAGCGACTGTTCAAACGTCGCCAGCCTGGCGTCCAGAGCGGCTGTGTCAGCGCCGGGCAGGGCCGTCAATACAGTGTGAATCTCGCGGGCCATGTCCAGTGAGGTCGCAGGATCCAGCCAGATATGTGGGTCGCTTCCGTCTGCGCCAGCATCATCGCCACTATCATTGCTACTATTATCGCCATTATGATCGTGGTGGTTGTGCTCGTGATCGTGTCCCCCTTCGTTATGTTCCTCGCTATGTTCCCCGTTACCTTCGCCGGGCGTTAAGGCATGAGAGCGGGACCGGAATTCTTCGCCGTTCAGCAGCCGGGTCAGAAAGGTTTCCATCGCCGGGCCAACCCAGAACACCGCGTCGGCGTCACCCAAGGCCCGGCGCTGGGAGGGTTTCATGGAATAATTGTGGGGATTGGCGCCGGGGCCGACCAGAGTGGTTACAGTGGTGTCGTCAGTCGCAATCGCCCGCACCAGTAACTCCAGAGGCTTGAGGGAAACCACCACCTTGGGGGCGGCCATTACAGTGGCAGGCAGCAGAGTCAGCGCCAATAAAGTGGCTGTGCATATAGACTGGGGGAAAACCCGATGACTCATGGTGTGAGTTCCTTTTAAAGTGATACGTTATAATATAACACTATTCGGATCGGTAAAAGCGACCTGATTCCCCTCATGCGAATTCGCTCTGTGGTCGTTATAATGCAACGCTCTCAACGCATGGCCTGTTTCAGGCGGAAACTATCAGGATGCTTTCATGACTGTACGTACCCGAATCGCACCGTCACCCACCGGTGACCCTCACGTTGGCACGGCTTTCGTGGCCCTGTTCAACCTGTGCTTTGCCCGACAGCACGGTGGCCAGTTTATTCTGCGAATCGAAGATACCGATCAGGCCCGCAGCACCGACGAGTCGGAAAAAGACATTCTGGGCGCACTGCGCTGGCTCGGCCTGGAATGGGACGAAGGTCCCGATGTTGGTGGCCCGCACGGCCCCTATCGGCAGTCAGAGCGCAAGGATTCCTACCGCCAGTATGCGGAAGATCTGGTGACGAATGGTCACGCTTTCTATTGCTTCCGCACGCCCGAGGAGCTGGATGTCATTCGCGAGGAACGCAAGGCGCAAGGGCTCAATCCGGGCATCAAAGGTGACCTGGAGTTGCCGCCGGAAGAGGTCAACCGCCGCCTTGAAGCCGGCGAGCCCCACGTCATCCGCATGAAAGTACCTGAGCATGGCGTCTGCGAAATTGACGATATGCTGCGCGGCACCATCGACATTGACTGGGCGCAGGTGGATTGTCAGATCCTGCTGAAATCCGACGGTATGCCCACCTACCACCTGGCCAACGTGGTAGACGATCATGAAATGAAGATTACCCACGTTCTACGCGGTGAAGAGTGGATCAACTCAGCGCCCAAACACCAGCTGCTGTACAAGTATTTTGGCTGGGAGATGCCGGTGCTCTGCCACCTGCCGCTTCTACGCAATCCGGACAAGAGCAAACTGTCCAAACGCAAGAACCCGACCAGTATCAATTTTTACGAGCGCATGGGCTTTCTGCCGGAAGCGGTGACCAACTATCTGGGCCGTATGGGCTGGTCCATGCCGGATGAGCGGGAGAAGTTCACGCTGGATGACATGATTGCGAATTTCGATATCCAGCGGATGTCGCTTGGTGGTCCGGTGTTCGATGTCGAGAAACTGCGCTGGCTGAACGGCCAGTGGATTCGGGACGAACTGAGCGAAGAGCAGTTTATCGAGCGCATGCGTCACTGGTGGTTCAACGAGCAGGCCCTGAAAGAGCTGGTGCCCCACATCAAAGGCCGTACCGAGGTGTTCAGCGATGTGGCTCCCATAGCGGCTTTCATGTTCTCTGGCATGC
>Ga0307951_1002097_pt1 | contig 12408 bp, 17 predicted proteins | sample OrgLakmetagen374_FD_201842 | JGI IMG/M metagenome (GOLD analysis project Ga0307951, IMG submission 201842) | Saline water microbial communities from Organic Lake, Antarctica - #374 | ecosystem: Environmental > Aquatic > Non-marine Saline and Alkaline > Saline | place: Antarctica: Organic Lake... | reverse complement strand
AAGGACAGGTAGGAATTCATACGAAATCACGCCACGCTCGTCCACAACCTTAGACGGGTCAGAGCCAGGACCCAAAGTTCAGCAAATTTCTTTTGCAGGTGAAAAAAGGACAGGTACGAGCTAATACGAAATCACGTCACGCTCATCCACAACCCCAGACGAATCAGAGTCAGGACCCGGAGTGCAGCAAATCTCATTAGTAGGTGAAAAAATACACACAGGTACGAGTTCGTACGAAATCACGTCACGCTCATCCACAACCCCAGGCGAGTCAGAGTCAGGGCCCAGACTGCAGCAAATCTCATTAGCAGGTAAAAAAATACACACAGGTACGAGTTCGTACAAAATCACGTCACGCTCATCCACAACCCCAGACAAGCCAGAGTCAGGGCCCAGAGTTCAGTAAATTTCAATTGCAGGTGGAAAAATACACACAGGTACGAGTTCGTACGAAATCACGTCACGCTCGTCCGCAACCCCAGACGGGTCAGAGTCAGGCCCCAGAGTTCAGCAAATTTCATTTGCAGGTGGAAAAATACACACAGGTACGCGTTCGTACGAAATCACGTCACGCTCGTCAACAACCCCAGACGAGTCAGAGTCAGGACCCGGAGTCCAGCAGATTTCATTTACAGGTGGAAAAATACACACAGGTACGAGTTCATACGAAATCACGTCACGCTCATCCACAACCCCAGACGAGTCAGAGTCAGGGCCCAGAGTTCAGCATATTTCCTTTGCAGGTGAAAAAATACACACAGGTACGAGTTCATACAAAATCACGCACGCTCGTCCACAACCCCAGACAAGCCAGAGCCAGGGCCCGGAGTCCAGCAAATTTCAATTGCAGGTGAAAAATTACACACAAGTACGAGTTCATATGAAATCACGTCACGCTCATCCACAACCCCAGACGAGCCAGAGTCAGGGCCCGGAGTCCAGCAAATTTCAATTGCAGGTGGAAAAATACACACAGGTACGAGTTCATACGAAATCACGTCACGCTCGTCCACAACCCCAGACGAGTCAGAGTCAGGGCCCAGAGTTCAGCAAATTTCAATTGCAGGTGGAAAAATACACACAGGTACGAGTTCATACGAAATCACGTCACGCTCGTCCACAACCCCAGACGAGCCAGAGTCAGGGCCTGGAGTCCAGCAAATTTCATTTGCAGGTGAAAAAAGGACAGGTACGAGTTCATACGAAATCACGTCACGTCCACACAATCCCAGACGAGTCAGAGTCAGGACCCGGAGTTCAGAAAATTTCATTTGCAGGTGATCTGTTTGCTTGACCTGTGCAGGGCTAAAAATGGCTCTGGCAAATTAAACAGGCCTAGCCCTCCTGACCTTTTTGAAGTTTAACAATTGGAGTGGCGCTCATGCAGCAGTGTATACAGAGATATACATTATACACATACACAGGGTTGGCCATAACCATATATATACCGTCCATTCACGATCACTTCGGAAATTAATTAATTATTTGGCCAGAAAACGAAAATGTTTATTAGTTCTTGAAGGCCTCTCCGAACTGAATTTGAAGTGATAATTTAATTATTTATAGCGGTTTTGAGGGTGGAAATCGAAATGAGCTCCAAGCGCGCCAGTGTGAACCCCCTGGCCGGGTTCTTGAAGCCTCAGTCCCCAGCTGAAAGGCTGGCTGCTCAGCATAGGGACCGTGAGAAGCTGCAGAGTGAGAGCAGCTCAAGAAGCTGCAATAGGAAGAGGCCAAGGCAAGAGGAAGAAGCAGCAGAGGGAGAGGCAAGGGGAACATGCAAGAGGAAGGAGGCAAGAGCGGCAAAGGCAAGAGGAAGAGGCAAGAGGAAGAGGCAAGGCAAGAAGCTGCAGAGGGAGAGGCAGCTCAAGGAGCTGCAAGAGGAAGAGGTTAAGGCAAGGCTTTCCCTGCTTCTGAGCACTGTGCAGCATCAGCCACAGCTTCAGCCTCAGCCACAGCCTCAGCCACGGCCTCAGCTTCAGCCTCAGCCACAGCTTCAGCCATAACAAACAGCAGTAGCAGTGCACAGGCAGCATCCACAGGGGGGCTCTCGAACTCAAGAATTAATTCCCGACAGGGCCCTCCAGAAGTGCCCGCGAATTCAAAAAATAATCCCCAGACCCCTCACGAACTGAAATCGAAAATTTAGTTTATTTTTTGAAAGTGTGGTAACGAAGTGATCGTGAACGGACGGTACATGGTGTATACCCGGTATCTTTGGCAGAGGAATCACCAATTAAACGGTCATATACGGTGTATATATACACGATTCTGGCCAACCCTAATTAAACGGAAACAGTGGCGAGTGTACGAGGATTATCTAGCTATATCTTGAGCGCTCAGCAAGCTATCTTCACAGGATGAACCTTGGTAGAAGACATCAATTATGTGTTCGTTTTCTTCGGTGAAAGAGGGGGAGGGCAGTGTCGTAGGTCTGGCTAAAATTGTTTAAACACACTGTATCGTATGTACCAAACTCTCTCTGCTAGAAATACCAAACATACACCGTGAAAATGTACACGTGTATGTTTCTGGCCAGCCCTGCAGTATCACAAGCTACATACACACACGGCTACAGCAGAATGAAACCTGCAGATGCAGCTATAGCAACAACACCCCTGCAAATACACTTACAGAACTGAACACGAACGGGGTGTGATGTTTGTTAGCTCATGGAATTCCAGCCTTTCCACACATCCTTACTCTTTCTGGTACTCTACTGGAGTCAAGATTCTTTGGGAATTTGTTTCGCATCCAAACTTTTTGTCTGCAATGTTAAGGGGACAAGCAACCCAAGTGACTTCCTTCTCCGTTCTTTATGTATTTCTAGGGTTGGCCAGAACCGTATATATACACCGTATATGACCGTATATTTGGTGATTTCCCTGCCAAAAATACCGTATATACACCGTATATATATGGTTCTTGCCAACCCTATGTATTTCCCACTGGTAATTCCCCACTGGTATTTTCCACTGCCTGCATTTTTTCCTGTGATTTGATTTGAAATGACAGTAGGCAAAAACCACAGCAAACACGACAACACACACGAAGCTTCGGCGAACCTGTCGGCGTAGATCATACAAGGCCTACCTTGCCTACAAAGTGAACTCCACCTCCATAATATCATGGCTTTCAGCTTTTCTATACATGTCCCGTTCTCACGGGCAATTCTTTCAGGGCATGCATCTCAGAGCATTGGACTCTGGCGTACCTGGTGCTCTGGGCAGCTAAGAAGGTGCGCAGGCAGCTTTCAACGATTCATCCTTGGCATTTATTAGTTTTGTGCCAGGGCACAACGCTTGAAGCGTAAAGCTCTGCACACACACACACACATACCTGGTGTCTCTGGGTAGTTTTGTGCCAGCACACGCAGCTTGAAGCCGGTATCTAGTTCTAGGTTTTCAATCTCTTTTCTGATGCGTGCCTCCTGTGCATGTACGTACGAGTTGGAACACTGTGTGTGTGTGTGTTTGTGTGTGTGTGTGTGTGTGTGTGTGTGTGTGTTTGTGTGTGTGTGTGTGTGTGTGTGTTTTTGTGTGTGTGTGTGTGTGTGTGATGTTAGTTAGGCATGAGTAAAGTGCACCAAGGAACACACAGGTACCACATCACCCCCACGCACAATGCAAGTGACACAGCAAATTGTTTTCACGTCGCTGCATTTTGAAAGCCACAGGTGGATCGTGCATAAGGAGAACAAGTGGCGGATCAAATATGGTGATGGGTTACAGGGTCAGATCTCCGCCTTACAAGCTGGAGAACAACATTTACAAGCACCATCAAGCTGGAGCTCCATTACGAAAGCCACAAGGGGCACGTACTAAATATTAAAGGGAGACCATGTGGCAGGATAAGAGCTCTAGTCGCAGTCAGATTTCTGCCTTGCAGGCTGAAGTCACTTGCTACGCTTGCCTGTGGTGTCCGTGCACACGCTGACACACACACGCACACACACGCACACACACACGCACACACACACACACACACACACAAAACACACAAACACAAACAGAGGAGCAGGCGGAGCAAGAAGAGAAGAGGAGACACACCTCTGATGGCGTCAGGAATCCTGCTACGTCAATAACAGGTGTCTGCTCTGTAGGCAGTAGCTCTGGACGGTTGACACCCTCAGGCCGTGCCATTGACGCGTCTGCGGAAGGTAGGCCACCAGACATATACTGTGAGGACATCTAAGCACTTTTCCTGGGTTTGTGGTGCTGATGGGCCATGTCCTGGCCACACATGGCACATTGATTTGCCCTGGCAACTAGCCTCCTGTACATATGTGCTGCTGCTCCACATGATGCGCACCAGGGAAACTCAAGGATGCCGCAAAGGCCGCGCCACACAACGCTAACCCAAGCGTCTTGCTACAGGACGAGACTGCCTCTTGAAGAGTTGGCGTTTGCTGCAGGGCAGCAACTGGTCTAGCTAGTAAAGGTTTCCTCCTTCTGTTTGTGCACAGCCTTGCTGCAGCTCTGCTTTGAGTAAATTGCAATGTGTGCATTTGCGAGGCTGGTGAGAAACTTCGATTACAAAAATATTAATTATTATTGGGGCAAACTCAAACTCTGCACTCAACTTTCCTGACCAAAACGTGTTTTTCTTAGTAGCAAAGACCATCATCATGCTTAGCAGTACATCATTAGCATTAGGCTGCTAGATAGGCAGCAGAGCAAATTCTGGCTTGAAGAAGTGTAGAAACGCTGGCTTGAAGAAGTGTAGAAAAGCTCCTTTGCTTGTGGACTCCTTGGCTCCATCCCGCCTCCTCACTGCAAAGAGCTCAACAAGCATGAAGAAATCGGAAATGCAGGTGCCACTGCTGCCAAGCACCAACCAGCCCAGCAGCTCTCGCTCTCGCTCCTCGCCTGCGCCAGGAAGATCGCAAGCATCAAGGAGGCAACAGGCGACCATAGCACCTGGGTATGAGTTATTGATAACTGTGGGTGCTTTCCTCCTGGCTTGCGTGCAGCAGGCAGCTGAATGGCTTCGTTTGCGAACGCGTACGCTCACACCAATACAACATTTGATGCACACTAAACCACATTTGATCAATGCCTTGCTCACTGTGACGCACGTGTATGCAGGCAACCTCTTCCCACAGGCAGACAGGTGCGTTTGTGTGATTGTGCGTGTCTTTGTGTAGTGGCTTACTGCCTTTTATGGCTCGGCTGTTGTGAGCTGATGAGTCATCCACGCCCAATCCATGCAGCATATACACTTGCCTATGCATTCCACCTGTAGCAATAGCATAGAGCTATACCTGTTAGCAATAGGCAAACTGCGCTTGCACGAACGGTAAAACATTGTACCACAACAGTTGCACACCCGTGAACATTGCAATTGCACACCTGTGAACATTGCAGAAAGACAAGTTTGTGCCGCTGCCTGAGGAAGCCGATGCTGAGGAACAGGCTGCTCAGGCAGCAGATGCCGAGGCTGCAGCCCTGCCTCAGCTGCAAGAGTGGCATGAGCGACCAGCCATTTTCGAGGACCTGCCCCCACAAATGGGCGTGCCTCCCCCGCCCTCGTCCCTCGACAGCAGTAAACGCGGGAGGGCCACGTTGTACTGTATAGCGGAAAGCTTTGACAGAAAAAAACTGGAACACCTGCTGAGGCTCACGTACCAGCCATCTCAAATCCTCTCGTACCCTGATGTCTTTTATGTGAGTGTGCAAGGGTATGCTTGATGAAGCTGATTTGGGGCGGGGGACTGCAAGCATGCACTGCACGCATAACCGTGCACGCATACGCGCACTACACACACGCACACGCACGCTCACACACACACACACAAACACAGACACTCACACACACACACTCACACACACACACACACACACACACACACACACACACACACACACACACACACACACACACACACACGCGCGCGCACTACACACTTCAAAAACACACACTAACACACACACACACACATACACACACACACACACACACACACATAAACACACAAACATAAGCACACCATACGTACCATGCATGCACGCATCACGTACGCATATCCACACATGCACGCTGAGAGCAAACACATGCAAATGCACACGTACGCACATAGCCAGTACATTTAGTAGTCAACCTGAGTCATCCATGCTCCTTCTTACTTTGCTTGCAGGTTGAGTACATAAAAGGGGCAGGGGACCAACCTGGTGGAGACGTGTTCTTCTTTGATTACGGAGTGGTAAGCGACACCGTGTGAACCTCTGCATATGTCTTCACACTCACACCGGTATGCTTATACCGGTATGTACTCTGTAGTTATGTTAAGGGTTGATAGGAATCGCATACGCACCGTCGTACGCACGGGCTTTAGGCAAGGAAGTATCCCAACCTGCACCTTAAGATATTGTCATTGACCTTCCCTGTATGTAAAACCAATGTCACTGACCTCCCTGTATGCAAAACCAATGTCACCTTTAAAATTTGTCATTGATAAAATTTGTCATTGACCTTACCTGTATGCAAAACCATTACCTTTAGATCTTGTCATTGACCTTACCTGTATGCAAAACCAATGTCATTGACCTTACCTGTGTGTAAAACCAATGTCATTGACCTTACCTGTGTGTAAAACCAATGTCACGTCCGGCCATCCGCAATTCAACTGCGTGCTGAAACCCGAAGCCTGCGCTAGTTTGGATCCCTCTAAATTGTTCCTTTTCTTCCCACACTTTTCCTGCAGGTTGCGTGCTGGGGCTTGACCAAGTCACAAGAGATGACCCTTGTGAGAGGCATGGCCAGGCAGTGCAATGTGCAGGGCCTCTCCGACTCTGAGGTATGCAGTTTTGAGTTGGCTGCCAGCCATGTTCCAAACCGGGTTGCTTGTGATCTTGTGAATCTGGTGAAAGGCATGGTATGGCCAGGCAGTGCAATGTGCAGGACCTCTTCGACTCTGAGGCATGTGCGCTTATGACTTGACCGCCAGCCATGATCCAAACCGGGTTGCTTCTGATCTTGTGAATCTGGTGAAAGGCATGGCCAGGCAGTGCAATGTGCAGGACCTCTCCGACTCTGAAGGTTGCAGTTTTGAGCTGGCTGCCAGCCATGTTCCATACCGGGTTGCTTGTGATCTTGTGAATCTGGTGAAAGGCATGGTATGGCCAGGCAGTGCAATGTGCAGGGCCTCTCGACTCTGAGGCATATGCGCTTATGACTTGACCGCCAGCCATCATCCAAATTGGGTTGCTTGTGATCTTGTGAATCTGGTGAGAGGCATGGCCAGGCAGTGCAATGTGCAGGGCCTCTCCGACTCCGAGGTATATGAGCTAGCTGCCAGCCATGATCCAAACTGGGTTGCTTGTGATCTTGTGAATCTGGTGTGAGGCATGGCGTGGCCAGGCAGTGCAACGTGCAGGGCCTCTTCGACTCTGAGGTATGTGCGCTTATGGCTTGACTGCCAGCCCAAAACCAAACCGGGTTGCTTGAGATCTTGTAAATCTGGTGAGAGGCATGGCCAGGCAGTGCAATGTGCAGGGCCTCTCCGACTCCGAGGTATATGAGCTAGCTGCCAGCCATGATCCAAACCGGGTTGCTTGTGATCTTGTAAATCTAGTGAAAGGCATGGTATGGCCAGGCAGTGCAACGTGCAGGGCCTCTCCGGCTCTGAGGTTGAGGGAGTATGTTTGTCATAAATGGGGTGCTTTTTGGTAGCAGTACAGAACAGGGAGAGGTCAATGGTGCAATTGCACTGATGATTGCCCCACACATCAACAGGCGTGTTACAGCTAGAAGCTGCTGGATCTGCTGCCTTTGCCTCACACATAGGGTTGGCCAGAACCATATATGTACGGTGTATATACGGTATTTTGGCAGATAAATCACCATATGAATGGTCATATACGGTGTGTATCTTCGGTTCTGGCCTACCCTACTCACGCATTAATTAAAAGGGGCGCTACAGCTAGATGCTGCTGTGCCTCACATAAACAGGGGTGCTACAGCTAGTATGACTAGGGTTGGCCAGAACCATATATATACGGTGTACATACGGTATTTTGGGCTTGGAAATCACCAAATATACGGTGTATATATACGTATATATACGGTTCTGGCCAACCCTAAGTATGATCAAAGCTACCTAGATGACTACACCCTAAAACCTTGTGATCTTGAGATCACTTGCAGCCACAGCTTAGCTGTCTCCTGCTCCACGGGCTTGTGTGTTTGAAAATATTGTATCAAGGCAGCCCCATGAGTATGCGCAGCCTGCAAACCAGCCTTTGGCACTAGAACACTCAGCATACTCCTTTTTTTGTACTGCACGGACCTCGGCTTTTAACCCATGTCATGGCAATTTAACCCTGGATGCGTGCAATTTTGACTCCATGCCATCTACTCTGAACTTAGCACTTATGGGCTCTGACTTGCCTGACTTGCGTACGTAGGCGGAATGGAGCCCTGAGAAGTACACAGTGCAATTGTGCCTTCACTGATACCCTTGTGTCTGTGTGTTTGTGTGTGTGTGTGTGAGTGTGCGCGTGTCTGTTTTCGCTCATGTGCGCAGATTGAAACGGATCAACGTTGGGTGATGCCTGTATGTGCCGCTCCCTCTCAAGCACCTTTTTTAATCGTGCCCGTGCACGCAGATTGAGACGGACGAGTACGAGTACAACTTCACCACCACCGAGAAGCCTCACGTTCAGAATGACACCGTCACCTTGCATAAACGATTTGCGCAGGTGCGTCGTGTGTGTGTGTGCGTGCGTGTGTGTGTCTGTGTGTGTGTGTGTGTGGATGTGTGTGTGCACGGTTGTAGTGCTGTCTTGTGAAGTACATGTTGCTTAACCAAAATGTTTACTCAAGCACGCACAAATGGGTGTGTTTGTGTGCCCGCACATTCCTTTCGCGCACTGCTGATACGCATGTGCTTGGCAAAGCTGGCATAAATATTTTGAGCGTTGCTAGAGTAAATGGTAACGCAGCAATTTGTCTGTGAAGTCGAGAGGAAAACCTGGGACCTATTCTTGAGGCCTCCTTGTGTGTGTGTGTGTGTGTGTGTGTGTGTGTGTGTTTGATGCCAGCTTCATTACTGAGTATGCAAGCCTTCAGCTTACACCTTTTTTGTAATCCCTGCATGTAGCCTCAGTGGCACGTCACAGAATTGGAATGCTTCCCCTCCTTCGTTGCCCTAAGGTTGTTGTGTTCAGGGTTACAAAATGGATTGCACGCTTTCTGCCATTGTTTGAAACCCATTTCCTGCTGCCATTTTGCGTACAAACCACACTTGAAAGCCGGCAGTAGTTCCTTGCGGTGTTTCTTTATCTAGAAGCCTACACAAGAATCGCTGCCAGTTTTAAAGTGCGGTTACACACACAAATATGGCTGCGTGCGGAGAGTCCTTGTCTCGTGGTGTTCTTGACTCGGTTGAGTGCATCTTGCATCGGTTGAATGCACCGGTTAATACATCCGTTAATACATCAATTTAATGCATCAGTAAAATGCATTGGTTGATTGCACCTTGGTTTAATGCTTTGGTAAAATGCATGGGTTGAATGCATCTTGGTTTAATGCATTGGTTAAATGCATCTTGGTTTAATGCATCAGTGAAATGCATCAGTTGAATGCATCTTGCGACGTGTGCATATCGCCACCTGCTGATGCAAAACCACACAGGACAGATGCCAATTCACATGCAACGTCAAATAAGGCGTGCTGATGCTTTTATTACTCTTTTACGTGTTTGTGCGTGCAGAATCACAAGATGAAGCTGGCAGTGTCATATGCGTTGGCGCAGAGTACGAAACTCAGTGTGGTGAGTGACGTGTGGATAAGATTTTGGTGAGTGACGTGTGGATAAGATTCAGAGTAAGATATACACAAAACTCAGTGTGGTGAGTGACGTGTGGATAAGATTTAGAGTAAGATTCACACAAGGGTTAGGGTTTGGGATAAGGGTTAAAGGTCATGTAAGGGTTATATAAGATTTAGAGTAAGATTTACACAAGGGTTGTGGTGATAAGATTTTAAAAAAGATTTACACAAGGGTTAAGGGTTAGGGGTACGGTTTGTCTGACCACTATAAGGGACCTTCAGCCAGACTGTTCGGCTGATGGTGTGATGAGTGACGTATGGATGAGTGACGTGTGGATGAGTGATGTGTGGATGAGTGACGTATGGATGAGTGACGTGTGGATGAGTGACGTATGGATGAGTGACGTGTGGATGAGTGATGAGTGGCGTGTGGATGAGTGATGTGTGGATGAGTGATGTGTGGATGAGTGACGTGTGGATGAGTGATGGTGTGGTGAGTGACGTGTGGTGAGTGACGTGTGGATAAGAGCCTGCATGGGCGCACCTGCCATGCAGAGTGTAGAGCTACACAGCCTAGCGACACACCTTTGAGTGATGCATATAGTGATGAAGAGTGCACCTGTCATGCAGAGTGTAGAGAGTACACAGCTTGTAGTGGCATAAACCTTGAGCGATGCATAGAGCAATGTTGGGTGCACCTTAGGGTTTAGAGCTACACAGCTTATAGTGGCATAAACCTTGAGTGATGCATAGAGTGATGATGATGATGAAGAGTGCACCTGTCATGCGGAGTGTAGAGAGCTACACAGCTTATAGTGGCAAAAACCTCATGTGGTGCGCAGAGTGATGCCCAGAGTAATGCGCAGAGTGATGCCCAGAGTAATGCGCAGAGGGATGCACAGAATAATGCGCAGAGGGATGCCCAGAGTAATGCACAGAGTGATGCACAGAGTAATGCGCAGAGGGATGCACAGAGTAATGCACAGAGTGATGCACAGAGTAATGCACAGAGTGATGCCCAGAGTAATGCGCAAAGTGGTGCCCAGAGTAATGCGCAGAGTTATGCCCAGAATAATGCGCAGAGTGATGCACAGAGCATTAGAGCACAAAATCCAGCGCAGTGGGTACTGCACATGGTACAACCTGAGTGCATAAAGCTGTCCAGGACCGTATATGTACGCTGTATTTGACCGTATATTTGACAAAATTGTTGCAAGTTATACCGTATGTACACCGTACATACATGGTTTTGGCCGATCCTTGGCATGCATGAACTCCATGAGCCTCAGACCAAAGCACTCAGCACTGTGTGTATGGTGAGTAGCGCTCGTTTGCATCACCCCAATCGCATCTTAACTGTTTCATGCATGAACTCCATGAGCCTCAGACCAAAGCACTCAGCACAGTGCATATGGCGCCTGTCATACATTTGCATCACCCCAATCGCATCTCAACTGTTTCATGCATGAACTCCATGAGCCTCAGACCAAAGCACTCAGCACAGTGCGTATGGCGCCTGTCATACATTTGCATCACCCCAATCGCATCTGTTTAGAGTGTACAGCGTGCGTTCCCTCTTCTCCTCCTCCGTCTGCGTGCAGTATGAGCAGCGCGTGGTGGACATCGTGCTGGAGACCAAGAACTTGCCAGAATCACTAGCCATGACCGGCGCTTTAGAAATTAGGTGAGCACCAGATTAGACCAGATTAGATCAGATCAGGTGCTGGAGGCCAAGAACTTGCCAGAATCACTTGCCATGACCGGCGCTTTAGAAATTAGGTAAGCACCAGAAGGACGTGTTATACGGACCTGAGGGGTGTCTTTCACAGTGCAATACGGAGAAACACGGTTCAGTGTACAAAACACGTATCATGTGAGTGTTCGATCCAGGGATGCGTCTTACGGCGTATTTGTATAATACGCCGTATCGTATTTAATGCGTATTTTGCCGTATTGAACAAATCAGGCGCAATCGGTTGCAACATTTGCCATTTTTGCCGGATTTTGCAGGGAACGCTCTGGGTCCTTGCTTGCCACCACGCGCACAAAAAGTTTTTTTTTTTTCAGGGCCGATCAGCCTTGCACGCCATGTACCATGTCCACTGTGTGCATTAATAGTTAAAGTGCTAGCTGCAATTTCTGGAACGCTCTGGGTCCTTGTTTGCCACCACGCGCACAAAAAGTTCTTAATTTTTTTTCAGAGCCGATCAGCCTTGCACGCCATGTACCATGTTCACTGCTTGCTCTCCTGCGTCCCTCCTGTCCTTCGCTACTTTGTGTGTGGTTCTCATGTGTGCGCCAATCGTCTAGTGCCCAAACTTAACCTGCTCCTCATCACAATTCATCCTGCGGGCTCACCAGCGCGCTTATGTTTTCGTCGTGTGTGGTTCTCATGTGCGCGCTCTTTCGTCTAGTGCCCAAACTTAACCTGCTCCTCATCATAGTACATCCTGCGGGCTCACAAGCGCGCTTATGTTTTCGTCGTGTGGTTCTCATGTGCGCGCTCTTTTTTCTAGTGCCCAAACTTAACCTGCTCCTCATCACAATTCATCCTGCGGGCTCACCAGCGCGCTTATGTTTTCGTCGTGTGTGGTTCTCATGTGCGCGCTCTTTCGTCTAGTGCCCAAACATAACCTGCTC
>Ga0307951_1002085_pt1 | contig 12440 bp, 17 predicted proteins | sample OrgLakmetagen374_FD_201842 | JGI IMG/M metagenome (GOLD analysis project Ga0307951, IMG submission 201842) | Saline water microbial communities from Organic Lake, Antarctica - #374 | ecosystem: Environmental > Aquatic > Non-marine Saline and Alkaline > Saline | place: Antarctica: Organic Lake... | reverse complement strand
CACATGTGTGTGTGCGTGCGCATGTGTTTGTACGGGCACACACGTGTGTGTATGCATGAATGTAGACGTGTGTGTACGTGCGCATGTGTTTGTACGGGCACACACGTGTGTGTATGCATGAATGTACACGTGTGTGTGTGCATGCGCATGTGTTTGTACGGGCACGCGTGTGTGTTGTGTGTGTATGTGCGTATGTTTCTTTGTAAATACAGCAGGGCTGAGGTTGTGTGCGTAGGTGCTCCTGCATGCGCTGTGCATGCAAACAATATTCGCAATGGTATACTGACGATGATCAATGTATGCCAGGCAGCAGTATCACCGACGATGCTTGATATTATTTGTTTGATGCAAGGGAGAGTGGAGAGTTGCAAAAGAGGTGCTACAATCAAGCGCACCTTTTTGTCCGTGGCATGCTTTGCCTTGTTCACCCTTTTGTTCCTGGAGTGTGCATGTGTGTGTGTGTGTGTGTTTGTGTGTGTGTGTGTATGTGTGTGTGTATGTGTGTGTGTGTGTGTGTGTGTGTGTGAGTGCATAGTTTGTGTGTGTGCGTATTTGTGGTAAAGCGTGTGTGTGTGTTTGTGTATGTGTATTAGAAAATTAAAAACTTTGAGAAGCATAGGAAGCACACCACTTCCAGCGTTGGAATATGTGCCTGTGTACACACATACACACAAACACACGTCATCTTTGTATGGCCTCAGCACAAGGAGGTTTGTATTCCTGAGAATGTGAGGCTGCGCACACCAATTGAACTAATGCTTCGTACAATACCATGGTGTTGTTATGAGTAGGGTTGGCCAAAACCGTATATATACACCGTATATGACCGTATATTTGGTGATTTCCCTGCCAAAAATACCGTACTTACACCGTATATATATGGTTCTGGCCAACCTTAGTGTTATGAGCGGTTTGGTAAAATGAGTGTCACGAGTTCCATAGACACAAATTCAAATCGCCCCATTCTGTATCTTACAGAGACAAGCACATGCAATGACACAAAGTAAACATAGCTGCTCCTCAAAACAGGAGCACCCTTGAGTACGCTTTAGTGAAGCCCTTCAAACTGAGCTCTGCACACAGCTTCATTTTCAACTTATCACTCACTGACACATCAGGCAAACAGCACGGCTCATTTCATGCGCAACTTGACAACACAACCGGTGCTGTGTGTGTTTGTGTCCGTATGTGTGTGTGAGTGTGTGTGTATTTGCGTGTGAGTGTGAGTGTGAGTGTGTGTGTTCGTGTGTGTGCGTGTCAGGGTTTGTGTGTGTGTGTGTGTGTGCGTGTGTGTGTGTGTGTGTGTGTCAGGGTTTGTGTGAACACGCTGCGCTTTTAACCCTTTGAGTGTATTATTGACCACGCAGAAGACAGCACTTGCTCCTCCAAAGACAGTTTTCACAGGCATACACGACATAAATGTACAACTCTAGTCAATTGTCAAGGCGCCACAGCAGAGGCTGCTACGAAAAGTAGCATACTCCTCCTTCAATCTTGCGAGTCCAAAAATAGCGAAGTGTACAAATGATTTAAGATTGCTTACAACACTCCTCGGAGTGGCAGGTCAAAGGAGCAAAATATTTGAAGGAGATAGCCGCTGCTGAAACTGTGCCACTAAGGCAACACACACACACGCACACACACACACGCACACACACACACTCACACACTCACACACACCTCAGTACCGTCTTTGCACACCACCTCTCCTCACAAAAAAAAGTACCACCAGCAGCACAGAAACACCCACTTCGAGGCTGCAGTGCCATCATCAGACTCGGCTCCATCACGAGGCGCTGCTGCTGCTGCTGCTGCTGCAACTTTGGCTGAGGGCTGCCGGCCTCCGCCCCCGCGCAGCGTGGGCGGGATGGCCCCCTTTGCTCTGCTGCTGCTATCAATGAGGGCGCGCGCGCGGGCCTCAATCACGGATTGTGGGGTGGCCTCGATGTTGAGCGAGGACAGCTGCGTTTTGGCGAGTGTGTGTGTGTGTGTGTGTGTGTGCATTTGTGGGTCCGTATTAAATTGTGTATGTATGTATGTGTGTGTGTGTGCGTGCATGCGTTTGTGTATGTATGTGAGTGTACAGTGTGTGTGTGAGTCAGTTGGTTTGTGTGCCTCGAGCCGCGGGAGTGAAAAAATGCTTGAGCGAGGACAGCTGTGCACACACACAGCCATGCGCACATGCACACACACAGAGAATTACGCATATGCACACACACAGGTGCACAGGCACACACACACACACACACACATACGCGCACGCACACACACATGCGCACACACACACAAACACGCACGTATGCGCACGCACACACACACACGCACCTGGAATGCTGTGGGGCGGTACGTAAAGCCTGTGGGCAAGTTTTGTTGGTGGGCTTGGGAGGTAGGGGGCTGCTGCTGTTGCTGGTGCTGCCCGAAATGTGGGTAAGGCATGTCATGCGGCCTCCCTGTTTGTGTGTGTACGTGTGTGTGTGTGTGTGTACGTGTGTGTGTGTCTGTGTGTGCTGCATGTGTGTTTGTTGAGTTGCAGGCAGTCATGTGCCTATGCCTGTGTCTGTTTGTATGTATGTGTGTGTGTGTGTGCTACGTGTGTGTGCGTGTGTGTGCGTGTGTGCGCGCGCGTGCCTGTGCCTGTGCCTGAGTTTGCATGATTTCATGTGCGAGTGTGCACGCCTATGTTTACCGGTGTGCGTTTGCTGGTGCTGCTGGCTCTGTTGATGCTGCTGGTTCGGGTAGTGGCTGGGGTACGAGAACTGCTGCTGGTGCTGTTGGGGGTACAGGTGCGGGTGTTGGGAGAAATGGAGGGGTTGCTGTTGTTGTGGGTGGAAGTTGTCCAGGGAGGAGGAAGTGGGGTGGGGTAGAGGTTGACTGAAAGCAGGAAGGAGGGTGCCCCCGTCTATGCTGGTTGGGTTGCTGCCGGCGGCATTACCTACTACACATGTGTCAAGGGGTGTGTGTGTGATGTGTGTGTGTGTGTGTTTGCGTGTGTGTGTGCACGCATATTGGATGTGTGTGTGCGTGTATGTATGCATGTGTATGCAAGGCTGTTTGTACATGTGCGCGTGGGCGTTCACAGGTGTTTGTGTTTGTGCTTGTGTGTGTATGTGTGTCTGTGTGTGCATGCGATGTGTGCGCACCCTCATGGCTCCAGCTAGAAGTGCCATTTAAAGGCAAGGAACCCATTGCAGGCATGCTGACGGCGCTGGTGGGTGCGCTGTGTTGATGGGCATGCCTTTTCATGGCCATGCCTGCTTCGTCCTGCCTGCCTGTCCCCTGTGTGTGGTAGATGTGCGTGTGTTTGTGTGTGTTGCGTTTGTGTGTGTGTGTGTGTGAGATAGATAGATAGATAGATAGAGAGAGAGAGAGAGAGAGAGAGAGAGAGAGAGAGAGGGAGGGAGGGAGGGAGGGAGAGAGAGAGGGAGAGGGAAAGTGTGTGTGTATGAATGTGTGTGTGTGTGTGCACCAGCAAGTACAATGACCAATGACTATTCATGAACGGTCTCTAAGAGGCATGAGTAGGGTTGGCCAGAACCGTATATATACACCGTATATAGCCGTATACTTGGTGATTTCCCTGCCAGAAACACTGTACATACACCGTGTTCTGGCCAACCCTACGCATGAGCAAGTATTGTTGTTGCCCACAAACACACACCATATCTACCGCATCAATATAAGCACTACAATTGGCTCCATACGTAACATTCACACAGAAATCAGCTGCGTACATAACATTCAGCTCCGTACATAACATTCAGCTCCGTACGTAACATTCAGCTCCGTACATAACATTCAGCTGCGTACATAACATTCAGCTCCGTACGTAACATTCAGCTCCGTATGTAACATTCAGCTCCGTACGTAACATTCAGCTCCGTTCGTAACATTCAGCTGCGTTCGTAACATTCAGTTCCGTTTCCGTTCGTAATATTCAGCTCCGTGCATAACATTCAGCTCCGTGCGTAACATTCAGCTCCGTACGTAACATTCAGCTCCGTACGTAACATTCAGCTGCGTTCGTAACATCCAGTTCCGTTTCCGTTTGTAATATTCAGCTCCGTGCGTAACATTCAGCTCCGTACGTAACATTCAGCTCCGTGCATAACATTCAGCTCCGTATGTAATATTCAGCTCCGTACGTAACATTCAGCTCCGTACATAATATTTAGCTCCGTACGTAACATTCAGCTCCGTACGTAACATTCAGCTCCGTACGTAACATTCAGCTGCGTTTGTAACATCCAGTTCCGTGCGTAACATTCAGCTGCGTACGTAACATTCAGCTCCGTACGTAACATTCAGCTTCGTACGTAACATTCAGCTGCGTACGTAACATTCAGCTGCGTACGTAACATTCAGCTGCGTACATAACATTCAGCACCTTCCTAACAGTCACACAGCAATCAGCTCCATACGTAACATTCACACGGTGGATGACAGGCCAAAGTGCATCGTTTGTTGGTTTTATGCATCTGGTGTACTACCTGCCTGTCCAAAAAAGGAGGACACCAACACGTGTGGCAATCCTGCAAACACACACCCATAAGTGCAAGCACAGCATGCGCCTCCTCAATCGTGCGTACGTAGCATACACCCACCTTGAACACACACAGCATACACAGCCTCCCCAATTGGGGTAATGGTGAATTGACATGAGCTTCATCTTGTGTCCACAATTATCATCACTACTAATCTGTTGTTGACGTCAGGCTCAGGAGCTATCACTCCCTTACAGAAACACACACGCACGCACACACACGCGGGCGCGCACACACACACACACTCACACACACACTCACACACACACACACACATACACATGAAGACACAGACACACGAGAGGCATACCCAGAGACAGCACACACTGCCTTGCCACACAATCACAAATACACACACACAAACACAAACCCTCCCTTGGCACCACTCACACACACCGCGGTTACCTGACCGATCGGTGCCAATCCTACGTCCTCCGCCCCCCCTGCTGCTGCTCCTGCTGCTGCAGTGTCTGACAGCTTTACATTCTCACGCATGTCTTCATCCATTGCATTGGCCTGTGATTATGTGCGCACACCGTACGTACATGTACACACCACCATCGCCCCAAACAAATATATTTTTTTACAGAACAATATTATATTTTTACAAGAACATCAAAACAATAGAACAATGAATTGGTGCTACCCCCGTGCCAAATCCTGTAGAATCCCTGTAAAATCTCGAAGATTAGTAAGCAAAAAGAACATTCTTCAGAAATAATTTGATCACCGCCAACCCCAAAAAGTTTACTAAGGGCAGTGATATTCTTTACGCTTGGTATGTGGATATGCCTGCCTCGTGCTCTTGCATGAATGTGTGTGCGATCAGGAACAAATGTGTGACTGCGCGCATGTGTGCGCAAGGTGGTGTTCAAATGTATGATCGCCTCCTTGCGCAAGCCGTGTCTTCATTCAACGGTATCCTGGGCCCAGCATACCTCTCCTTGCTTCACCTTTGCTTTAAACGTTTTGCACACCGTACTGACACTCACAAACAACATCACGTGCACGTGCACTCACAAATATCTACATTCGGATGCTTTATACGTTGCACACCGTACTAACCCTTTTTTCGCTCATTCATTGCATCCAAGTGGGTTCAAAAGTGCAGCCTAAAATGCAGGAAAGAGCCTTAGATGGCCGTCAAATGTTCTGGGTTTTTGGGCATTCACTAATTTATTACATATATTCAGCAATAAAAGCATGTCTCGGACAAATTCGACCACAGAAACCAGCAAAGTCCTTAATTTTTGAAATTGCGCATCGATCTGCTCGAACAGATTGAGGGCTCCATAACTTTCACAAACTTTATCGAACCCTTGCTACCCAAAAAACGAACAGAACGACCCTGAAATCAACACCCCCAACTTCACAAACAACAACACGCAAACATGCACTTACAAGCATCTACATTCGGATGGTAACTTGATCTTAAACAAGCCAACCATCACACACATATTTACACACACGTGCACACACACACACACACACACGCACGCATGCACACATACTCACATACGCACTCACACTCAAGGCCCCCTCCTCCCCACGCCGCACCCTTCCCCCCTTTGTCACACATACCATGAGCGTTGCTGGGAAGCCTGGGTCTGACATGATGAAATCTTCAATGCTCTGCTCCCCACCAGGGCCAAGACCATTCCCCTGAGGGGGAAGCTGGACCCCTGCAGCAGCTGAATCACAGGGGGAGTGGAGTTAGTTCCTCGGCCGTTTATTTGAGGCCAACGATCTTGTGCACATGTGAGAGTTGTGTGCGTTTACAATGACTGTGCGTGCGTGTTCGTGTGTGTATGTGTGTGTGTATGTGTGTGTGTATGTGTGTGCGTGTGCGTGTGTGTGTGTGTGTGTGTGTGTGTGTGTGCTAAACAAAAGTTTGATGTGTTGACTTGTTGCTGTGCGCGACATCTCATGCTGCACACACCTGCTTGGGGGAGAGGGGCATACAGACTAGGGGGCACCGCTCCTCTGTCCATGCCTGCAAAGCAATGAAACGAATTGCTGTGCTTACACAGGTCGGCTACACTGCAACACCCCCTCGCCCACTCATACGCAGCCAAGATGCTTTGAGAAACATGCCTGCAAAGCAATGAAACGAATTGCTGTGCTTACAAACACAGGTCGGCTACACTGCAACACCCCCTCGCCCACTCATACGCAGCCAAGATGCTTTGAGAAACATGCCTGCAAAGCAATGAAATGAAATGAGTTGCTGTGCTTTAACACACAGGTCGGCTACACTGCAACACCCCCTCGCCCACTCATACGCAGCCAAAATGCTTTGAGAAATATGCCTGCAAAGCAATGAAATGAAATGAGTTGCTGTGCTTTGACACACAGGTTGGCCACACTGCAACACCCCCTCGTCCACTCATACGCAGCCAAGACGTTTTGAGAACGTCTTGACGCTCTTGTTGTCGTAGGTGCTCCACTGCGTGCACGGAATGCATGTGCACGGCACCATCCATGAATCTGATCATCCCCACACAAAACTATCGTGGCGGACATAGCAACTTGACACACACAACGTTCAAAACCCGTGACCTACAACTGCAACGGTTCAGACCCACAACCCTGGAACACGCAGCATTTAAGACCCAGAGCTTCAGTAAGAGCAGTGTTGGGCTAGACAACATAATGACGTCAACATGGAATGACATGCATGACGTGCGCCAGTTGCAGAGCAGGAGGAGGAGGGGAAATGGGGCTCACACACACACAGCATTTGAGATTCAGAGCTACTGTACGAGCAAAGTCTGTGGGCTTGACAACAGGATGAGGTCGACATGGAACAGCATAGTCCAGTTGCTAATCAGAAGGGATATGGGGCTCACACACAGCATTTGAGATTCAAAGCTACTGTACGAGCAAAGTTATTGGGCTTGACAACAGAGTGAGGTCAACATGGAATGACGTGTGTCAGTTGCAAATCAGGAGGAGGGAAGTGGGGGAGGGGCATCCTGCCTCTGAACGTCTTGAAGTCTGAGCCCGATGATAAAAGTGTTGCATTGGGAAAAGAAGGAACGAAGGCAGTACTCAAGGCATGCAGACATGCACAATGCACATGCCCGCTTTGACACACACACACTGACATGCACGCTCAAGGACCCTCTCATAGGACACGAACACTCTCTCTCACACACACACACACACACACACACACAAACACACACACACAAACACACACACATACACCTTGCGCACCTAGATCTGGGATGGCGTTGGGGGGAGATGGGGGGGAGGCACTGTTGTTGAGGGCCTGCATGTGCTCTATGTGCCCAGACCCCTGTGTATTGTGCGTGTGTGTATGCGTATGCGTCTGTGTGTGTATGCGCGCGTGTGCGTATGCGTGTGTGTATGTGTGTGTGCACGTGTGTGTGTGTGTGTGTGTGTGTGTGTGTGTGTGTGTGTGTGTGTGTGTGTGTGTGTGTGTGTGTGTGTGTGTGTGAGAACGTGTGTGTGTGCACGTGTGTGTGCATGCATGTGGTAAGAGTGTGTATGTGCGTACGTGTGTTTTCGCACAGGGGGAGTGTATGTTATTCATGTACTAATGTTGCGTGCGTTTCGTGAACATGAGTGTAACAGGGGGACCGAGCAGTGCGTGTGAGCCTGCAGACAAAGTTTGTGCCCTCCCCCTCCCCTTGGTCGTGGGCGCACCAAGTTGGTTTGACTGGACTTCAGAGAGGAGTTAGGGTTCCACTTCTGGGAGTGTGGGTGCTGGTGCTGCTGGTGCGGGTGGTTCTGCTGCTGCTGCTGCTGGTACAGGTGGTGGTGGTGCTGCTGCTGCTGCTGCTGCTGCTGCTGCTGGTACGGCAAGGTGTGATTGTTGCCGGTGCTGTGCACGCTCTCGTCTTTGTTATGCCCTGTTTGGCCCCTGATGCCATTGTGTGCGCTGGTGTCGGTAGAGCCTGGCATGCCAAAGCGCTCCAGCATGGCGGCCAAGCTGTGCTGGCTGCCACCGCTGCCGCACACCTGCGCATGCATGCACACATATATACGGGAATGCATATACTGTGTATGTGTGCGTGAGTGCAAGTACAGTGTGTGTGTGTGTGTGAGTGAGTGTGCGTGCTGAGGTCAGCAGAGCCTGGCATGCCTAAGCGCTCCAGCATGACGGCCAAGCTGTGCTGGCTGCCACACATTTGCGAGGTGTGGGGTTATGCAAATGAAAGGAATGCCTTTGCTTGTATTTTGTACTTTGGCAAGGTGGCTTTTATGCAGCAGGTTGGGGAACATTGCTCTGAGAGGACTACGTAGATGATGGAGGCGCAACATAGATGACGAGGTGCAACATAGATGACGAGGTGCTACGTAGATGACGGAGGCGCAACATGGATGATGAGGTGCTACGTAGATGATGAGGTGCTACGAAGGTGACGAGGTGCTACATAGATGACGAGGTGCTACGTAGATGATGAGGTGCAACGTAGATGATGAGGTGCAACATAGATGATGAGGTACAACATGGATGATGAGGTGCTACGTAGATGATGAGGTGCTACGTAGATGACGAGGTGCTATGTGCTACGTAGGTGATGAGGCGCTATGTAGATGATTGCTGTGTGCATTGCTGGGTAGCAATACGGACAAGCATTCTGCACGCCTCCTGGTACTCTGCAATGGTAAGGCTGAGCATGTGTTCATCATGAGACGACGTGAAGGTAAAATAGCCCTGCTGCTCACGCACCGTATTGCTCAGCGACTTCACCCCACGCGCCCTGCTCACACACCGCTGCTCAGCAAGCTAGCCCCACGCATGTATTTGAGAAAATTAATAATAGCCCTGCTGCTCACGCACCGTGTTGCTCAGCAACTTAGCCCCACGCATGTGATTGGAAAAGGTAATAATAGCCCTGCTCGCACACCATTGCTCAACCAGTTAGCCCCACGCATGTGATTGAAAAGGTAATAATAGCCCTGCTCACGCACCGTGTTGCTCAGCAACTTAGCCCCACGCATGAGATTGGAAAAGGTAATAATAGCCCTGCTCACACACCTTTGCTCAGCAACTTAGCCACACGCATGTGATTGGAAAAGGTAATAATAGCCCTGCTCACACACCTTTGCTCAACAAGTTAGCCCCTCGCATGTGATTGAAAAGGTAATAATAGCCCTGCTCACGCATCGTGTTGCTCAGCAAGCTAGCCCCACGCATGTAATTGAGAAAGGTAATAATAGCCCTGATGCTCACGCACCGTGGTGCTCAGCGAGTTTGCGCCATGCATGTTATTGACACAAGGTGATATTAGCTCACGCACCGTGTTGCTCAGCGAGTTTGCGCCATGCAACGAGGGGTTGCAGCTGTGGCTCTCGTTTCCCAAAGGGTACGGGACAGGTATTCCATACAGGGCCATCCCTCCGTGGGCGGAGCCCTGATTGCTCCGGGGCTGGTGCGAGTGCCGCATGGGATACTGTGTGTGCATGCAAGTGTGTGCGTGCGTGTGCGTGCATGGGCGCGCAAGTGGTGTGTGTGTGTGTGTGTGTGTGTGTGTGTGTGTGTGTGTGTGTGTGTGTGTGTGTGTGTGTGTTTGTGTGTGTGTGCTCACGAGCACGTGCAATGCAAATGGATGCTCTTTGTGAATCCCCTCTAAAACGCTTCCAGGGCGTCTGAAATGGTTAACAAGGACCGCATGTTAAACACTGCTGTGGTTTGCAAGAGTGGATTACAAGGGCTGCGTGTTAGACACTGCTGTGGTGTGCATGAGTGTCGGCAGCTTTTTGTGAACATGGTGCACGCCTGATTTGCTACTGCTGCTACAAACACACACACACACACACACACACACACACATGCACGCACGCACCCACACACATGCACGCACGCACCCACACACATGCACGCACGCACGCACCCACACACACGCACATGCACACAAGCACATACACACAAGCAAATACACACATGCACGCAAGCACATACACATACGCACGCACGCACACTCACACGCACACACACACAAATATACACAGACACACACTCAAACAAACGCATGCATGCTGAGCTGTGGTCATCAGAGCAGGTGCACGTGCTTTCCTGATTAGCATTTCTGTGTTGTCTCACCTGCTGCTGCTGCTGCTGCTGCTGCTGCTGCTGCTGGTGGAGCAGTTGCTGGTGCTCTTGGATGGTGTGCATGGAGTAGGTTGAGGGGCTTAGGGGTGGCTCGGTTTGCATGTGGGGCTGCTGTGGCTGCCCGTGCAGCGGCTCGTTGCCTGCACCTGGTGTGTGTATGCGTGATTGTGTGTTTGTATGTGTGCGTATACGTGTGTGTGTGTGTGTGTGTGTGTGTGTGCATTGTGCGCTGTGCGTGTATGTGCGCGTGTGCGTGGTATTTATGTATGTGAGTATGAAAGTGTGTGTGTGAGTGTGAGTGGGTGTGTGTGCGTATCTGTTGTGGGTGACAAAGCCAAAAAGTGTAGTATGCGCGCCCCAGTGGTTGGCTTGTTCATGAGTAGCAGCACCTGCTGTACTCCTGATTCGCACAGCAATTTGCTGAGCTTACCTGAGACCCTCAGACGTGACCCATTATGCTGCGTCTCTTCCTGGGCCTCAGCTCCTAAAAAGCCTGGGGTGTAGCTGTTGGAGTTTGAATGGTGGCCTGCATGTGTTATTCGTGCATGCCCACGTGCGTGAATGAATGTGTGTTGTGGATGTGTGTGCGTGCGTGCGTTTGTGTGCGTGCATGCGTTTGTGAGTGTGTGTGTGTGTGTATGTGTGTGTTCGTGTGTGTGTGTATGTGTGTGTGTGTGAACGCCAGTGTAAGTGTATATACGTGCACGTAAGCATTGCTTAAGCCCACCCACCAGGAGGAAGCTCATCCGATAAAGTGTCGGGTATTGATATGGAGTTGGGATGGAGCAGGGAGGAGTGCTTGGCTGAGAGAGGACCCACGTTGATGATGCCTGAGGCCGAGTCTCCTTGGGTCTGTACATGTGTGTGTGTGTGTGTGTGTGTGTGTGCACGTATTTGTGTGTGTTTATGTTCATGAATGTGGCGCCAAGATGTGTGCGCACACACCTGATAGCCTGGCAGCCTGGACTCCAAGGAGGAGACTGTTGCAGGGTTGGGGGGTGTACAGGACGACTCTGCAAACACATCCTGTGCGGAGGGGCCTGTGTTTGGGCTTGAGGAGCTGTCATTGCCTTGGGACACCACCCTGCCAGCCGCAAGTGCCTGCATGAGAGTGCGTGCGTGAACGTGTGTGTGTGTGTAATTGTGTGTGTAAGTGTAATCCATGGGGAGATGGGGGAGGTGCCGGTGCGTGCTTGTGGTTTTATGGTCAAGCAAACTGGCTGTGTGAAACCCAGTACGTAGAAGGGTTTGGTAAAGCAAGGATTTACTGGGGGCATTTATTTCAGTGCTTACCTCTTTTAGAGCCCATGAGGGAGCATTCGCGTAGGGAATCCGCACGTGACGCTGTGAAATCTGTAGGATGTGAAAAAGTGTGTGTCTCTGTGTGTTCGCGTGTTTAAGTGTGTGTGTGTGTGTGTGTAGGTGTGCTGTGTACGTGTGTGTTTGCCTGTGTGAGTGCCTGTGTGTGTGTATGTGTGTGTGTGTGCGTGTGTGCGTGTGTGTGTGTGTGTGCACTTGCGTGCGTGCATGCGTGCATTTGCGTGTGTGTGTGTGTGTGTGTGTGTGTGTGTGTGTGTGTGTGTGTGTGTGTGTGTGTGTGTGTGTGCGCGCGCGCTTGCACTTACAGTGCATGCTTGTAGTGCACACACACATACATACACATACACACACAGTCATTCCCTCTAAGACACCCATTTAAAAGAAGGGACAACTGCCTGCAGGTGTGTGTACCAGGACTGCCACGGTATTGTAAAGTCAAGCATCGCTGTTCAAAAGAACAATTCCTTGTCAGACAAGAGCTCGAGCCATTGACC
>Ga0307951_1002083_pt1 | contig 12443 bp, 9 predicted proteins | sample OrgLakmetagen374_FD_201842 | JGI IMG/M metagenome (GOLD analysis project Ga0307951, IMG submission 201842) | Saline water microbial communities from Organic Lake, Antarctica - #374 | ecosystem: Environmental > Aquatic > Non-marine Saline and Alkaline > Saline | place: Antarctica: Organic Lake... | reverse complement strand
AGTCTTAGCCGCTCCCGAGTATTTCCGGGCGTGTGCACGAAGGCACACGAAGGCGTTTTCCAGGGGGCACCACGCGGAGGTGCTCATACATCGCCCCCCTGCAGAGTGTAAGCTAACAAGGAAAGTGGCAACAGCCAGCGTGTACAAATGGTGACGCAGTGCATACAAATGATGACGTTTGGTAGGAAGTAATAAGGCAAAACCTCAGATGCAAACTTTGTTGGAAAGCCACAACACTACATTCGACCCAAGATGTGCAATCTTATCAGAAGCAAAGCAAGTAAAGCCATAACTGTTCAGGCAGAGCCATTGTAGCCACGACTGCTCAGCAATAAGAACAAGGAAACCTGCATTTGTGTGGAGAAAAGAGTTAACCATTACTGGCCAGATAACTGCAATGGACTCAAGCAACAACACGCAGTTGCTTTGCCTGCCACCTGGGCATGGAAAAAGATGTTTGAGCTCCGCCATCAAGGGCTACACCCAACAGAAACCAGCCATTATTCAGGCGGGCTAAGAGAACGAGGAGGGCAGTCATGAATGCCAAAGCACAATTATGGTTAACCATGCACAAGCCCCTCACGTCACTACATTCCACCCAAACTCCTTAGCACCTCCACACGCAAACGCAAACGCGCACGAAACACAATTACCTACGAACCGAAAGAGACACTTCTTATATGCAGAACAAGCGTCTGATGGAGAGGAAGGAACGGGTCATAACTTTTGTCCATCATATAACCAGCACTCCACATTCGTGCTCTGGCAATACAAGAGAGAGTATGCAGAAAGCTTAGCAAACAAGTCGGGGGCATCCAAAGTCGTTAACCAGATGTTTGAGTTTGACAACGGCATTAATAAAATAACCGACTGGCAAAAGGTCCACCCAAAATAAGGCAAGGACTCAAGGTGACTGACAAATACCAACATCCCAGGAGCAGTATTTGGTCCACTGGAAAACTAGTGCCATTGAGAAATGGGCCCTCCAATACCATATAAAAGCATCTTTTCAATGTGCAAGCAAGATTTCAACTGTACGCAAGGATCTTCAAGATCCTTGCTGCAAAGTTTGTCGGACACCACATAGCAAGGAAAGAACGGATGAAGTAGAATCCGACCACGAGCAAGGTATGTTTCAATGTAGCACATGCATTTGCACCTACCATTGGGATTGCCTTATGCAACTTGGTTGTTATCACAACCATGATGCCCGCCCAAGTACAAACAAATTAGAAGAATGGCACTGTCCAGCCTGCCAGTCCTTTGAGGAACAACTGGAAACTCGGCGTACAGAGAGAAAAACATGGCTGGTCAACTGGAGGCTAATTTGGGAAGTAGCAAAGATGATAAAATTAAATTCTAACTATGTACAAATATACAGAAGATAATAAGACAAGCACTAGCTATGTCCACCTCTGGCATAAGGCATAAGGCATAAGAATTGAACCCACCGACAAAAACATTGATAACCTGGCCAGGTTAAAATGGATCTCAACAGACGTACTCCCCAATGCAGATCTACGCTAGGAAAACATACATATCAGGGACAAAGTTCGTTTCGATATGCAACTTACTAAACCCATAAAACGGTTTCAAGGGTACAAATAACTGTGAACTATGGAACAGACAGATCGATCATTTTATCATACCACCTTTAGTACAAGAGACAACTCGTAACAGTGAGCAATACGACACACCTAGCCAACCGATACAAGCAGAGGACTGGCTAAAGAGTTTTTGGTTCCAGAACAGATGCGCTATCCACACAGTTATGAAGGCGCTTTGATTGTACGAAACTACTATGAAGAATCAAAGCCCGCATCCTTGCCTTCGAGTTGGTGCCACTATTGCTTAAGCATTGTCTTTGTCACGGCGGCGTTTTCTAGGCGTCTATCTTCTCAGGTACAAAGGTAGGGGCGTTTGAAGGTCAGCCAGCCGAGGAGGTTTACAACGTAGCATCAGAACTCAAAGTTCAAGCCACTTGTCACGACGAATTGTGTTTTGAACTGGAAAGATAGATTGCGGAAATGTGTTTTACTATGACACACAAAGTTGTATTAAGCAAGCATGTCTTTTGTGCTTTTTACAAAAATCACACGTAGATTCTGCTGACAGCCTACCACGCGCAATTGGTGGTAGTGACAAATCGTGAGCAGAATAGTTGCCTGTGGGATTATTATAGACAAATGGACAGGAGTAGACCTGCCAGCCTGGCTGGTCCTGGGCGTGTCAGTTGATGTGAGTCTTGCCGAGTCTTGCACCTTGGTGTGATTTGGCGCAACAAACCATCGTAGCTATTGGTTTCACTCATTCAGCATTATTAAAAAGAAGTATCAAAAAGAGTTATTGACTTCCATTTTACATTTGGCAATTCGAAAACCTGCCGGACTGTATCCGTGCATGAAAACAAGAGTTCGCCCAAGAAGAGAGGCATCAATCGTAAGGAGGAAACAATCGTACATAAGAAAAGGAGTACACAATCAAAGCATTCACTTCCATTGTAGTGAACCATTCAAAGTCTTGCCAGTATATCAAATACTTGTGATGCGTATCCAGAAGAATCACCGTCTTGTTTTGCATACAACCGCCAATTTATTGCTTGATGTAGCTAGCGCATGCCTGCAATCCATGTTTTAAGCTGGCACCGTGATTCGTCGTGACAGAAACTTTATTAATTTTAAGCAATTCCTTATACCTGTTGGGCTAATTAACGGCGGTGCTACATTCAGGCCCGCTTTGCCTTTCCCACGATTAGGTCCTGCCTGCCTAGGTCACCAAACTTGGTGAGGAAGATGAGCAGGATGCCAGCCACAGCGCAGGCCGATGCGCCCCCGACAAAGCACCCCACATTGCCATAGCCCGCAGCTGCTGTATAGTCACTGAGCATGCCGGCCACGCCGTTGCTAGCAGCGAGCACAAAGCCTGCAAAGCACAGGGGTAGTGCAGAGAATGAAAGGAAGGCACAGGGGCAGTGCAGAGAATGAAAAGGAAGGCACAGGGGTAGTGCAGAGAATGAAAAGGAAGACACAGGGGCAGTGAGAGAATGAAAAGGAAGACACAGGGGCAGTGCAGAGAATAAAAAGAAAATAAGAAGGCTACGCAGGCGGTACAAACCTCTCCAAGTATAGTAGATAAAAACAATCTTGTTACTGAGTTTGCTCCCACCTCCGCAAGATTTAGAAGCAACAAACTAATAATGGAGGGGGTGAGTTCTTTGGACACTAGACCTCAGACCAGCTGAGCGCCGCGCAGGAACAGGACAAAGATCTCCGTAACATCCTTCAAGGAGCTTCTTCTACTCTCCACACCATACTTTTGGGCGTGGGTGGCACCATCTACAACACTCACACCTTGGAGCCTTTGAAGGACTAAGGTCTTGATTCTTAAAGAGTATTAACAACTTGCCCCAAAGCTCCATATGCATTGCAAAAATTGTCCAAACCAAACGTGCCCTTTCCAGTACCACTACCAACTCTCATCAGCAGCCGGTTTCAGGCCAAGAAGCCTCCTGAATTCACTTGACCTTTTTTCTTCCTCTCTATGGTGGAGGAGTTTTAAGGTACCAAAATGGCTCTTTTTGCTTATCAATGTGGGAAGCTTTCACTGCCTGCGTAGTACTTTCCTACTAAGTGCCACACAGCTTTTTCACTGCCGTAAAAGAGTAGAGATTGCGCTGGCACGTGTGATTCACCAAAACAGGACAGTGAGTTCCCCGAGGAATAACAAATCGGAAGCTACACTGGCTCTGGTGGAGGGAGGAGCCTTGCTGGTGCTATCAAGGATTGAAATTAAATCCAGCCCGCAAAGCATGCCTGTTTAAGGCAGCTCTGCAGTACTGCAATGCCGCTTTTGTTGGTCTTCCATCTGGCGTTCCAAGATGTGCTTTTGCCTTGCAACTGGTAAGCAAGCCCCATGCCGACTATGCTGACCGTTATCTGGCGTGTACGTTCTAGCGCATTTCAATGTTTCATGCTACGCATCAGTAATCGTTTCTTACTGGCGTGTACGTTATAGCGCAGGCTCTGTGCACTTTGAATGTTTCTTGTTCATCATCAGTAACTGATTCTTTCGCAGCGTGATTTTACACACCACTGTTGCCTGACAGCTGGCGCCTTGCAATGTCTCACAAGCTAGAAAACTATGTTTCAAAGGGTCATCAGCTCACCCAGAAGCAGATCTGTGAAGGAGACTGCGGTCCCGCTGATGCGGCCGATTCCAGGCACGATGCCAGTGGGCATGTAGGAGGCCACCATAGAGATGGTGATGGAATGGGTCAGTGCCATGTGGAGGCCTACGATGTTTGCAAGTATGTAGGAGGCCACCATAGAGATGGTGATGGAATGGGTCAGTGCCATGTGGAGGCCTACGATGTTTGCAAATATGTAGGAGGCCACCATAGAGATGGTGATGGAATGGGTCAGTGCCATGTGGAGGCCTACGATGTTTGCAAGTATGTAGGAGGCCGCCATAGAGATGGTGATGGAATGGGTCAGTGCCATGTGGAGGCCTACGGTGTTTGCAAGTGTGTGTGTGTGCGCGTGCACGTGTGCGAGTGTGCATAGGTGTGTGCATAGGTGTGTATGTACGTGTGTTTGTGCGTATGTGTGCATGGGTGTGCATGTGCAGGTGTGTGTATGTGTGTATGTGTGAGTGTATGCATGCATACCATTTTGTAAGTAACTCTGTAACACTGAACGACCTGCGCCTAAAACATACCAAGCAGGCCTGATCCAAGGAACATTCCCCACGTTGTGGCGGTGTAAGGGAGCATGAAGCACGCGTTGCAGCCTGCAATGAACAGAGTGTGTAAGGGAGCATGAAACATGCGTTGCGGCCTGCTGAATGAACAAAGAGTGTGCAGGTTGGGTGAAAGCACTTCAAGTGAGTCTTATATATGTGCACAACCTTTTATATTATGTATGCCCTGATAACAAAAAGGTAGTGCGTGCATGCTTACATAAAAGATCAGAGTGTGAAATATCCTCACCAATCATGACTGCAAATCCAATGAGGAGCAGGCGGTTACGAGCAGCAACGCTGGTGCCAGCATGGCGGGCAAGGGGAGCTGTCAGAGCGACCTGAGTGGGTGCAAAGGAAAGGAAAGGAAAAGAGAGTGGAGTGGAATATAATGGAGAAAAGGGGGAAAGTGTGTTGGTCTAGGGGTGAGGAGGCGCCAACCACATCAAAGAATGCTGAAAGCGTAGCGACTCCTTCCGTTTTAACGAAATGCAAGCAAAGAGCTTGTTGCGTGTTTAGAAGATGCGGATTGATAGAAAGGCGAAGCAGTATATGCAACAAGCAGGGTAGCACGCTTTCAACTGCTTACTACTATACACCCTGCTATGCTTAAGGGTTCAGGTGACAAAAAGGACGGTGTGGACTGGAAGCACGAATACCTTTCCACACATTATTAATGCCACCTCAGCCTACGCAACATTGCATCTCACACCCTGCTCATCTGCTCTGCAGCCAGTTAGCACACACCTACGCAATGTAACAATGGAGTGAATCTGCAGCCAGCTAGCACACACCCACGCACGCACTCACACCTGGATGAAGGTGCTCACACACACCTGGATGACGTTATTTACACATCTGAATCAATATGTTTTTTCACCAGCTTACATGGTTCACATAAACCTGGATCACCGTATTCACACGCCTGCATCACAGTACTTACACACCATGCATTACGATTTTCACACACACATAGATCACAATACTTACACACCCCTGCATCACGGTATTCACACACACATTCACACATGCACAACACACACACATAGATCACAATACTTACACACCCCTGCATCACAATATTCACACGCACATAGATCACAGTATCTACACACCCCTGCATCACGGTATTCACACACACCTGCCTCACGCAATTCTCACACACCTGGATCACGGTGTTAACAAACGTCAGCATGGGGATGGCGGCCTTGTCCATCACTTGCTTTGCCCGCAGGGACAAGAAAGAAGGGTCAAAGCGCGCAAAGTACAGAATTGCCACCACCGCAAGAGCCTGCACGTGCAGGAGTATGGGTGAGGGTGCACATGGATTGCCTATACTCGATCGTTGGAAAAGCAAGCAAAGGGAGCGATTGATTGATTGATTGATTGATTGAGAGCTCTGCACTCCTTTTTTTACTAATGAGCACCTCGTGTCCTACTTCTTCACTTGAAAAGTAGCCAGCCTTAAGTAGCTAGCAATTTTGATCCTAAGTTTGACCTTCCCTCTAATCAGCCTACCTGCCAGTATACGGGTCGAAACGAGGCAAAGAGCACTTTGGCCTTTTCGAAGATGCCCAGCTGTGGCTCCTGAGTTTGGCTGTCTTCACCGTTGTTATTGCCTGCAAGGGAAGCACTTGACAGATTTTGCAGCAAGTCTACTTGTGATACCACTCACACTCTACTTGTGGTACCACTCTACTTGTGATATCACTGCGACTCCTGTCACTGTGATACCACTCTACTTGTGGTACCACTCTTTGTGATACCACTCACACTCTACTTGTGATACCACTGCGCGTTCACAACAAAACACACACGTGTAGGATTGGCCAAACCGTGTCTGTATGCACAATCACTTATGCTACACATTCTGTTACTGCATATAGAAAAAGTAGGGCTAAAATATAAACAGGGAAAAAGAAAAATTGCGCAGTGAAATCTCCACACATAAATAAAGAGACAAACGCACACATGTGTTCCTATATAAGGCATATATATCAAATAATGCACACATTTCATGGGGCTCTGGCTAGTACGAGCAGCGAGTCTTTTCTTTATGCATGCTGATCTTTGTCAGCGTAGACTTTTACATAATTACTTCTGCTTTTATACAAGCAATATACTTGTACACACTCACACACACACACATACTTGCATCGCCACCATCACCCATCACCCACCCTGTAAGGGAGACCCTGCGTGCGTGCCTTCATTGGCAGTGTCCTTTGTTTGTGCGGGGGGAGGGTTGTCATTGGTCTTGCCTAAGCTCATGCCTCGATTCTGAGCTGCGATGGTTGAGATGCTGCTGCCACTGATAAGCTCCTCCTTAAAGTTCTGCTTGGGCGAAAGAAGAAGCTCAGTTTATGCAGTGGTGGTACGTGTGCTACATGCATGCACTCCGGCTGTGAACACTCGGGAATACAGTGCTACATACAGTGGTGGTATGTGTGCTACATGCATGCACTCCGGCTGTGAACACTCGTGTGCTACATGCACTCCGGCTGTGAACACTCGGGCATGCACTCTGGCTGTGAACACTCGGGCATGCACTCCGGCTGTGAACACTCAGGCATGCACTCTGGCTGTGAACACTTGGTGCTACATGCACTCCGGCTGTGAACACTCGTGTGCTACATGCACTCCGGCTGTGAACACTTGGTGCTACATGCACTCCGGCTGTCAACACTCGTGTGCTACATGCACTCCGGCTGTGAACACTCGTGTGCTACATGCACTCCGGCTGTGAACACTCGGGCAGTCAACAGTCGTATGTGTGGAGAGTAATTACAAGGTCACTCATTCCAGCTGCCATTTAGCATGCAGAGCCAATAAAACATCACATCTCCCTACAACCGCAAACAAGGCCGATTTAACAAAGAGGATCTCATTACAGCACCAGACACAACAGAGAAGTGCCTTGTACGGCAACTAACGCAGCACAAGGGAAGGTGAGCATTTCACACTGCCTTGGCACAATACAGCACTGAAGCAGGACAAGTTCACCTTCACCATCCATATCAAGGCGATGATCGGGAAAATGGCAGCCACCTGTGGTCAACAAGCAAGTGAAATGTGTGTATGTGTGTGTGTCTGTGTGTGTGTTTGTGTGTGTGTTTGTGTGCGTGTGTATTTGTGTGTGTGTGTTTGTGTGTGTGTGTGTGTTTGTGTGTGTGTGTGTGTGTGTGCAAGATGTGTAAAAAAGAAGCGGGGTCAATACTTATCCAAATTTACTCTTGTAGACGTCTTGAGTCTGTGATACCGGCCTGGGCATTTTAGGATGTGAACCGGCATACATTCAATGTGCAATCCACTTTATTGTACAGCAATCCTCAGGCCTCAGATCAATGCAGCCGCACCAAGAATGTTTTTTCATAGCTTTTTCCGGTGAGGGCAAATGTGAGGCTTGCCAGCGTTGCACCCCCAAGCATTCCTAGATAGACGTAGACAGGGTAGTGTGCTAGTCACTGAGGGCATGTGGGTGTAAGTGACCTCTATGGCGTAGAGCATAATTCAGTTTGAAATGTATGAATGATGTGGAAAAGTTTAACAGAAAGAGACACGTGAAGTATTGAAGCAAGGCGGTTGCAATAGGCAGCACAGCGTTGACGAGATTGATGTAGTAGCATGACTCTCAGCAAGTCAAGGCACGAAGCTCCTGCGCAACTGCAGGCACGATATATCCTGCACAATGCTTTTTCCTACAATAGTACCACTTTTAAACATAAGGCCTGACAGTGTAAGCTCAATTCCCTGCTCAAAACCCATCCTGCATTACTTACAACCTACAGTCCATTCCTCCTTCTGGTGGACTCTGTTGGACCTCTTTGACTGGGCTTTTTTGGTCTGCTGGTAAAGGAGTTTTACGGTACTCGGTACCAAAGTGGCTTTCTTTTCCTTAATCAACGTGAGGAGTGGTTTTCACTGCCTGCATAGTAATTTTTCTTCTTACATCGATTTGCGGCCTGCGCCTAGGATGCCTGTGCAGTTTTCTCCTTTTTTGTTCGCTTGCGTCTAGGCAGAACTCTGCTTAAAATTCATCCTGCATTACTCACAACCTGCAATCCATTCAAGGCCTGCGTCTACACAAACACTTCACGTACCTGCCGTGCCCAGGCTCTGTCGAAGCCCATACGCTGCATCTGGCGCATCTCCGCTGTCACGAGCAAGTTCATTCATGATGGCCTTTGACGGGGCTTCACGAATTCCTGGGTGTGTGAACCGGAGGTGACAAGACAAGCAACTTCAGCGATAATTTTTAGATGCAGCTCTATCAATCAGCTCTATTAATCCTGCACCAACGGTTCCTTGTAAAAGCTCGTTCCTTGAAGCTTTTCAAGGGGCAGGGCAGCAACCACAACACACAGCACCAGAATAGCATGTTACAATCTGAAGGCGCTCGCAACTCTTCAATTGAATGCCTTCAAATTTCACCTTTAGACAACCGATCCAGCAGCTTTGCCGTGAAGAACCAGTAGATGCATGCGGTTAGACCAAAAATACCGTACACACTGCAAAACAATGTTGGAAGTGGAAATGAAGATACGAACGTAGCCCCCTGAGCACCTTTGCATCCGATGCAACTCCGGAGACCTGGCTTCTTAGGGTTTAGGGTTTAGGGTCTTCAGCTTTCCCCGTCACTTTTCCTTCTTAGCCTATTGGCATACCTGCCTAAAAATAGTATTCAAGAACATGAAAGGATCTGTTGCAGAGGTCAACCTTGGCTGACAATCCTTCCATTTGTTTGATTGACTTAGCAACGACATTGTCTCAGGGGACCCAAACTGCCTGAGAGGGTAGTGCATATGAAACGAAGAAGTTTTCCTTTTAGTCAAGTGCCCTTCAACATAAACGTGCTCCCCCTACCTTGAGAGCATCGCAAACATAGGCTTGCATAGGAGGGTGATGAGAGTCCCAAATACGAGCATGCGGACCTGAGGAAGGCGAGGGTTGCCTTTGAATTGATTTCCCTTCATAATAACCCAGCAAACCAGTATGCAGGACAAATACAGAAGGTAATGCGGCATACACTAAAGAGGTTTAAAATAATTTTATACCGATAATTAACTCTACGCAGGTTGTCGTCAGATGAACGGTCACACGATACGCTTCACATTTTACTTGATTGCTTGTAATTTCCACCTACCTGTGATCCTAGCAAATCCCCCACGACTCCGGACACTCCCTTGCTCATTTGGCACAGGAACTGTGCAGCACCTTGAACAGCACCAATCTGCAATAGGGTGAAATGGAAACAAGGGGATCCAGGTTGCGGGGCTCTCAAGTTATTTATGCCTTAGAACACGTTTTCCTACTCAACAAGTTTGTTTCTGATTCAAACATTATCTTTCTTCTCCAAAACCTGGTTTCGACTTTATTCTCTCCTGTCTAGAGAGACAAAGTAAGAGAAAACCATCCTATACCTTGGTGTTGGAGAGCCCTAACTCATCTTGAATGTACACCGGCAGGTAAGAGTCATGAATGAGAGTTGCCAAGGAGCAGAGCATCTGCACACAGGAGGAAATTTAGTTTTAAACAAAGGGTTCTGAATGGGAGCCTGCAGGCCAGAGTGATCTCAGTTGCTAGATCTTGAAACCAGAATCGCCATAGCCTCTCGACAATGCAAGAGTTTCAATCACCTGACCAATAGCTAAGGCCAGCAATTTTTTATTCAGCTGAGGGTCGCTGAGGGGACGGAAGAGCGAGCCAACCCTTTCCCACAGTGAGTTGCCTGGAGAAGAAGCGTCATCAGCATCTCTGTCAGGCTTGTCATTGGGCTGGGCAACTGCCGCATAGGCAACTGACGACTTGCGTCCGATGTTGGGGGGCGGAAAGAGTACAGCGGAATAGGAGAGGAGGTGTTTCGGAGGGGTAGTAGGGGCGTGCCTGCATTAGAGTAGCCAACACACAATTGCTGTGTCTTGACTGTCCTCTCTCTATCTGTGCAGCTTGACCCTGTGGGTGTGAACACATGCGCGTGCCCCACCTAGCACATAGAGGTGGAGCAGCTCGTTGTGGAAGGAGCATTTGACTTGAGAGATGCAGCACCCCTCTGTTACAAACCCGCAGGTTTGTGTTGCCTGCAGCGGTGTAAAAGCCTTTTACTAGAGCCTGAAGATTTTGGTGTTTATGGTTGGTTGTTCTTTATCACAAATCTGACAAATCTCGGAGCAATTTTTCGAGAGGGAATTAGGTGTGTCTTAAAATTTTATGATGATTTGTACTGCAAATTCCTTTAGATAAAAAGTGGAGGTGACAGCTCGGGCAGTTTCCAGCACGATATTCCATGGGCAGGCACAGATTGGCAGAGCACTGGCTCAAGAGCCAATGTGTTAGAGGATTGAATAATTTGCAGCAGACCCCTAGAGCATCATCACCGCAAGGATGTTTTACAGGACAAACTTACAGTGTACTCTCGGATGTGCAATCGTGCTCCAGCAGTTCTCCATTCAGCAGCAGCAGGAGCCATCTCAGACCCTCTCTCTTCTTGCGGAGTGTCCCACTGGATCCCCGCTGGCATGACAGCATCGCCTGCGCAGGCTTGCAACAGGCTTCCAACGTGCGGCAAGCGAGCACACAAAACTCTCTAGAAAAAGTGCGCTTCTTTTTTCTCTTGCACGCGGACGGTTAAACTGCACTTTTGGTTGCACGTGCGTATGACTTTAAATGTGAGTGCTCATCACTCATCCCGCCCTCTGTTCGCCGTGCAGGCCCAAATAGCGCTCAGACCGAGTGACCGACTGGAGCAGGCGTTTCGCTTGCATGCTACTGCTTTGTGGCAGCACCATCGCTTCAAGGTAGTAGAAATACACCATTTACGTACTAGACAGGATTGATGGGCAGGCAAATTACGCACCCCTCGCAGGCATCATTTTCCAGGTGATTTGAAAGATGTGTTCTCAGGCATTCCTGTATTGTGCTTGCTTGACACTTATGTACTTAATTTGGCGTGGCAGTAGCTGCATTCTAGCACGCCCCCTCGGAGCTCGGGGCACCCAGTTTTGTTGAAGCAAGGCTGTCACGTTGATGTGCCCGTTGCAGGTGTACGCAGCAAGTGGTATTGCCGCTGTTTATGTGACTTGGAAATTCACGAGAGGCATCGCCTCTACATTTGTTGATGTCTGCGGAATGGCGGCGCAGTGTGGATTTTTGGTGAGTCAGTGAGGTGGCGCAGTGGTCAGAAGGTCTGCGATGTGGCTGCGGTGGAACTTGACCACGCAAAAGGACAAAAAGTCACGAGAGAAATGCAGGTAAATAGCCAGAGGGGGGGGGCTGAGGCCCGAAACGGATGTTGTTTAATGCTCCCTGCATTTTTCACCACAGTTAGGCTTCAATCTCTGCATCAAAACGTTGCTTTCCAGAGCACTGTTGTCTGAACCTTGCCAGACAGGGCAGACATGCCTCTTAAGCGGTTTGTGCTGCCAAATCTTCATAACAGGTCACCTACAGCACTGCACTCAGTAATTTTTGCTGTTTTGGAGTCCTCACTACAAATAAAAATCATTTAAAAAAAACAAGTGAAACGGCCCAATTAATGGTGAGATATGCAACTTTCCCATAAAAAGCACCATTCTTGGATACAGGTGCCCTGCATGTGCGTTTAGTTTTGTCATTCTGTACGCAGGGCGACCTACGTAAAGCTGAGCACATGCTCTGACAGCTTACAACCTCTGTTTTTGGACTGGTGCTGTGGTGTATCCGTTCTTGTC
>Ga0307951_1002082_pt1:0-7500 | contig 12444 bp, 15 predicted proteins | sample OrgLakmetagen374_FD_201842 | JGI IMG/M metagenome (GOLD analysis project Ga0307951, IMG submission 201842) | Saline water microbial communities from Organic Lake, Antarctica - #374 | ecosystem: Environmental > Aquatic > Non-marine Saline and Alkaline > Saline | place: Antarctica: Organic... | reverse complement strand
TGCTTTGAGATAATAAGTGCATGAGGATGCGAACATTTTGAGGTGGGGCACTGTTTCCTAGGGGGCTATTGGCTGTGGCGAAGTTGTAAAAGAAGCACTGTTGCCAGGAAGGCTCATGTGACACAAGTTATGTAACACGTGGACGACCTTCCCATTCTTCAACAGTCTTCGGACGTGCAACAATCGCACAGGCCATTTTTAGGGGCTTGCATACTGTTCAAGGAGGCATCATAAAAGGCGCTTATGCGCATATGCAAAGCAGCGTGTTTGCCCGTCATGCCTGCAGGACTGTGCTGTGAAGATGAAGCTCGTGGCTCCCCCCCTTTACGTCCTGACCACCCAAACACTAGACAAGCAGAAGGGCATCGACACCTTGTTACAAGGTGGGTACCAGCATTTGTGTGCGTGTGTGAGCACACGTGCATGTGCGCACAGGTATAACCACACTATAACATGCTGCGGGAGCCTAGCTGTTCATGCGTGCTCGCGTGCACATACACACATATACACGCACACACACACATACACGCATACACACATGGAAACAAAACCATATACACATACACATACATGCACACAGACGCGCAGACACACACATGCACCCACGCACACACACACACGTTTGACACCTATACAGCCTGTACAGCCTGCCAGAAGAGCATAGAGGCCTCCAAGGGCAAGCTGGTGGTGAAGGAAGCTGCCAGGGCTGTGAGCGAGCGCGACGACCGCCTGCTGGCAGAGAAGCTGGAGGCACTGGAGAACGCAAACAAAGAGGTGAGCCTGTGTTTGGTGTAGGTTTCAGTGCATGTGTGTTGGTTGGGGGGGGGGGTATACATGAAGTGACTTGCGAGAGCGAGAATGCGCTTCTGGTTAATAAATCTCACATCCCCCTGCTATTTTGATCTTTGTAATTATAGCAGCATGTGCTTGATCGCACCGCCTTTTTAATTCTCACATCCCCCTGCTCTTTTGATCCTCGTGATCGTAGCGGCATGTTTGCACGCTGAAGGCACCTGCGCTCATTTGCACTGCCTCTCCCTCTCCTTACTTGTCTTGCTTTCATTATGTGGCATAGAGACTGCTGAAGCCAAGGCAGGCAAAATGTGTGTTTTTGGCACAGAAGTTTTCATGTATGCTTGGAGGCTTCATCTAACTGCCGTTGCTGTTGCTTATGTGTGCGGAACACATGGAGGCTTCATCTGACTGCCGTTGCCCTTTTGCTTGTGTGCACAGGTTGATGGAGACGCGGACACTGAGGATGAGGATGAGCAGGGCATGGGAGATATTGATGTCGAGTCTGGGCCACAGCACCTTGAAGTATGAATGAGGCTCCTCTTCTTCATCAATGCGGGGAGCGGTTTAAATTGGAAACGAGGAGCGGCTTAAATTGGAAAATTGCCACAACTAGCAAAGTTATTGTAGTCACCATTTTTTACTCCATCGCTTCTCTTAATTAAGTCTAATCGAGCAACTTGAACTTGAAACTGGAATCGACTGTGGCATTCACATTCTCTATAGATGCTAGCTACAGGGGGATACAAAGTTTACAAAAAAAGGCCTTTAGTCAAGAAGTGCGACTGCTAGCCTTAGTGGGGGACACTTGCCACAACACTGTCTACTCTTGTAAACGACTGTGCCAGCAGAGGTGGTGGAATGCTAAGAGAAAAACTAGGCCACTAGGTAAGGTCACATCTCCATAAGCCTCTTCTAAGGTTGTAAACGAGTGTGCCAGCAGAGGTGGGTTGCTGAGAGGAAGACTAAGCCGCTAGGTAAGGTAAGCTAAGGTGACATCGCTACTAGGCCATTAACTTGAAGAGCCAGCTTGTTTGGCCGTTCAAGCTCTTGAAAAAGTGCAAGAAGGTCAATGACACCAATCACGCAAGATTGGGGTAAGACATGGGGATATTTTTGCTTATATTCAGCACCTCCACCAGAGCCGCGTAAGGTTAGGCTTTTTCTCTGCAACCTTTGGCCAACTTGACAGTCATGTTCACACAAAATTAGGACAACAGCATTCATAGAATTCTTCCAGTGATTCTTGAAACTTGAAGATGGATCCTGCTCCTATTCTAGAATCCTTATCAGCAGGGCAATTTCCTTTCCTGTCACGCCATGCACGGCCGTAGAACTTGTGGTAAGGTAATAGGATTTAATCCCTGGGACCAAATGATTGCTAGCATATGAAAAAATAAGTTACTACCTACGTCTTTTACTAGAGTCATGCTCAAGAAAGACTTACACAACTTTGGCATCCATCTGTGGCTGTTTAATACTATAGCCGGTCTACAAATGCTCTGATTGATAGCCTCTATGATACAAAAGCAAGGCATGGCATAATACCACTAGCTATGCTGGAAACGCAGACATGCTTTCTGACACAGGAACGTCGTTTTTGGCAGATTTTGTGAAAAGCGTTGCTTGGTGCTGTTATCCATCCAGTTTGGGAGCAGCAGGAAGGTAGCGGTTGCCTCATGGTTATTCAAGGCAGATACGGTTGCATGTTGCACTACTTTGAGCATGTGCTTGTCGTCATACATTGGGTGGCAAATGGAGAACGTGTCTGTCCTGGAACCAAATACTCTGTCCATCTCTTGGGTGGGCTGTCCAGAACTTTTGAAGCTCTGGGGTATAGTCTAGAGGTGAGGCCATTCTTTCTTTTGTGACCAGGGCATGGTTGCAAAATGCTTCATGTAGTGGGTGGGCAGCTCCTGAACAGTGTGCCAGTCACATTTGTCACAGATCCTGACACTCGCCAAGGTTGAGCCAGTGCACCCTCCTCTCCTGTATTCCATGTCAGGAGTGGTTATCACTGCCTATGTAGTTTATTTCTTTTCTCCCAGAGTGGAAAACTATATTTAGTGATCCCAGAGCGAAACTGCTGATGCCAAGGTGAGCGGTAGGATAAGAAGCTTTTTTGTTACTGGGCATCGTACGCATGTGCGCTCCCACACAGATACACACGCGCACATGCGCAAAGAAGTCGGTACAATCGGATCTTAGAATGTGAAGTGAAGGTCTAGGTAAAGAATTGGGTCGTATCTTTGTCTGTGCGGACGACAAAAGAGGCTGAACTCACAAAAAAATCAACACACTAGGTGCTAGCTAAGGCTCGCTACAATACTACGATCAGCCATGCACAATGAGATAAATCAACACACGCTAATATAACTGCCAGAAATCAAGAGCACAAGAATGAGACAATCATCGTTTTTATCTGACCACACTACAGTCCACCATTGACTAATGTTGAAGCTGGAAATGGAAGAAAACGCTAGTTCTATGAAACTAGGGAAAACATTTATGATAGTAAAAACATGTAGCCCACTGCTTGTGTAGATCAGAGCAAAAATGGAACCAAACTTACCTCATACAAAACGAAATAAAGACAGGACTGAACTGTCCAAAACATCGGCATGTGCACACACACACACACACACACACACAAATACACACACACGCACACGCACACGCACACGCACACAAACAGACACACACACAACACACATATGTGCTCACATAAGCACAAGCAATTGCAGGGGGAAAAAGACTAAAGCTCGTGATCACACGCCGGTGAAATAAGGAATGCAAAAACAAGAAACAGAAGAAGTGAGTAAGGCCCTCCGCAAACAGGGTCCAGGACACACGTACACGGACGCAATTCAGCCATGCATGCTGCTCACATTGCTGCTGACGTGAATGCAGCAGGTATGAAAGGAAAGTCAGGTTTCCCCAGCCTACTTTGCAGCCGTGCGCCTGTTCAGCAGTGCACCGTGTGTGGCAGCGACGATCTTCTCTTTCACAAACATCAGGATGGCTGCCCCAAGGACGGTCTGCAGCAGTTTGACCTGCACAGAGCGCACGACCAGCCACATGAGTGGTAAGGCGCGTTTCCTGCTGCAGAGTTCTTTAAAAGTGACAAAAGATGAGTGAAAAATGGCACCTGCCTGAGCACAATTTTAATTGGTAGCAAAAGCTTTGTCAAACGATTGCTACCAAAGGACACTGAAGCAGGAGTCTTGATCAGGACTAGCTGGTTTTGTACCCTGCATAAAATTGCTGTGCTCACGCAGCCAGGCAAGGAAAGAAGGCAGCTTGTCACCACCCCTTGAGCGGAAAGGTACACACAACGCTTTCTGTTTTCCATTATTCGTGCCCTCACTTCCCCACAAAACAAATTAGGGGTAGTATGCATCTGGCGCCATTCAAAAAGAGTCATTTGTCGACAAATATATATATATATATCTCTAGTAATGTCTACAACTCAGGATTCCAGCCAGGATCGCACAGTAACTGCGTTTGTGCTGACCATACGTTTGTGATTACTCAGACCAAAATGTTTTATCTGTCTGCCAAAAGATCGTACGTAAATTGAAGCAATGTGGTGCGGCGTGTGATTTTAATGTGCGATTATGGTGTGTGATTGTGTAACTCTTGGCAAAATCCACGTTTATGTTCTTTGGCTGAGCCTTGCACCAGCACATTGAAAATCAATTTTACGTGCTGACAAGATGAAACAAAGGTCTTTTGAGGCCGATGCATGTGCCCTTCCTCACGATTTGCCCTCCTTGTACGTTGCGCTCATTCCTTGCGATCTGTCCCTTCAGTGCTCACCCTCAGACCCTTGTACAGTCCATGCACGCCCTTTGTCCCTACGTAAACTCTTGTGCCACGCCCCAACAGGCAAACCTCCTCTCATCTTCTGCACCAAGGAAATGACAGGCTCTGTTCTTGCTGCAGCCCTTGCCTTCTATGCTCACCCTCAGCCCCTTGTACAGTCCTCGGACTCCCTCCAGCCCAAGGATGCGCATCAAGGCATCCACCACGCCCGCGTAGCGTGCATCGGCTGCAGTGCTGGCATTGGCGGCCTGTGTGCGTGCGTGTGTTTATTGTGTGTGTGTATATTGTGTGTGTGTGTGTGCATCTGCTGCAGTTCTGACGTTGGCAGCCTATGTGCGTATGTGTGTGTTTTTGTGTGCATGTATGTGTTTCTTTGTGTGTTTCTTTGTGTGTACATGTGTGTATGTGTGTATGTGTATATGTGTGTGTGCGCGCAGAAGTGATATGAGGCCTCGTGTGCAGCTGTCAATATAGCTTCAAAACCGCTAGTACATTACAGCCAGCGCTATAAAAACACATCCCACGACAAACCTAGATGCACCTGCCGGCTACTCTTGATGATAAGCACCAGCAGCCAAGCCAATGCAGAACTAAGTTAGTGCCTAGTACACAGCATCACATTCATCCAACTCGTGCTGAACGTCGTGCCAAAACACATCCTAATAAAAGAACCTAGTGCACAGCATCACATTCATCCAACTCGTGCTGAACATCATGCATGCCAAAACACATCCTAAACGAAAACAAGCCCGCACGTAATCTGCATGCACCTGCCGGATACTCTTGATGATCAGCAGCAGCAGCAGGCAGAAGCCAATGCAGAATCAAGTCATTTAAATAGTACCCGGTGCAATAAAGCATCATGCACAAATTCTACGCCCACCTGCAGCCTGCTCTTGATCACCAGCAGTGGGTACGTGGCCAATGTTGACCCTAGCTTAGCAACAGCGCTCAGCGCAAAAATGTCCAGCCCACCCAGCAGCAGGGAAGGAGTACCCCCCTTGCGCGTACTACAGTGTTTCAAGGTGTTTATGTTTGTGCGTGTGTGTACATGTGTGTATATATGTGTGTGTGCATGTGTGTACGCGTATATATACATGTGTGTGTGTGTGTGTTTGTGTGGGAGAGTGTACGTGTTGTACGTAACGTGCACTGCAGTATATGCATGAGTGAGTGCACGTGCATATGCATGTGGGCTGAGAAATCATAGGCGACAAAGGGGGAATTGCCTTTTTTATTTTCTCTTGGCAACTTTTGTCCAGTAATACTGGTGGTATATTACAATCAGCAGCGCATATATGGCCACTCCTTTATCAGCGGCATGAGGAGCCACTCATTTAATAAGTTTATAAGCTGCACGAAATGCCACTTTTTTCATCATTGATACCAGGAGCCGCTTGTTTATGAACCACTCCAGATACCCCTTTTTTTATCAATGGCAACAGGAGCCTTTATGAACCACACGAGGTACCATTTGTTTTCATCGTTGACACCAGGAGCCACTTCTTTATGAACCACGCGAGATACCATTTTTCTATGAACAGCACGAGGGCATATCAAACGGCACGAGAGGCTCCTTTTCGCTATCAACTGCCATACGTGCGAGAGTGCACTCATACCCTTAGCTTCCACTTCCTGCCATACAGACTCCACATTTCGCAAATAACCCCACAAGGAAAGCAGGAACTTGCACGGCATCGTAAAACGAAGCCGTTGAAATTGAAATAGATAAAAAAACTCGTAAATTAAATCCTGGCATCCCCTTTATTTCCATCCCTCTATGTGAAACCATTCACATCACAAACACAAATATTACCCATTCACAAAAACCTCTCTTACAATAATCAGTTTGAGGGAGCTGCACGGCGCCTGAATTACACAGACTAACCATATCATGGAGAGTGCCTGCCCCTGCACATATGCTTACGCTCATAATTTCCGGCAAGCACACACCTTTTTGAGGGAGCAGCCAGGCGCCTGATGTTGACTAAGCGAGTGGTGAGCCATTCGTACAGGATGTACTGAATGGTGGGGTTTGAAACCATCACTATAGCAGGCACCACTCCCTGTGAGAGTTTGGTGTGTTTTTGTGTGTTTTTGTGTGTATTTGTGCGTCTTGTGTTTGTTGTGTGTGCGTGGTTGGTGTGTGTTTGCATCTGCTGCGTGTACGTGTGTATGCATTTGTGTGTGTATACGTATATAAATGTGTGCATAAGTATATACATGTGCACGTCGCATGTGTTCCATTTTCCACAAACATATGACAGCCACCCACCTGCCAGAACATGCGCAGTCCGCCCTGGTTGTACAGATCTGTGACCACGTTGTTCCAAAAACATATGACAGCCACCCACCTGCCAGAACATGCGCAGTCCGCCCTGGTTGTACAGATCTGTGACCACGTCAAAGGCAGTTTTCAGCCTGTCAGCGGGGTTGGGACTCCTCTGCAAAGCCTGCAAGCGTGAGATGTGAAAGAAACACAGGAAGACATGTGGCACTGAGACATGTGGTATGTAGATACGTGTCAAAGGGGCACAGAAAGGCACGTGGCAAACAGATGCAGGTGGCATGCAGACATGTGGCGAAGAGGAACAGGAAGAACTGTGGCATACAGACATGTTGCACACAAATACATATCATATGTAACATATGGCATATGGCATATAGGATATAGACATGTGGCAAACAGATACAGGAAGAAGCGTGGCATAAAGACATGTTGCACACAGATACATATCATATGTAACTTATGGCATATGGCATATAGGATATAGATAGGGTTGGCCAGAACCATATATATACGGTGTAAATACGGTATTTTTGGCAGGGAAATCACCAAATATACGGTCATATACGGTGTATATATACGGTTCTGGCCAACCG
>Ga0307951_1002079_pt1 | contig 12453 bp, 10 predicted proteins | sample OrgLakmetagen374_FD_201842 | JGI IMG/M metagenome (GOLD analysis project Ga0307951, IMG submission 201842) | Saline water microbial communities from Organic Lake, Antarctica - #374 | ecosystem: Environmental > Aquatic > Non-marine Saline and Alkaline > Saline | place: Antarctica: Organic Lake... | reverse complement strand
GCAACCTCAGCCGCGCACTTTCTTGCCTTCGCCTTTCTGGCCACAACTTTCTGGTCCAAAGAATGCGTCATGACAGGAATAGAAGGCCTTATGAGCTCGGATCTTTGACAGGTGTGACTGGCACACTATTCAGGATGAGGAACACATTTTGTTGGACTGTCCGCATAAACATCTAGTCAGACTTCGCACACAGCAACAGCTTATCTTCCCACCTCAGTTTGAGGATGGCCCAGCTCATTTGAGGACCTTTATGAACCAACCTGATAATTTTGGTGTTGCCTCTTTTGTATCTAAGTGCCTAGCCCTGTTCCCTTGATTTTTCTAGCGTTTTTTGGTTTGGTTACAGGCTTTTTTCCAAGCTTCCGCTCAGATGCTCACCAGAAGCATATATAGCGATGTAACCTTACCTTAGCCAGGCAAGTGCTGATTCAGAGTTCATCTAGCAGCAGGGCCCGCAACAAAAGAGTAATGATCCTGACAATGTTTGATGTTCCACACCTTTTGTTGTGCATGTGCTGCTCCTCACACATGACTTTATGTATAACATTATAATAACAATTGCCTCCCTCGTTCTTGATATCCTCAGTGCGACACTCCTTTTTTTTTATGTGCCCAAAACTCACAGATGATTCCCCCTATTTGATAAAAGCGGTCGTTTGGTCCTGGCAGATGCTTGATTGCTTACTGAATTTATTCAGTTATTCAGTGCTGCAATGTCACGCGTTGTGCCTTTTTTCCCTTTCCAAAATGTTTTTCTTAGGTTCCACAAGTCTAGTGCTACAAAATCCTTTCACAATTTTTGCATATTTTACATACGCAGCCTAGCAGTCGCACGTTTAGACTGATGGCTTACTCTGCAAGCTCTGTTAAATGTAACAATGGCTCACGTGGGCATTAGGGAAAACGGCGTACTGTGCGCTAAACTGCCACTCAGATTCAGCAGAGAAACAATAAAACCATCAATTTTACAACTGTCTAGGCACAGTGCCAGGGATGCCAGCAACATAAAGACCATGCACAGTCGTAAATGGTCGAAGTCCACCTGATGCACTCAACATGAAACAGCAAGGATCACAGGACAGGCCGAGCCTGAAGAGACCGGTTGGGTTAAGCAACCATAATATTCATATAAGCGGCCTTATCCACACCACCGCCGCCTATGGTCCTTACAACATCCTAGCCTAATTTTTATCCTGGTAACAACTACTTCTACACTGCTGCTTTTGTTTCCTGGTTACGGGAACATTGCCAGCTGCTGCAGCGCAGTCTGCTCAGAGAAGCCCATCATAAGGTTCAGATTCTGCAGTGGGAGGGAGTGGAATGGAGGGTTTGGAGCTTTCAAGAGGGAATTAAAACGTCCATCATTCATATGCGGCGCAGGGAAATCTACTGCTTAAGTAGTATGGGGCTTCTCCTCAAAGCACAATTATGTTAGGCTGCGAAGCCTGCTACACATCACGTATCTTTATACGTGATAAGAATGATGGTTGAGTGCAGCGCACAGTCCTCTATGCGAAGATCACACACGGGGTCTGTTTTGTCTGACGATTATTCATTGGCTAACCCCTTAAATTCAACTACCTGCTTAGATTTTGGACACTTTTATTTTAGAACATATAGTCAAAGATGCATGCTTTCTGTTGCGTCCCAGATTGTGTGCAGCAATGCTTTCAATAAAACACTGCACATACGACAAACTTCTTTCCGCCCTTTAACGTATGATGCACACAAACACACATAAATGCCTCACCTACCTACAACAAACCGACAGACACACCCAACACACATGTACATGCAGGCGGCCACTCAAACACCCAAATTCCCCTCACACAGATGAGCACATGCAAACACACCCACACCCACACCCACACCCACACCCACCCACCTACCTACCTACCTACCTACCTACCTACCTGCATGCATGCATACGTACACACCTGCATTGCCTGCCCGCTGGCCCCCTTGACCAAGTTGTCAATGACGCTGACCACCACCGCACGGCCGGAAAGGCGGTCCTGAAGGACAGACATCAACACAGTGAGGCCATCAACGTAAGATACAAAGGATATAATGAGAATCTAACTGTGACATGTGTACCGGTGTTATGTCCAGAAAGGTCTGTTGGGTGCTCTTCTTCTTAACACTCTAGCAGCTCTTATACCACGTGCGTCCCTCGTCTGCCAGGCTGCTGCCAAGGGAGTGGCTGTGGCAAGATGTCCAAGTGCTGCTTGGAAAATTGCCAAATGCCAAGTGCAAAGTGCAAAGTGCTGCTAAGGGACGTGCAAAGGGAAGTGCAAAGGGAAGTGCTGCGCAGAGAGTGGTCGTGGCGGTACGTTGCTGAGGCTGAATGATTATCGACCCCATCTTTATCGGTCCAGGCTTTCAAATTTAAAGACACAAAAAGTCCTTAGCCGCCTTAAAAGGGCGGGTTCCTGTCGGCTTGACTATGTTCCCATGCACGCACCACAATGTATACAGGATTTTCCTTCTGCAAATCGAACACCGCAGGCTTTCTGCTAACAATCCATGCATTACGGCATTTTTGTAATGTATCTTGGATTACCCTGTTGCATCGACGTTGACAACCGTGTTTTCTCAGCAAGGTGTACCAGTTTAACCAACACGAAGAGCAAAACACAGGCATCAAATATACTTATGCAAGGAGTAGTAATTAACCTTGATCGGCAAAAGATGGATTTGAGCCAGGCCTCACAAAAGCCACTTCAGCATGGCAAAGATCAAAAGGGAGACATTACGATGCCGGCACTCACACACCAGATGTGTGAAATTCCAATAACACACCTCAAACACATTCATGAGCGCAAAGTTGGAGCCTCGTACGTGGCGTGTATGTGGCACTATGCCCTTATCCAAGACCTGCAAAGGGTAGCAAGGCACGCTGTGTGTGCGTTGTATGTCGTGCGTGTGTTCTACAAGTGTGCTTGTGCTTTGTGAGCTCGTGTCCGTATGCATTTGTGTGCATTTGTGTGCACATGTGTGTGTGTGTGTGTGTGTGTGTGTGTGTGGAAATGTGGGCAAGTGTGTGTATGTAACTGTGTGCTCATGCGTATATGTGCTTAAAATGAACTCAAAAATGTTCAGCTCAGAACGCAATTACTTCTGGCGCACTGTTCCCAGCTATCTGGTGTACACGCATCACACACACATATCACACACACCAGATATACGTACACACATACGCCACTATTCTGTACCTTTACAAAGAACTCGTCGGCGTAGGTTTTCTTGAGGTGCGCCCTCAAATCATCCACAGACACACCGGGGGCCATCTTCACGTACGATGTGCACTGCATGCCTCTGTACAGCAAAGACAGGGTGTAGCTTAGTGTTTTTGTGTAGTGTGTTTTGTGAGACAGCTAAGTGTCTTTGTGAAATTTAGGCGCCAGTTTTCAAGGTTATGTTCTCATGGAGTGCCCGCAATCATCCACAGAGACACCGGAGACCATTTCCACGTGGTCTGAGCAGATCGTACGACATGAAGTGCATGCCACTGTCTTTTACAGCAAAAACAGGGCGGTACTCCAGGATTGTGTGCATTGTGGCATGCACAATCTGGACACATAAGGCTACTAGTGAGTGAAGCTAAAACTTAAAAAGCACTGTGCAGGATTGCTGTGAGCATTAATGCATGGCAAATAGGTACAATCGGCGTGATAGCAGTGCTTAGACATGTCAAGTCCTCGCAATCACAACATCATACACAAGGACAAACAGCAGAGCACTGCAAGCAGCATTTCGTAAACGTAACATCATACTAAACTTCAGACAAAAGAGCAATTTATCTTCAAACAGCATGGTGCTAATGGTCGTGCTGTCTTCCAGCACATGCATCACAGCTAGGGTTGGCCAGAACCATACATTTATAGGTATATACAGTGCATACACAGTATTTTTGACAGGGAAATCACCACACATACGGTCATACACGGTGTGTAAGTACGGTTCTGGCCAACCCTAATCACAGCCCTTGCGCACATGTTCAAGCGTACGTACATCCCGCAAAGCCGTCTTCTAATCGACTAATGGTTTTTGAAGCGAGGAGGGAAACCCTAAAAACCGCCCCTTCCATCATTCATTGTTTCCTCCCATTAAATGCTCCTTGTTTTAAAAGGAGACCACCGCTTTTGTTCGTGCGTTCACTGTAGTGAAGGATTGATGATAGAGCGTCCTCACTTCCCGCTCTGCCTCATGCAAGCCCCAAAACACAAACACAAAAGTGTTGTCACACACGCTCATTGTAAACTCACCTCCTCCCCTGAGCGCACTCACCTACTCAAACACAAACACAAAAGTGTTGTCACACATGCTTCATTGCATGCTCACCTCCTCCCCTGAGCGCACTCACCTACTCAAGTTCATCAAGTGTGGCGTGAAAGAGACCTTGACGTCTGAGCCAGCCGCTTCACTTAGGCCCTGCTCGATCTCAGGCATGTGACGGTGCTTGCCAATGCTGCACAGCACAGACGGTGCAGAAGTTTGCGTGCGTGTTTGCGAGGGATTGGGCACGTTCGTGTTTGGCTGTGCACAACTTCAGGCGTCAGTGACGATGGTGTGTGTGTGTGCTGTGTGTGTGTGTGCGTGTGTGCGTTTGTGTATTATGTCATGTTTGCCAACGCTGCATGCACGGCATAGATGGTGTGACTGGACATGAGTGCTTGTGAGGAATTGGACAGTTTGGATATAGCTCGGCTGCGCCATTGCTTGTAAATGCTGCACAGCACAGAGGATGCATGTTGGATTGAAGGGGTGCAGACGGTGTAAGCCTACATAAACAATTGCAGGCAGTGCGAATCTACTCGGAAGAATTGCAGGTAGTATGATTCTACTTTGAAGTTGCAGGCAGTGTGCCTCCACATGAATGCTTGCAAGGGATCTGACTAGGGTTGGCCAGAACCGTACAAAAACACCGTATATGACCGTATATGGTGATTTCGTAATTTTCCTGCTGAACCATATGCACATGGTTCTGGCCAACCCTAGATCTATCACTTTTGTGCCTGCTTTGCTCAACACCAGGCGTCTGTGACGCCATTCACACCTGTAAGAGTTGATGCCCTCTGCGATTTCACAGTACAGCGTGCTCTCTTTGGCTGCCCTGCCTGCTCCGCTCACACCTGCAGCGAAGAATGAGAGGGCGATGCAGGAATGATGTGGCCAATGCGGCTTTTTGTGGCTGCCCTGCCCGCCACAAATTCACACCTGCAGCAAACATTTAAAGGACATACAGGAATGATGTGGCCAAAGCGGCTTGTCGTGGCTGCCCTGCACGCCACATTCACACCTGCAGCAAATATTGAGAAGATGATGCAGGAAAAAAGCGGCTTTTTGTGGCTACCCTGCCCGCCACATTCACACCTGCAGAAAAATACAAGAGGACAGTGTTGACCTTTCAAAAATACAAGAGGACAGTGTTGACCTTTCAACCAAGAACTTTTCACGACTCCTGTGCTTCCTCTGGCTACCCTGCCCCACTCACACCTGCAGAAAAAGGGGAAGCTACCACATCTGGACATGGTAATGACTGTTTTGGGGTGATTCCAACAAATTCTTTGCCTGCCCTGCCCTCACCACACTCGCACCCGCAGCGGGAAAACAGGATGGTGGGCAGATGCATCACCTGACCAATTCACTCATGCAATCACTCATGCATTCACTCACTCATGCATTCACTCATGCATCACCTGGCCGATTCACTCACACTGTGGCATAACAGGGGGAAAATCAATATGAGGGAAGAAAACTTGGGCGAAAGCAAGGTTAGAAGTTTCCTCACGAACAAATGGCAAAGAGTAAGTAAGCACGACGGAAGGCACACAAACACACATACATCTCATTCAATCAGTGTCGCAATGGTGTTTAAGTAGACTGCAAATGCTTAAAAAGATTGCACACAATGCTCTAGATGACGTGCACATGTAAGCCCGTCCGTCGTGCGATCAGCTACAGAACACACACATGTCTCATCCTGTTTGAGTTCTCCGTCCTTTACATCCATACACATAAAGCAACACTGATCAGCACCAGAACACACACACACACACTGCTCGCAACGAGTCCCAGGCAGGGCATTTTGTCCAGGCCTGTCACCCATGCAACATGATAAAGGTTGGCCAGAACTGTGTACATTTCCCGTGCATGATGTACATTCAAAGGGTTCCCTGCCAAAAACAACTTAAATACGCTTCTGAACGACCGTAGACATGTGTTTTCTTAAACTCACAGTTACAGACTTCACCCCTGACCAAATGAATCTAACACCTACACATAAACCAGTGCTCCTGCCTACTACCATCCAGAATGTACATACATACTCTCTCACACACACACACACACACACACACACACACACACACACACACACACACACACACACACACACACACACACACACACACCAGTGCTCCTGCCTACAACCATCCAGAATGAACATACATACTCACACACACACACCAGTGCTCCTGCCTACAACCATCCAGAATGTACCAGTCAAGGGTCACGCACCAGACTTGGCATCAACGATGATGTCATCCGGCAGGACGAGCTTGCTTTTCACTAGGGGGTATAGGGGCAGCTGCAAGTGAAGGAGCAAGGCAAATGCATTGGGCGCAGAATCGTCCATGACAAAGAAGGAAATTCTTGCTCTTCACTTGGGGTTTTCAGGGGAAGCTGCGGGTGAAAATGACGAGGCAATCACAGTGGGTGTAACCTGGCTATGGTTCATGGCCTCAATGTAAGCTGGCATCTTTAGAAAGAAGCAGCACACAGTGAAGCAATGCCAAAGTGAAGCAACAGCAAAGCAACAACAAAGTGAAGCAGTTGCAACGGAACCTCAAAATACTCAAAACTAACAAGGACGTCCCTCACTGCCTATGCTGTCTTAAACCAACACACACACACACACACACACACACTGTTCAGTCTTGGTAATATGTCTGTGCATGATATGTGCACGATGTGTCTGTGCATGGTATGTCAAAGGAACAAGGCGAGCAGTTTCCTAGCGTCCTCATAACTCACAACGTCACAGTATGTCACAGCTTATAGTGTATACGTCACAGTATGTAGTGTATGCACTCTTATATGTAGTGTATACACTCTTGTATATACTCTTGTATGCAGTGTATACACTCTTGTATATATACATTACCATATACACAGTACTAGAGTGTATACATTCTTTTAGTGAACCGTCACAGTACGCTGCATATACCTGAAAATCCTTGTGCCAAGAACTCTGATCACACGTTCCATTGTGTATATACAGGATGTTTTGAGCTGAGAATGTGGGTTTGGCACCAGCAAGTGTACAGGTACAGCGTGCTATAAACTTGAGTCGTGGGGACGGCACCATGTACTGGATGGCGCCATGTACTGGATGACGCCATGTACTGGACGGCACCATGTACTGGATGGCGCCAACCTTTTCACTCTCTGCAATTTGTCAGCCTTAACATCAGCTGGAAAAATGCATGTTCATTCAATTGTTCTAATTCAATTGCTCTGATTCACACGATACGAAAGCCGTAGTCAGATTTACATCAGCTGAAAAGGTGCATTTTCATTCAATTGTTCTAATTCAATTGTTCTAATTCACACGATTTGAAAGCCATTAGTCAGCCTTAACATCAGCTGAAAAGGTGCATGTTCATTCAATCGTTCTGATTCAATTGTTCTGATTCACACGATACAAAATAGCCAGCTGTCGGCTGTTGTGACTGAGGGGCTTGCAAACTCACATTTAAAGCATGTGCCAGCGTAGAGCAAACAGTGTGGGCTAAGCAGAGCGCTGCCACGACCTTGTATAGGGTCGGCCAGCCCAGCCAGCTTTTTCAATATTCATGGCAAGAGATAATAAATCCAAGCATACGGTCATGTACGGTGTATACCGTATAGGCTGTATATCACCGCGTACTGCGAACGCTTCTGACCCCCTCGCGGAGTGTCGGGAGCAGTTTAAATAATTAAGCTACAAGGGCCTCGCGAATCTCGCATTCGGATTAATTAATTGATTTTAAGCATGAACGGGGACAGGTTGGGAAAGCCTCTCATGGCCGCCCTTCAAGGCCCCTAAGGGGGACAAACAGCTTGGAAAGCTGGCCCTCTCTTGGGGAGGAAGGACACCAAAAGGAAGGGCGTCTTCAATCCCTCCACATGCACATGCGCATGCACGCACACGTGCACGCGCGCACACACGTACCCGCATGCACACACGTAAGCGCGTACACACACGCACAAGTACACAACGCACGCACGTATACAATGCACGCACACACGTACGCGCACGCACAAACACATACACACACATCGCGCACGCACACACGCGCACGTACGCACCCACGCACACGTACACACGCTCACACTCACGTACCTGTGCGCATGCACACACACACGTACGCGTGCGCACACACACGTACACACACATACGCGCACACACACACACGTACGCGCACACACGCACATGTACACGACGCACGCACACACATACGTACACAACCGTATACACACGCATGCACATACATGCACGCACACACACGTACGCGCACGCACACACACGTACGCGCGCACACACACACATAGACACACGTACGTACCCACACGCATACACACGTATGCGCGCACACACACACACACACACGCATGCACGTACACAACGCACGTACACACGTATGCGCATGCACACATACATATGCGCACGCACACACACGTACATACGCGCACGTACGCACACATGCGCACGCACGACACGTACGCGCGCACACGTGCGTGCACGTGCAGCTCAGAGGGCCAAAGGCCCTTGTATAGGACGCATTGGAGTAAATAATTAGAATGTGTGCCCCTCGCATTGGGGTATAAAATAGGTTTTCAAAAATTGCATTGGTCACGCGCCTGTACAGTACGCATTTCTAGCCAGCCCAAAATATGTGCTTGTATCAACCTTTCGATTTACCTTGCACATAGTTGCAAGTAAGGGGCAGCTTTGAGGTCGTTTAAGCCTGGGAGGGATCACACTACAGGCTGCTACAGGCTGCTACAGGCTACCACAGGCTACTACAGGCTAACACAGGCTACTACAGGCTCTCCTGCACCACCCAAGCCCCTCGCTAGGCCAACACAACTTTGCTGCTGCACGCATTAAACAGTCTTAATTACAAAAAGGGGGAGTCTGTGTTGGTTCAGTTCAATGCGGGAGGCACCCCCTCGGAATACTCCCCCACAGTACCTGCATTTCAACTAAAAGTTCTGCCCCTTCTGTCCATAATAACAACATGGTTAACAACATGGTTAATAACAACATGGTCCCACTCCGGGCACTTGAAGGGAGGCATTATATGTATGTGAGGGGAGGGGGGCTCCAAGGGGGGTGGTTGGGGGCGGTTGGTGCAGGCCCAGAGTACCCCCCCAAAAACAAAACGTATGGAACGTATTATACGCATATTTCGTATAAAACAAGTACTTAATCGTATTGGATATCCCTCAGGAGCAATGCCCAACCCTGCTAGTCAACGTACATTTCTGGCCAATCCTAACGCATAAGGCCAGGGTGGGGGCCAGGACCACACGGCTATACAAACTTGGAAGGAAAAACTACTACATTGGGTGTGTCGAGGGCTGGCCAGGAGCGTGACTGCCAGTCTCTAGACAACACTCAACATCGGTCTGATTATGCTCACACCTGTGCACAGGTGGGGTAGCAGCCGGGGTTAGCCAGCAGCCGGGCTGATTTGATTTGGTCCCTGTACAGCTCGGTCAAGCCATACACCGCCTCTTTTTGAAGGTCCACGGCAGCGTGCGCGTTGCTGTACCTGGGTGCACCCACATACAAACAAAGCATGCGTGAACATTGTTCAGCGTGCATTGCCTCTTTTTGAAGGTTCACGGCAGCGTGCGCGTTGCCGCAGTACCTGGGTGCACACACACACACACACACACACACACACACACACACACACACACACACACACACACACACAAACACACACACGTGCGTGAATAGTGTCAATTGTGCACTGCCCTTTTATGAAGGTACACGGCAGTGTGCTCACTGCCTGTGCTCACTGCCGGAAGCATATTGACGTGCACAATGTATACACTTGTAGATGTACACACACACACACACACACACACACACATTTTTACTGACACTGCACGTGCGAGTGACAAACTGTGATCTACGAGCCTTGCTCATCCAGGAAAGAGGCGGTTTAGAAAAAGGTGTGCAACAGCAGGCGTGCATCAAGTCAGCAAGAAGACCCTCAAGCTGCAACACCGTGTGTAACCTAGAAAGGCAGCAAACACGCAACTTGGGTGTAGGGTTGGCCAGACCCGTGTATCCATAGTATATATACAGGGTTGTTTGGAGCCATATATATATGGTGCATATACGGTATTTTTGGCAGGGAAACCACCCAATATACAGTCACATACGGTGTATGTACACAGCTCTGGCCAACCCTGTATATACAACGCAAGTACATGCATATGCAATATGTATGGTTCAGGCCAACCCTTAAAACATGGTGATTCTAGATTAGGCGATGCTTCCATTCCTATTTTAAGGCTGTTACAGAGTGTGCGTTCTGGCCACCTGGGTCATAAGGTAGCCGCTGAAGCAACTGTAGCTGTATCAGCCATTTTGGCATTGCCATCATTAATCAACTCCTTCTAGACGAGAATGCTGTTTTGTATAATAATTGCACAGGAATTCTGGCCTCATTTTCCCCTCCCCCCAGCAACTCACCACTCAGTGTAAGTGTCCGTGTTTTTGAGCCTGAAGTCAGCACTAAGGTCCACAATTTTAATGTGGCTGGGGAGCTGCTTCAGAGTTTCCTGAGGAAGCGTTGGGAAAACTTCCAGCTGAGACTTCTCATTTGTCGCTCCTTGCATAACGCAATAACAAAAATCAACATCAGTGACAGTGACAGCGACACACAACACACACCCACACACACCCACACACGCAAAAGGATGATGCGTACACCCACGCACACCCACAAAACTACACACATACGCACGCGCACGTGCACACATGCACGCCCACCTCACCTGCGTGGTGGCGTGGGGCAGGCAGCAGAAGATGGCGTCTATCTTGCTGTAGTCCACGTCCGCAATCTTGACGAGCGTGGGGCAATTTGTGGCGGTCACCAAGTGGGGAAAGACATCACAGAAAGACTGCAGGTGTTGGGTACACAAATGTTGGTTTAAGAAGGAGCTTGCGGGTGAGTAACGCAGTTCTACTACTGCGAGCTTGCACTGCATCTGGACAGCATTCAAACCTATCTTACCCACCTTTCCAGCTTGCTTCTCGCCTGTGAGAGCTGAGATGGTGATGTTGGGGTGCAGGGCGCTCAGGCGCACCACTTCAGCCCCGGTGTAGCCCGAGGCCCCGAGCACAGCCACCCGTGCCTTCTCCTGCGTCAATCACGATGGTGTGTGAGTGCGTGTGTGTATGTGTGTGTGTGTGTTTTCCGAGTGAACATCAATTGATGCAACATTTGGGACACATGGGTCTGAAAGTGAGAGTGAATCAAAACCCGTGCCACCAAAGAAATGCCATCTTACAGCTTGACAAACGATGCGAGCAGCTGCGCGTCTCGACGAGCAGCGCTGCAAACTTGGCCTCGAGTTCTTTTTCCCGTTGGTCAAGAGAGAAGATGAGTGGCGCTGCAATTGCATCATTTTGGCACCTGCGGTATTTAACAATATTTGACCACAAACACGACGAAGCCATAACGACAATATCCGGGCGATGACCAAATTCACCCCCTAAGGACTTTTCACCTCATTACATATTTAATTCAGGAATACTTTCTTAATCGGTTAAGCCTCTAATCGCGCTTCGACAGTCTGCCTGACAAATGGGGAGGCTCGGCTTTGGCCCTCTGGCATGCGAGTAGCCATTTCTATGCCTATATTTGGTTCCATGTACTCTTGCAAGGCAGCAATGCTCAGTGCTCCTGGTCCCTTTGGTAGTTCCCATGAGCTGACCAGTGAGGAGGTGGGTGGTGGGAATGCAGCTTTCCAATGCATATTCACCCATCCTGTACACAGAAAAAGAAAGGGCAGCAAACTCTCTGTGCAGAAAATTGACAAGAGAAACATGTGAGTTACCTGTCAGAAGATGTCGTCCTCTCTCTCACACACCCACACACCCACACACACACAAACACACACACACACACACACACACATGTACACACGCACGCGCACACGTACACGTACACACACGCACACATACACTCATGACCACACACACACACACACACACACACACACACAAACACACACACATACACACACAAACATGCACGCACGTGCACACACACACACACACACAAACACATACACACACGACCACACACACACACACACACACACACACACACACACACACACACAAACACACACAACCACACACACACACACACACACACA
>Ga0307951_1002078_pt1 | contig 12458 bp, 15 predicted proteins | sample OrgLakmetagen374_FD_201842 | JGI IMG/M metagenome (GOLD analysis project Ga0307951, IMG submission 201842) | Saline water microbial communities from Organic Lake, Antarctica - #374 | ecosystem: Environmental > Aquatic > Non-marine Saline and Alkaline > Saline | place: Antarctica: Organic Lake... | reverse complement strand
TTACTCTCTGGTTGATATCTTTTGATAACTGGAATTAGTCAAACCGTAAAATATACAACGCTGCAAGCTTAACCCACGAAAGGCTGCACAATGCAATGAGGAGTAAATAGTATCCCTGCTGGTGATTGTGATGAGTTTACGCAGGGGAAGATTAAAAAACCACTTTAAGAGAAGTGGTGCACAATCGTACTGCCACTTTCATTGGCTTTCAAAGTAGTAATATTGCAGGAGAGTTTGATATACACACACACACACACACAGACACACACACACACACACACACACACACACATGCACTTACTAACTTGCATATGCAGAAAAGAAAGCATTTGCAGAAGTATGACAAGTCATTCTCTCCACAGACAAATTTACTTCAGGACACACACACATACACACACACACTAACGCGCAAAAACAGGAAAAAAGGCATGCGCAGAAGTATGACAAGCCAGCCCTCACGCAGACGGTCCAATATGGGCAATGGTTCTAGCAGGTATGGCTGTGGTACTGCCTACCCTGCGCGTGTGCAATCAATCATGATTGAATCAAGGATGTTCCATATATTATGTACCGAATTTGAGCAGGGAACCTCCCAATGTACAGTCATATAGGATGCAGACGTCCGGTACTGGCCGAACCTCCCATTGTACAGTCATATAGGATGCACACGTCCGGTGCTGGCCGAACCTCCTAATGTACAGTCATATAGGATGCAGACGTCCGGTACTGGCCAAACCACCCATTGTACAATCATATAGGATGCAGACGTCCGGTACTAGCCGAACCTTGTCATGTGCAACTGACAGCCATGCATTATCAGGGTTTGTTTATCTCTGCTGCTCACATCATAAATGTGGCCTAAGGTTGTCGATGTGCAGAACTTAATGTCAAGAAGAGTACGAAAATTACAATGGTTGGATAGGTGTGCAGATACACAGCTTTTTCTTAATCAGCTGCATATCATTGAGCAAAATCTAGCAACTGGTGTGTGTGTATGTATGTGCTGTGCGTGCTTCTTGTATGCAAGTAATGGGTGCAGTGTGTGTGTTTGCTGAGCATTCGTAATGTGTGTGAAGCACAAACACAGCCGTGGCTTCAGGCAAGCAAGGTCAGCTGGGATTCCCGCTTGTCACAATGTATAAGTGCACGCTAGTTGTATGCATTTTGTATGGGATACATATGCTCATCACCCTGACAATGGAGCAAATGTGAGTGCAAGGCTGACGCATTATCACTATTACACGGGACTGAGAAGTACTTTTCAAACACACTACCGCGGTTGCAGGCAAAGCCAAAATGGGGCTGGGGGCACGTTTGCTTCCCGTCGTAGCTTATCAGGAAATGTTGACACAGGCAACGAGAATCAGAAAGATTCATTGAGGAGGAGCACTAGCAGAAGAGGTACGTGTCTCTCTTTTCAACCACGGCTGTCCTTGCGTGCTTGTTTGTGTATGTATGTGTGCGTGCATACGTGCGTGTGTGGGTGGGTGGGTGCACACTTCTTTGCATGCGTGAGATGAGATTGTGTGCGTGTGCATTCCACTTTCATGTATATGGAATGTATCATTGCATGTATGTATCGATTCAGCTTGAGGTGTATTCCTTGCACTCAGCCTTGTCAAAATATTATAGAACATTACAATATATTTAAATACTATAACAACCTTGCAACCCGCGTATTAATTACCCATTAAATGATTAGTCCGTGTGAAATATAGGTGTCGGTCCATTGCAGCCTGTGAGTCTTTGCCTGTCTAATGCGCCGTCAGCTTAAAAGCCTTGGCCCAACTGAAGCACTTTTTCAGTCATGACATAATTCTTTTGCTTCACACAACTCTGTCCAAAATAGGTATAGGTGCCACTCTGTTATTGTGGGGTGCCACTCTGTCTGTTATTGTGGGGTGCCACTCTGTAGAAGTAGGTGCCACTATATTTCAGGTGCCACTCTGTAATGGTAGGTGCCACTCTGTAATCGTAGGTGCCACTCTGTAATCGTAGGTGCCACTCTGTTTCAGGTGCCACTCTAATCGTAGGTGCCACTCTGTAAAAGTAGGTGCCACTCTGTTTCAGGTGCCACGCTAATCGTAGGTGCCACTTTGTAAAAGTAGGTGCCACTCTGCTTCGGGTGCCACTCTCATCGTAGGTGCCACTTTGTAAAAGTAGGTGCCACTCTGTTTCAGGTGCCACTCTGTAATAGGTGCCACTCTTGGATAGGTGGGTGGCATTCTGTGATAGGTCTAAAATAGGTAGGTGCCACTCTGTCATGCTAGGTGCCACTCTGTAATAGGTGGGTGACACTCTGTCCAAAATAGGTAGGTGCCAACCCTTGTCAAGCGCTTCCCCCCAAACTTCACCATACATCAATATGGACCACATGTGATACTTACAAAACTCACAACTCCTGGTATCAACGCAGAGCCCCTCAATCTGAGCAGAAGCCCTTCCAAGCAAGTCGGCTCAGGAAAGGAAGATGCCTCCCCCATGAGTGAGTCATGAAAACACGCCACACTGGTCAGACCTGTGTGTGTGCAAGTATCATACCTGCATCGTTCATCGAAGCGTGTGCAATGTGTGTGTGCTCATGAACAGGGCTCACGTTGAGGCTGCTACACACCAGTTTTGGCACGCAGGTTATGCTGCATGCTTTGAAAAATGATGCATGTGCCAGTGCATTAAAATTTCATTTGTTCTGCCTGCGCTTCTGTCTCAAGCACAAGGGGTTGGCCCAAACCATACACAAGATTTCCCTTGCACTCTATTTACACCTGTTTGCTCGAACCATACACGACATTTCCCTTGCACTCTATTTACACCTGTTTGCTCGAACCATACACGACATTTCCCTTGCACTGTATGTACACCTGTTGGCTCGAACCATACAGGACATTTCCCTTGCACTGTATGTACACCTGTTGGCTCGAATCATACACGACATTTTCCTTGCACTGTATGTACACTTGTTTGCCCGAACCATACACGATATTTCCCGTGCACTGTATGTACACTTGTTTGCCCGAACCATACACGATATTTCTCTTGCACTGTATGTACACCGTGCATTACCTTAAATGCAACCAATCTTTTTGTACGTGGTGTATGGGATCTCCATGTACTTGTAGTAACTCACGAATAATATCAATGTTACCGTGAATGCAAGCAAACGATAGAGTGGTATATCCATTAGCAATAATTGTATTCACGTGGTACCCGGGTCGTTTGTCGTGAACTGTGCTCACGTAATCAAAATGGTACGACCAAGGGTCTGGCTCCTCCGCTTCAACCAAAAACGACGCGATACAGTCCGACAAATCCTTACAAGGCACACAACGTTCAGTCAAACTTGCCGTTGTAGCTAAACATTTCTGAATGTAGGAGGGGGATTAGTTATCACGGTTGTTCCAGTCTTAGTACGAATTTTGGGCGTACATGCGTTGCACTGTATACCAAAGGAAGTCAACCTTGCCTAAATTGGCTCCGTGTGTCACTGTGACATTGCTTGCACCATGTGATTTATAAAGGTTATTAACCTTATATGCATATTTGTTTAAAACGTTGATATTTGCCATCGCTTTTCCAATGGTGCTATTCACTCAGTCATCATCCTTTAATAAACATGTAGGTGTCAAGCAAGTATTCAGGCTTCTTCGTCTCATTGTCTCATTGCCCGTCCCTTCCTGCATTTCCCTCGCACTGTGGACTCAAAATGGCTTAAATTCAGTGTTGTGCACATACGGCGTCATTCGAAAATGGCACCGTAAATAACGACCGTAATTAACGGCGTTACCGTCACTAAACTCTGACGATTGACGGCGTAATTTACTCTTTTCACCGTCATTTTGACATAAATTACGCCGTCAGCGTCATTTACCATTGACGCCGTCAAGCGTCAGGTGCACAACACTGCTTAAATTACGGCCACTGCCCCATACCAAAACCAACAAACACCAGGGAACTTGATCCCGTGCAGACACGCAATGACTTGGAAAATCTTGGGGTGAGGGAAAACTGAAGGCTTTTTAGAACCCCTGAAGCTCCCTGACAAACACCCAACTGGGGGCAAGTCATGAGTTTTTTCTGGCACATGTCCCATCAGGTCGATACAAGGGGAATCTGGCATGGGTTTGCAGTCACCCACACTCGTGCATCCAAGCAAAGAAGCCCTTGCAAGCAAGGGGCTGCCTAGCCATCATCCACGTTGCATTCACACACCAAGTGGCCGTCACTGTGCTGCAACCAGGGCTGTTGCACTGCGCCGTACTTCCAAAATGACACCGTATATACGGTACGGTATACGCCGTATCGTAGCTTTTACTGTATAATACGGTATGAGCAAAAGTACGGTGCCAAACCGTACAGTTCGGTCCCACCGTACAGTACATTTTGACCGTAGGTAGGCCGTTTGGCTCCAGTTCTGGCCCAAAACATTTCTTTTCCTTTTGCATCAAGTATATATGAATAAAACACAAAATATTAACTTAGAATCAGGTACCGCGTCCGACTTTGAGTTTCCATGCAAGCCCCTGCTGGGCCCTTCCCCCGAGCTGATGCAGCCCCAAACCAGCCTCAGGGTCGTCCAGGGATGGATTGTGTGGCGTCAACACATGAGAGGAGCATGCGGGAGGTGAAAATGGGAGGTTTTGGGACGGAGAGGCCATTCTGAGGCCATTTTTGCACTGGCAGTGCCAGCTTGGCACCGTACCGTTCACCGTACCGTATCTTACCGTATATACGGTGCCAATTTTCAAACATACGGTAAAAAATGCTCTTACCGAACCGTACCGTATTACCGTACACCGTACCGTACACCGTACTGCAACAGCCCTGGCTGCAACACACCAAGTGGCCGTCACTGTGCTGCAACACACCAAGTGGCCGTCACTGTGCTGCAACGCACCAAGTGGCCATCACCGTGCTGCAACCATCCAATTTAAACTCCTCAATCAGAATGTCAGTCTGTGTACAGGACCGTCTGTGTTGCTATAACCCACATTTCTTGTTCCAACTTTGCGCCAAAGGTCGTATGTCGAGTGACGTGACCTTCAACAACTCGACATCAAGCCCGTCCACCGTTAAAAAGCAAGATGCGCTGCACCAGAACCTGACCATCCAGATCCAGGGTACGCTTGTCTGGCCTTCCTGGTTTAAACCAGTTTCCTTGTGGTTCGGTAACAAAAAGTGGCTTCTTGCTTAAAGGTCATAGCATCCAGTTCCAGCATGGCCTTCAAATAGCTAACATGCATTGCATGTTGTTATCATTGGCTTAGTCTATGATGAAGTACGGTGCGCACAACATTTACCAGCCAGTTCGTTTGTGATGACCATCTGTTGTGTTTCTACTCTGCACTTAGTGTGTGCACATAAAGCATCACAGCAGCAGTGTCACGCTACCCCACCAGTCATCATAAAGCCCCCCGCAACGTTTTGCCCACATCACTGTTACTCATGTGATCATGTGACTTTGTTTGGATGATGCATGTGAGACCAGAGGACAGTGGGGCTGAGCCTGCGGCAGGGAGCACCCCCCTGTCAAGGAAGAGCTCTTTGAGCCCCACCAAGAAACGGGCACAAACAAAGTGAGTGTGGTGGGTGCTACTGCACACGACCCTCCTGCCTCCATGTGTGCGAGTCCCTTTTAGCTTCAATGGTGTATGTGTGTGGGGGGGGGGTGCAGGGATTAAGGGTGGTGAAGGGTTGTCAGGTGCTGACACCCAAGCCATCCTTTCCTTTGCGCTCTTTATGGTTCTGATATGGTTCTGATATGGTTTTTGATGGTTCTGACATCAATCTTGGGTGTGTTTCTTCTTGAGGAGTGCCTTCCTTGCCTCATGTAGTTTTGGAGTAGATTTCTTTTGGGAGGTGCCTATCCTGTCTCATGCCTCTGCGCAGGAACAGCAGCAGGGCTGGCCAGGGCCATTAATACGTGTGTATTTGTCAGGCAATCTTGTAACAAACATTCCTATGTTGTGAAAAACACGACACATACAATTCATACACACCTCCTGTCCAACTTTCAAGTGTGTGCGTAAGTTTGCCCTGTGCGGTCGGAATAAAGGGCGCTACGGATTTTTGATGAAAGGAAACAATACTGACAATTATTCGAGCGCAATAGCCCTGTTGAAAATGTATTAAGGTCCTCGCATCCACATCCACATGCCAGTGAATGATCATGAAACAGTACCGACACTTTGGTCTGTGCGTTGCTGACTTGAATTACTGGCACCAAAGAGCATTTAAATTGCTGGCACTAAAGAGCATTTGAATTGCTGGCACCAAGGAGCATTTGCATTGCTGGCACCAAAAAGCACTTGAATTGCTGGCACTTAAGAGCTTTGAATTGCTGGCACTAAAGAGCATTTGAATTGCTGGCACCAAAGAGCATTTGAATCGCTGGCACCAAAGAGCACTTGAATTGCTGGCACTTAAGAGCATTTATATTGCTGGCTCCAAAGAGCACTTGAAGTGCTGGCACTTAAGAGCATTTGAATTGCTGGCTCCAAAGAGCAATTGAAGTGCTGGCACCAAAGAGCATTTGAATCGCTGGCACCAAAGAGCACTTGAATTGCTGGCACTTAAGAGCATTTATATTGCTGGCTCCAAAGAGCACTTGAAGTGCTGGCACCTAAGAGCATTTATATTGCTGGTTCCAAAGAGCACTTGGAAGTGCTGGCACCAAAGAGCGTGTTGGTAGCTACATGGTAGACCACAGCTTCCATTGACGTCAAGTGATCCAGCATGAAGACAGTGTTAAAAAGGCGTGCAACATCAAAGGCGCCATGTATAGCATATAAGGGGCAATGACATTCTTTTTTGTTCGCGTTGTGTGGAGCAGTAATGAGTTAGGGGGATTTATTACCCGGACTTAAGGAAATAGTATAATGAAGAAACAACAGAACAACATGAGAAGCAGCAGTGATGTATTTGTTGCCTGACGCAAACCACTTGGGCTAGTAGCAGGTTGCTGATCGTTGTTTGCCTGTGTCACGTCACCAAGCAGGATGTGTGTGTTGCGTATAGCTTTCTTCTAAAATCTCTTGAAACTACTTCTAACTACGCAGGGTGCGGGGAGGCAACTCAGCCCTCCAAACGCCAACACCAAAACAGAGTGGATTGTCTCCGTTGCGCAGAGGAATGTCCGTTAGGGACCCACCACAGGTACGACAGCCTTTTGACACGTACGGCGGGTGAAGTAAGCACCATCAATGTACTTAGAGTACAACTTGCATAACATGCTTTCTGTAAAGCGTGTGTACTTCACTGTAGCATGTTTGGCCATATCTGCACGAGAGGCACAGCAGACTTATATGAGCGTCTCCTCAGTCGCGCATGTGAGAAAGTTGCGAGGAGAGGAATGCCAGAAGGGAACCAGCTTAAACAGCCACAGGTACGCTAGCCACGTGCAGGGGTTGTTTTGGGTGGAGCATTAGCACTCTGTATTAAGCATTTCCTTTCGGGCAATATACTTACGTAACCACACGCTTGCTTGAAAGTATGTTGGCCAAGCATGGAACGTACATCAGCTTTGCATGATTTTGAAAGGCACACCAGCCATGAATGTTACCTCATGGCCACGCACGCACGTGAGAAGTTAGCAGGAAGATGTAGCTGGTGGTCCTAAGTCGTGTTTGGTCAAAGTAATACCATATTGGTAGGAGGTATCAGCGTGCCTCTGCTGTCATAATAGTGTGAAGTGATCTGTATCCTGCGTGCCCTTATTCATATATACTCAGCGTCATTCATATATACTCATTCATATACTCAGCATATATTCTCATTCATATATACTCATTCATATATACTCAGCATCATTCATACATTCTCAGCATCTTCCTTGAGTGTGTTCAAGCCTTGCTTCAGCTGTTTGGTCCATTTTTAATTAAATAAGCAAGGATGTGCTAAGTGAAAAGGCTGACGTTCTTTAATTGCTTCTTCTGACGCATCACATAGCCGTCATTGGGTGTGCTCATAAAAACAGCACTGTGTTCTTATATGCTGTAAGCCGCCTGCTATTCTGCAAATATACCCACTGGTAAATGCTAATATAGCCACTGGTAAATGCCCTTAATGCTAGTATACCCATAAATGCTATTGGGTAACATGCCCATATATGCTAATATATCCACTGGTAAATATGCCCATAGTATACCCACTGGTAAATGCCCATAATATGCCCACTGGTAAATGCTGGATTGGCTGATACTGGATTGGATTGGCTGATACTGCTGATACTGGATTGGCTGACCCTATGCGCACGGCACACACACATGTACTGGATTGGATTGGCTGGTACTGCTGATACTGGATTGGCTGACCCTAGGCACATGGCACACATGTTCTCTTTGCAGAACTTGCTGAAAGCTGTCAGATCAGCAATGAAGGACACACAGGAGGGTCAGATGTCTATTGATGCCGCCACTGCCCGGGCTGAAGCCTCTGCTGCTGCAAGCCGGGCGTGGGAGGAGCTGCTAGATAACAATGGAGGGTGAGGCCAGTTTTGCGCGTAGCTGATGATGATGATGATGATGATGATGATGATGATGTGTGTGTGTGCATGTGTGTATGTGTGCTGGATGCTGCAACGCTGCTGGATGGCAATAAACAGTGAGGCCGGTTGTGTGCGTTAATGATGTGTGTCACTGTGTGTGCATGTGTGCATGTGTGTGCGTGCATGCTTGGGTACAACATGGTTTCAAATCTCTTAATTTGTTACTTTGGTGCGGCTGTTTAAGTATTGTATTGAACAGCCAGTTTGAACATTAATTTCTGAACACTTTCTTAAGGTCCGTACTACCTAAACGTGTAAGGCCCTTAGGCAGTGTTGCATGAGCTTAACGATTTCACGGTTCAAAGTACGGACACAAATCCACAGCTGCTTGTGTCAATGGTGCTTTTAATGATAATATAAGAGTGTGAGGAAATTGATGCTTCCACTGAAGCAGTTTTGCCCAATCGCTCTGAACATGCCACCTTTTATGATGTGTCAAATCCTTAATGAATGCAAATGTTTCCTTCTTGTGGACTCTATCAGGAAACGTGAAGTCAAAGACAAAGATTGGGCAAGGGCAGCACCTTACTCACTATATGAATGATTATCTTGTGTACCCTCTCAGGGACCCTTAAGGTAAAGAGTGGGCTAGGGCAGCTCCCTCTGTTACTGAAGGAATCATCCTCTTTGTGTGTACTCTGTCAGGGACTCTGAAGTCAAAGACAAAAAAGAGTGGGCAAGGGAGGTTCAGATTGTTTCTCACTGAATGAATCATCTTTTTCTTGTGTGTACACATCCAGGGACTCTGAAGTCAAAGACACTGCGGTGGACAAGCTGGGCAATTTACCCAAAAACCTGAGGCTTGTTGAGGCCATCATGCTGCACAAGCACGAGGCCCCTCGCCCCAAGGGCTGGCTGATGGCAGTTGTCGAGGCTGTGTACAAGGAGGGTGAGTGTAGGCAGGATACGGCTGGTTTATAGGGGAAACACTTGTATAGGACGCAGGTGTATATACCTGTGGGCTGCGCAGGTGTATACACGTACAGAAGAGTGGGTTCATGGATATGGCTGGTGGCAATTTGTTAAAGTTGTGCAAGAGGAGGAGGTTGGGTGCAGGTATGGCTGATTTGTAGGGGCAACATCTCCCCCAAAAGAGTGGGGCAGTGTTGTATCGCCGGTGCAAGGAAGGCGGGGGGAAAGAACCTGTGGCGGTTCTGTAGGAAAACTTGTTAAAAAATAAAAGGGGTAAGCATGACTCAAGGGTGGCTACGGTTGCTGGCAGTGGCTTAGGCCTTGGAAAAATTGGGTGCTGGGTTAAGTGAGGCAAAGAAAACGTGGGTGATCTAGCAAGTAAAGCAACCAAAGAGGGATCCAGCTGGGGGCAAGTGGCTGCTGGCTTTTATTGGATGCTGTGTGCACAGGAAGGCAATGCAGTGAGCTGAGTCAGTTAAGTCGGTTAAGAGCTGGCTGGGGCTGGGCTGGGGACGCTGGGGGGGGCGACTTCGGCTGCAGCTCCCTTTCTCACGTACTTATTTCCCATCTTAAAACTAAGCTGCCAACTATCTAAGGCACAAGCATAAAAAGGATGGTTTGCACAGCGCAAGCTGTGCTAAGAGAGTACTAACTAACGTTCGGTTGTACTCGCCTCCAAGAACTAGAGTACTTCTGCGAGTACTCAGCAGTTTGCTTAAAAAGAGTCAGATGTTGATGCAGTGGAGGCCTGGCTGGAGGTGAGTAAAGTAAAAGGGCATACAACTGTATAGAAAATGGTGCTTGGCATGCAACGGAGCAGAAAGAAAAGGTTGCAAGTGAGGAGGCTTGTATGTGTAGGATTTTGTTGTCGTCACAGGTGTGCAAGTTAGGCCATGAGGCTCTTCTGGCTATATCACGTTTCTTTCAATTACACACACACAACACACACACACACACATACACACACACACAACACAAGCATGCACACACACGCATACACACACTCTCGCACACAAAGTGCCCTGTTAATATGAGCTCCGGCAAAAGGGCGCACCATAACTCAATCCCATGGCCACAACTTATGGTTCACGCACGACACCCACACCACCTCACGCCACACAGGAGAGTTGTTGCTGCGGAAGCAGGGGCGCGTAGAGGTCCTACGAAAGCACAGTGTGCCTGATATTGTGTTTGTCTACTTTATGAATAAGTACGGACAGCGCAAGGTGGCCAGCAAGTACGTGGGCTCCTTGGTGAATTCGCTTATGCTTCACCGCACCCAAGATCAGCGCTTAGGTGAGGTGGATGTGGCAGTTGTGTGATATCGTCGTGAGGGAGGGATGTGGGCAAGATACATTAATGGGTGTGGGACGTGAATGGGGAGAATTTGTGAAATTTTGTGACAGATTATCACTTAACCTTCATCCTGGACCTCGTCTAGTGATTTGTTTTGTTTTGTTGCCTGTGATGAACTCAGTCACACTATTGGTTCCAACAGTTGAATCATTAAGGTTTCTGCTTAATACTGTGCAAAGATAGTCCTGTGGATGTGTATTGATGCACACTATGTGTTTTGATGCAAACTACACAACCAGCTCACGGAAACGCGTGTGAAGAGACGCAAAATGTTGGTTCACACGAAGCAAAGGTTGTAATGCTGGGGTTGGTAGCCATTAAGCAGGTCAGCAGGTGCATATAAGTGTCAGGGTTTGTTAGGTATGGCAACTGGTCTAATATGTTATAAGATAGGTGCTGTAACATGCTGTATTATGTGAAGCATTCACGCTTGGCTTATGTGGCTGTGCTATGTGACTGTGTTATGTGAAGCACTCACACTTGGCTTATGTGACTGTGTTATGTGAAGCATTCACACTTGGCTTATGTGACTGTGTAACTGTGTTATGTGAAGCATTCACACATGGCTTTTTTGACTGTGTTATGTAAAGCATTTATGCTTGGCTTATGTGACTGTGTAACTGTGTTATGTGAAGCATACACACTTTGCTTATGTGACTGTGTAGCTTTTTTATGTGAAGCAATCACACTTTGCTTATGTGACTGTGTTTGTGAAGCATTCACACTTGGCTTTTTAGACTGTGTTATGTAAAGCACTCACACTTGGCTTATGTGACTGTGTAGCTGTTTTATGTGAAGCATACACACTTTGCTTGCAGGCATTGATGAGCGTGTCTTGCTAGCTCATGCTTCGCTGAAATTGCTAACCGGCTGTGCTCATTTCCAACTCTGCACGCGCACGGTGCAGAGAACTTTGCCAGGTTTTTGTCAGAGGAGTGGGACCTCACCATTTTCGTGGACTTTTTGACTGCTCAATCCCTTTTGATGCAGGTAAGCTGTGTACCTATGCAGAGGGGAATACATGCTCTGAAAGTGCACTGTACCGTGACATACACACTAAACGTTCAGAGAGAGAGAGAGAGAGAGAGAGAGAGAGAGAGAGAGAGAGAGAGAGAGAGAGAGAGAGAGAGAGAGAACCTGCAACATAGGATAAATAGAAAAAAAGACCTCATCAAGCTAGTGCATTCACACAAACACGCACATACTCACACACGCATGCACGTCTACACTGGATCATGCCTACTTGAGTGCTTTCGTCCATGCACGTCTACACTGGATCATGCATGCACTAAATCGTCCATACACGTCTACACTGGATCATGCATGCACTGGATCGTCCATGCACGTCTACAGTGGATCATGCATGCACTGGATCGTCCATGCACGTCTACACTGGATCATGCCTACTTGAGTGCTTTCGTCCATGTGGGCATGCCTTGAGCACGCTTGTTTGAACTCTCCTATTTTATGCCGTGCACGAACATATGTATATACCACCCACACATCCATGTCATCATCCACCCTTATCAAATGCTCTCACTTCACACAGCCTGTGCTCATCATGTGTGTAGACACACACGCGCGCGCACACACACACGCACACACACGCACACACACACACACACACACACACACACACACACACACA
>Ga0307951_1002076_pt1 | contig 12463 bp, 16 predicted proteins | sample OrgLakmetagen374_FD_201842 | JGI IMG/M metagenome (GOLD analysis project Ga0307951, IMG submission 201842) | Saline water microbial communities from Organic Lake, Antarctica - #374 | ecosystem: Environmental > Aquatic > Non-marine Saline and Alkaline > Saline | place: Antarctica: Organic Lake... | reverse complement strand
CCTTCTGTTTAGGGAACAGTGCCAGGCGCAGGTACCGATCAAAAAAATTACCACTTTCAATCAAAACACATCAATTGCCTTTCTGCTCTGTTTTGTGCTGCTTCAGGCCGAGCCCCACTTTGTTATTAGAGCGGGTGAAGGTGCCAGGGGGGAGAGAACCCGGCAGCAATAGCAGCAGTGCATCCAACACACAGGTGCGTGACTGTCGTTGCTCTATGGATGGCGCCCAACACAATTTTAATCATAATATCTGTATGTTGATAAATGTGCATGTTGTTCTCTGCATTCTCTGCAAGAGCATGTTTTGCACTTGAAGAAAGTAACCGAGTCTTGCTGTATTCAGAGAATATATGCGCATATGCAGCTACATGCAGTTACATATGAACATGCAGCTTCATATGAACATGCAGCTACATGTGAACATGCAGCTACATGCAGCTACATATGAACATGCAGCTTCAAATGAACATGCAGGCTACATGCAGCTACATATGAACATGCAGCTTCAAATGAACATGCAGCTAAATGTGGCTCAAAGGTAATCCCTTTTAGTATGACTCAGCACGGCATCTTGTTCTGTTCCCAATGGCACTCTTGCACGACTGCATGCAAGTGCACATCATGTGCACGTCATGCCACTTATGCACGATTGCTTGCAACCGCAAATCATGCACACCATGCAACCGCACGTGCTCTTACAAAGCGACAGGTAGAGCAGCCATTTTCCTCTCAGTGTGGTTCCCTCCTCTCAGTGTGGGTCCCTCCTCTCCTTTGTAGCAATGGCACCCACACAATCACAACCGTGTGCTGCCAAACAAACGCGTGCTGCCAAACAAACTGACAAACCTTGTGCTGCCAAACAACCATGTGCTGCCAAACAACCGTGTGCTGCCAAACAAACGCGTGCTGCCAAACAAACGCGTGCTGCCAAACAAACGCGTGCTGCCAAACAAACGCGTGCTGCCAAACAACCGTGTGCTGCCAAACAACCGTGTGCTGCCAAACAAACGCGTGCTGCCAAACAAACTGCCAAACAACCGTGTGCTGCCAAACAAACGCGTGCTGCCAAACAAACGCATCTCCGTGAGCAGGGAGTGGAAAGCAGGCCAGTCCGTTCAACTGGTCACCATGGCACACAACATCATTAGGGTTTGCCAGAACCATATATATACGGTGTATATACGGTATTTTTGGCAGGGAAATCACCAAAAATATGGTGTATGTGTACGGTTCTGGCCAACCCTTAACATCGTGCAGCATGACAGCATGATCCCTACTGTCACACATTCACACATCCCTACTGTCACACATCCCTACTGTCACACATCCACACATCCTTACTGTCACACATCCCTGCTGTCACACATCCCTACTGTCACACATTCATACTTCCTTACTGTCACACATCCCTACTGTCACACATTCACACATCCCTACTGTCACACATCCCTACTGTCACACATTCACACATCCCTACTGTCACACATTCACACATCCCTACTGTCACACATTCCTACTGCCACACATTTTAACAATTTCACAATACTTCCCAAAGGAGGGAGCGTGCCAGCCTTTTTTCGGCTTGCCGCTCAGAGTGGTCTACTCTGACTCATCACCCTCCCTTGTTGCAGTTGCCACGTACACACAATTGTGGCTCCCTGCTCTCCGTTACCTATCACTAATGACTGTTCCGGATCACACAATTGTGGCCCACTGCTCTCCATATATGCACCCAACCACTGACATGAGTTTTGTCCTGCCACATGTACTTCTAAAGCAGGGAGCTGGCGTGCTCTCCGGGCTGCCTCCCGGTGTGATCCGCTACAACAACAGCAGGGAGGCGTTGTCCAATGCGACCAAGGGGCTCGGAGGAGGGGGAGGGGTGGCAGGCCTACCGCCGGGTGTGATAAAGTACCCTGCCGGGGGAGGGGTAGGTCAGATAGGGGGTGGGGCGGCCTTGTCTAGGGCACACTCTCAACAACAGCAGCAGCAACCTGCGCAATTGGGGCCAATAAAAATGCCCGGAGCTGCCAGCCTTAATATGGGAAAGAGCCGGTACTGAGTGTTGGAGCATACGGCAGGGTTCACCACAAATAGTGGAGTGTGTGTGTGTGTGTCCCTGCATGTGTGTGTGGGCCCTGCCGGTCAATGGCTTCTACTCAGCCGGGGCATGCAGAATGGGGACATCAGCAGGCTTGGGAGCTGTGTGTGTTGACCTAGTTCTGCGAGTCTTATTTAGGAATCGTAGTGTTGCTACATTAGTTTAAAACCCACTGGTCTAGATCCGTGCCTCCCCCCCTTGGCGCTGCAGCAGTGGCACAGGCTACTCCTTGAAAGTTGTGTGGCATGCTCACTGTGTGGGCGCTGCAGCGGTGGCACAGGCTACTCCTTGAAAGTTGTGTGGCATGCTCACTGTGTGGGCGCTGCAGCAGTGGCACAGCCTACTCCTTGGAAGTTGTGTGGCATGCTCACTGTGTGCCATGATCACTCAACTCAAAAAGAGCCTCAAAAGTGGATATAGAATATGGCAGGTAGTGTGCGTGCGACAAAGTGGCATAAAGAATGGCTCCTGCTGCCTCGTGAGTGGTGTCTCGTGCCATGCATGAGTTGCGGTAATAAGGGGGCGTGTGATCTGACCTCGCTCACGCATCGGAACTAACAAAGCTTGGCATGCATGTATGTATGTGTGAATGATGACTGATGACCGAACAACTCGATGTGCGTTGCAAGAGAGACAACAACGCTCGTGATAAGCATCCAATGTGTATGTGTACCATGTTGGTATGTATGGGGGAATATCTTGCCAAGAAAAACTGTGCACCTTTTGTGGTTGGCTTTGGCATTTTTGAAAACTGCATCTCATGACTCATGACACATGCCGAACAGGTTGTGCGGTTGAAGAGTTTCATCCTTTCCTGGAAAGTCTCTTTCTGGGCATGACTGCTGATTCCTTGCATTATGTTGATGGACAATTATCAACAAGAACAACATGAGCAGCAGAGCCCTCTACTCGGACTGGCTGCTCACTTTGTTGGCTGAGAAGAAAAAAGAAAAGAACGCAGATAGTGTTAGCTAACACTGCCGGCATGGATAAGGAAAGGATGATGTTTTGTGATGTGCAACACCCAATGGATGCAGAGACACACAACATCCATCTGGAGAACAAAAGAGGAGAGGCCTTTCAGTTGGGATTAGCCAGGTGGTTGGGAGGCAGAGGCCTGCACACCACCAGGGGTATTGCTCAGCTATTTTTGGGGCGGGTTGTGTTCAATGTCTCGTCTCATCTGTATGTTTTTTGTTGCGGATCTGGTTGTGTGTAGTAAGCTTAATTGTTTCATGAGTGCTGTGGCATTTAAACCAGTAGCTCCGAGGCTGCGGAGTGGGTTCCTTGTGTGGCTGCTGTACATGGTGCCTGTTGCTCCTATCAGGATGGTGTGGAGGGTTTGCGGTGTCCAAGTAAGTAAGGCATTAGCAGCCAGCTTATGTTGTGCTCGTGCCTTTCCTGCACCAAGCAACAAGTTGGTGGGTAGGGGACGTGTCAACACAGCACTTAGTTTTGATCAGATGTATGGTTGGTTGGTTGTCTCCTGGTTTCATAGCCAGTGGGTACGGATTGGCAGGGCCATCAGCCCTTAGTTTAGTTTAGTTAAGTTTGGATTGCAAAGGCATTCGACCTGGAATGGCTGCTCAACCTATGAGAACGAGGTAAACCCCAAAACAAACGAAGTAAAAAAGGGCTGTGACGCAACTGGAAAATGCGAACCTTAAAGATACGAAAGATTGCACACACACAAATAAGTTGGACAAGTTGAAAACGCAGGGACAAATGAAGTTTGAACACAAGTTTGAGACTACTGAAACTGGCCTGTATAGCCTACTGGTCTGGTCCGTATAACCTACTGCACTGGTACTGAACTGGTACTGAACTGAATCAGCCCTTAGGCCATCGCCCCATAGTGAGCTAGGTTATGGGAAACTTTTTTTACATGATCGGCAGACCTAGTTTGGTACATGTTTGTTGGGTTTCGTTTGGGGCGTGGTTGCTGGGTCAGAGTAGCTAACTATGATTGCATCTGGCTTGCTAGATCCCGCCGCTGTTGTGCATTGAGATTGGGAGGTAAGGGCCAAATTGGAATTGTTTTAACCTGTGTCTCCTCGGAAGGGCTTGTCTCTGAGAGGAGGTAATGCAGGTGAGCGACTGGTCTCCTGCGCACCGCAGACAAGGCAAGGTAAGGTAGAGTTACATCGCTATATATGCCTCTGGGGGCATCCGAGCGGAAGATTGGGAAAAGCCTGTAACCAAACTAAAAAGGCGCTAGTAACTTCAAGTTTAGTTTAGTTTGGATTACAAAGGCCTCCAGCCTGGCATGGCTGCTCAACCTATAGGTCCCAACAAATAAATCAATCAAAAACTTCAACTTCAAGGGAATAGGGCTAGTAGGCACTCAGCCACAAAAGAGGCCACATCACACATATGACCAGATATGTAACATATCTGGCTGGTTCAAAAAGATCCTCAAACGAGTTGGGCTATCGCTCCTCGTACTGAGGTAGGAAGACCAGCTGGCGGTGTTGTGTGCGTAGGCTTACAAGATGTTCATGCGGACAGTCCAGCAAAATGCGTTCCTCATCCTGAACAGTGTGCCAGTCACATTTGTCACAGATCCGCTCTGTGCCTGTAGTAGTGAAAGGACGGTTCTACGTTGCGAGGGAGCCAACGCTTGCTTTATTAATAATCATTACGCATGCGTGCACACCTCTCATTGTACAAAGGAGCAGACTAAGGGCTTTACAATACAAACAAAGGGCGCACTGTCGCTCCTAAATTCGTACTGATTCAGGCAAGTATAGTTTTTTATCTCCGGGATGCAAGCTGGGTGTAAAAATGGTTTTTAGGAGTAAAAACAGCAATGCCACAGGCGCATTATATCTTTCCCAAATACTTGTATTTCTCAACCTGCCTCATGATGTCAACCGTAGTACAGCTTGTTTCAGACTTTGTGTTCACACTCTACATTTTGAGACAGTGACATGGAATCAAAGTAATCCCCCACCTGTAACCTGTGTGAAAGAAAAAGGAAAAACTACGCAGGCAGTGAAAACCACTCCCCACATTAATTAAGGAAAAGGAGCCACTTTGGTATCGTAAAGGCACCGCAAAAAGGAAAGGAAAGATCAATGGGGATCAGGAGGGTTGCAGGCTTGGCCTGAAACCGGCTCCTAATGAGAGTTGATAACAGTACTGGAAAGGGCACGTCTAGTATGGACAAGTTTGGCAGCAAAGTTCGCAGAGTGCACATGGAGCTTGGAGGCAAGCTTCTTAACTCTTTGAGAATCGAGACCCAGTTTTTTGAAAGGCTTCAGAGTGTGAATGTTGTAGATGGTGCCGCCCACACCCAAAAGGACGATGTGGAGAGTAACGGAGGCTCCTTGGAGAATGTTGCAAAGATCTTTGTGCTGTTCCTTTGCGGCGTTCAGCTGGTTCTGAGGTCTGGTGTCCTCACAGTACTTGATCTCGACGTGGACAGACACTCGAGGTGGATGTCGCGCCGAGTATTGTTGAGACCTTTAGGTCGGTGCCTGATAGGCTCAAAGATCATGCGGCATGCTAACTTGTGTCTTTCGGTGATCAGCCATGTTCCTTATTTGCTTGTGTTGGCACCCAGAAAGGATGTGCAGGGCACTGTCTACTTGTAAGCAGAGGGGGCAAGTTTGACTTGTTGAGAGTTTGAACAATACCGCATGTTTTTAATGATATAGGGTGCCTGTTCTGTATTTCATAATGATACATTTGGTCTTAAAGGGGACATCGGATGATGCTAGGTAAGCATTGCTAGTGGCTCCATTAGCAGTGCCGTCCTTTATGAAGAATGTCTGGTAGTACGCATGGTAGTTCGCTTCAGTTTTGGCATTTCCCAGTTTATGGAGAAAATGCACGTGTGCTTGAAGGGCGTCACTGTGGTTTGGTAAGTACCAAAGTTTTGGGGGAGGAAAATGGGCCATGTTTGTTGGATGGGTATGATTATTATGGGTTTGGTTTTCTTTTTTATCTTCTTTTGCAAGCCAGTGGATGTTGTAGAAAGGATTTCCCTAAGGGCCTGCTGTTTTGATGGAGGTGTCTGCAAGGTGTGATACTGATGATGTCCTAGATGAGCAGCATGTTCTTTTCCACTGTGCCAATCCCCACGTGATTTCCCTCCGCAGGAAATGTGCGTCTCTGTTTCCCCCAACAGGAGCCCACGATGTGTCTACTTGTTAGCCAGAACAATAACAAGCTTTATTTTACCCATGAACTAATAATTGCTTTCTATAAGCAGGCTAGCAGTCGCACTTCTTGATTGAAGGCCTTTTTTTGTAAAGCCTAGTAAAACCTTGTACAGACGCGCCTTCCAATACCATTAGGAATGGTTAATCAAGTTGGTAGTGCATCGCACCCTGGTCCCTCCTCGCTCCTCAATTTTAAAAGTGGTCCATAGTACGGCCCTCATCCTTAGATTCACTTTCCATGCTCGTAAAAAGTAAAAGTTTACGCTGGAGAGCACCGGCATGCATTCAAGAAAGGCTCTCACTTACTCCTCGCACTTGCCAGAGCCCCACCAAAAACCATGCTCGTTAAGTGCTGCCTGGTCCCTTTTGCTATTTCACCATGAATTAGAGGGGGGATGAACATACATTTTGGGTGCACTTCCTAATACTCTCTCTGTTCTGCACACATTTGTTTCGTGTTTCCTCTGCCTAGCTCTATATCTTTTGTTCAGCTCGGTGTGGTTACAAGCTTTTTCCAAGCTTCCGCTCAAATGCCACCTAAGGCATACATGTAACCTTACCTTCCTAATACTGAAAGAGCACACATGCTCTTTAAATATATCAAAACACCTACTGCTCTGTAAAAACAAGTACTTATGCTCACATGGTCTCATTGGTAGTTTGGCAAGCGGTGCTACCGAGCAAGATACACACTCACGCACATCTATACACGTACATGCTACTCACGCACGTCAATGATGAGTTGCAGGCGTACATGCGTGATGCTGGCACCATACATCGTATACTGTCGCATACTTATGTGCACGTGTACAAGTGTATACACACGTGATAGCGCATCGCACACTGATGGTGCACACAAAGAAAAAGTTTTCCTGTGCTCGATGGAAGGGTGATAATTCAGAGTTGCATTCCGGGCCAAGCTAGCTGGTCGCTGTGTTGGCTGTACCACCAGCAGTTGCTGAAGGGTAAGGAATTCATTAAACAAGTTGCGATAATCAATCATTGTATGGCTACCGTTCGATGAGCGCCCCTCTCAATCTCCATAGTCAACCCTTGAAAGACCTGCACACTTGTGTGAGCAAGACCCTTCATGCTGTTGTGACTTGTTTAGTATATCCCCCTCAATATCACACAAGAAAGACCCTTCCTGCAGCAGTGCCTCATTAATAATCCCCCTCCCTGACATAAAAGCTCAATGCTCTGCACCTCATTGCTGTCGCGTGAGCACTCGGCAATGCAAGTACTCAATATGCACACATGAGCACACTCTTCAATACACAAATAAGCACACGCAAATGCACACACGAGCACTCTTCAATACACAAATAAGCACACGCAAATGCACACACGAGCACACGTCAGTGCACAAGCGACTGACGGCACACAAGCACGCGTAAATATGCACACGAGCAATCGTCAGTGCACACATAAGCACGTGAATACACACACTCATACACTCATACACACACACTGAACGACTGCAAGCTACTTGTAACTCCCGCTGGCAATGCAAAAAAGAGCACGATGATTCATAGCAGCTGTTTTTTACATCTCAATACAAACGATGATTCATAGCAGCTGTTTTTAACATCTCAGTACAAACGACGACTCATAGCAGCTGCTATTTACATCCCAGAACAAACGATGATTCATAGCAGCTGTTATTTACATCTCAATACAAACGATGATTCATAACAGCTGTTTTTTTAACATCTCAACACAAACGCAAGCAACCGTCCGTTCTGTGCCAGCTTGCGTCCAACGGGGTCGGATGCCTGAGTGTGTTCCGGCTATAATACTATGATCGACCCCACAAGCTCAAACACAAGCTCATCGTTACTAACAAGCTCATCGTTACTAAGTACGCACGCCTTGAGTGTGTATCAGCTGCCACCTACACAGCAGCCATCCAGACCAACGTGAGCTGGGAAGCTGCGTATTCACCAAATGCGCACACATGCATACAAACACACACAGGGTGAGGAGGGCATTGACGCGGGTGGTGTGAGTAGGGAATGGACTGCATGAGTTGGCGTATTCACAAGCATAAGCTGGCATGTTCACAAGCATAAAAGCTGCATGCTCCCCCTGAACAAAGCACGCAGGAGCTATACAGCCGTGACTAGGAAAAGCACTAGCTGTCACTCATTGCGATGCTGCTGATAGGAAAAGCACTAGCTGTCACTCATTGCAATGCTGCTGATAGGAAAGCACTAGCTGAAACAAGCACGAGCGTGTACGACAAAAGGCACGGCAGTGTGCATAAATAATCAGACAGAGCAACGCATAGATCGTTACGCTAGCTCATGCGATGCTGCTGATAGGAAAGCTCTAGCTCATTGCGATGCTGCTGATAGGACAGCATTAGCTGTCACTCATTGCGATGCTGCTGCCATCCTCTAAACCCGCTGCCTTTCGTACGGGGGCGAAGTAAGGGTGGGCCATGGCCTCTGCGCACGTGAGGCGCTCCTGGTGGTCAAACCTGTGTGTGAGTGTGTGCCTTTACGTGTGCCGTCTTTATATAAGAAAACCTGTGTGTGTGCGTTTTGCGTGTGAAGTTTTTATCTCAGAAACGTTGGCTTGGCTATTCGAGCCTATGAAAAGATAAGTTCTGGCAGGAACAAGCACCTAATGGTGTTACAAGGCTTGAAAGGCTTGAAAGGCTTGAAACTACAAGGAACGATTACAAGGCTTGACAGGAAGCCGAACTACCCTCCGCATCCCACACCCAAAAAATAAGAAATGCTTAGTGAATCCCTGCAATTCCTTGCACCCCCAAAAGATTAATAACTTGGAACAACCAATGACCTCAAAATGATTGAAAATAAATATATTTTAAGATGCCGTAGCCATATTGTGGGAAATCATCCAGGTTTGCTTTTTGTAAGGCTGGCCTTACGGCTGGTTTGTGCCTTTTTTTTGACTCAGGCTACCTATGAGCAACCTTTACTTTCTTGCCCAGCAAATGGCCGCCTGCTGACAAACGCATGAATTCCCCAGACGACGTGCAAACGCTCGGACAACAGCAACGCTCGGTCAATCCCCAAACGACGTGCCACGCTCGGACAACAGCAACGCTCGGACAATCCCCAAACGACGTGCCACGCTCGGACAACAGCAACGCGCGGACAATCCCCAAACCACGTGCCACGCTCGGACAACAGCAACGCTCGGACAATCCCCAAACCACGTGCCACGCTCGGACAACAGCAACGCTCGGACAATCCCCAAACCACGTGCCACGCTCGGACAACAGCAACGCTCGGACAATCCCCAAACGACGTGCCACGCTCGGACAACAGCAATGCTCGGACAAAATCCCCAAACGACGTGCAATGCTCAGACAATAACAGCAACGCTCTGACAATCCCCAAACGACGTGCACATTCGGACAACAGCAATGCACAGCGATTGGAAGGAGGTACCAGAACTGGAGGAGATACTGGATCAAGCTTGTTTTCAGTACGTGACACTTCCAGCACCCTCTGTCACTCCCTAGATATTTATGTGAATTGTGTAATGCCTTCAAGCCTTCACGTGTAAACTTTTAGAAGCTGTCATCTATGCACCTAGACAAGCCTTCCTCATTCTGTACATCTGTATGCAAACACCTTTGCAAACTGAGGCACACGCTGTCCTAGGCCAGCCTTGTAATTACAAAAACACGCAATTCGTGCATGTGCGATGTCTCTTAAACTGTTTTATAACTTGAGCAGCTTGTCCGGAAACCCGACCACCTCAAGACATCAACGCACTAAAAGAGCGCCCCCGTCCTTTCTTACTGGAGCAGCTCATACCCAAAGCCATTTGTTCCAAACATAGATAGGTACATTAAAAAATACCCCCACTCTTTTCTTACTTGAGTAGCTTGTCCAGAAAGTCCATTGCCTCAGGAGTCACAAGGTGCTGATTGCTCAAGTTGATAAATTTCTCCCAAGGCTTGCGGCTGTGGTTGCCCACTAAGGCTTCCAGCTGCATGAATGCAGGAAGTGCGTACGTATGTGTGTGTGTGTGTGTGTGTTTGTGCGTGTGTGTGTGTGTGTGTGTGTTTATGCGTGATTGTCCAATAAGGCTTCCAGCTGAAAATGATAAGAGCATGTATGTATGCGTATGTGTGTGTGCATGTGTGTGTGTGTGTGTGTGTGTGTGTGTGTGTGTGTGTGTGTGTGTGTGTGTGTGTGTGTGTGTGTGTGTGTGTGTGCGTGCGTGTGTGCGTGGTGATCGCCACTGAGGCTTCCAGCTGTGTGGACGTGAAAAATGCATGCGTGCATGCGTGTATGTGTATGTGCAACCACAACGGTCCCTAGCAGCTTATCGTGTAAATTCATTTCTGTCGAATATTAAAAATTCAAATATGTCATACCAAATCATTAAGCCACAAACACACACACATACCTGCGGGTCCAGTTCTATATCGTATTTGTTGAGGTAGTCTTGAAACGCTTCAGATCCCAGAACCTGTACGCAGGAGAGATGGCAAGTGAGATGGCAAGCGTGTGTGTGTGTGTGTGTGTGTGTTTGTGTGTGTGTTAATGTGTGTGTGTGTGTGTGTGTACGTGCGCACGCGTGTGCGGGCACATGGAGTAGCTCTTGATAAAAAAAACATGTCTTCTCGTTAACTGACTTACATTTGCATGTGTGTGTATGCGTGTATGTGTGTATATATGTGTGTGTGTATGTGTGTGTGTGTGTGTGTGTGTGTGTGTGTGTGTGTGTGTGTGTGTGCGTGTTTATAGTTGCGTATTTCGTGCACGTGCAGGAGCAAACCATCGGAGGACTGTATTAGAGCAAATAATTTCACACATGCTTGCACGTAAGCACGAAAAAACTTTTGATAATCTGCACCAGTTCAACCTGCGCCAGCAGATCTGTGTTGCATTGTTTTGTGTGAAGATGCATGTATATGTGTATGGCTGGCCAGACCGTATATATATATATATTTATATATATACGCCGTTTACGACCGTATATCTGCCAAGAAATACCCATTTTATAACGTGTGTATATATGGTTCTGGCCAACCCTAAATATGTGCATATGTACACGCGCGTACTCAAGGCCTTTGTTGTTAGCACTGATACAATGTGCACCAAATGGTCTGCCTTGCCTCTCGTGTGCAGGTGGCAGGTGAATGCAAATGTGTGTATGTAAATGCAGGCGCTCAAGCCTTTTGTCCTTCGCACCCGCACGATCTGCACCAGCTGGTCTGCGTTATCGTGGCCATAGAAAAAGGGCTCCTTGCGAAAGATCATGGCGGCAAACATGCAGCCCAAGCTCCACATGTCCAGGCTGTAGTCGTATTGCTGTGTGTGCGTGTGTGTGTGTGAGTGTGTTTGTGTGCGTGCAAGTGCAAGTGTATGCGTGTGTGTTAGATGCATGCACGGGCAAGTATGTATGTATTTGCAGTGAAGGTTACGTTTGGTTAGACTGTGTGTGTGTCAAGGAAGATGGACTCATATGACCATAAATTTCATTCATAAGCACAAATTCAAACAGCGAACACTGACCAGCGTTGCTTTTGTGAGCTGTCATGATGCTCATAATTCCCTTTTGTGTCATGATGCTCATAATTCCCTTTAGTGTCATGATGCTCATAATTCCCTCACCATCCCACTTTCCACAATGCAGTCGCACAGTCAAAGGTAACACAGTCCCCAGCCCCCAACCCAAGATCATCACCAACATCAAGCTAACGGTGAGATGGCAGGACACAAAACTAGTGAGATGGCAGCACACAAAACTAATGAGTTTGCAGGCACACAAAGCTAACGTTCAGATGGCGGGCACACATAACTAACGGTAAGACCGCAGGCACACAAAACTAACGGTGAGATGGCGGGCACTCATAAACTAGTGAGATCGCAGGCACACAAACACTAGTGAGATCGCAGGCACACGAAACTAACGGTGAGATGGTTGGCACTCAAAAACTAGTGATATCGCAGGCACACAAACAATAGTGAGATTGCAGGCACACAAAACCAACGGTGAGATGGTTGGCACACAAAACTAGCAGTGAGATCGCAGCACACAAAACTAGTGGGAACGCAGGCACACAAAGCTAACGGTGAGATGGCGGGCACACAAAACTAACGATGAGACCGCAGGCACACAAAACTAACGGTGAGATGGCGGGCACTCAAAAACTAGTGAGATGGCAGGCACACAAACAATAGTGAGATTGCAGGCACACAAA
>Ga0307951_1002072_pt1 | contig 12474 bp, 8 predicted proteins | sample OrgLakmetagen374_FD_201842 | JGI IMG/M metagenome (GOLD analysis project Ga0307951, IMG submission 201842) | Saline water microbial communities from Organic Lake, Antarctica - #374 | ecosystem: Environmental > Aquatic > Non-marine Saline and Alkaline > Saline | place: Antarctica: Organic Lake... | reverse complement strand
ATAGTCCCATCCCAAGAGCATGACACTGAGCTTTCAAGTTGGGCCTCTTTCTTAGGGAGACAAAGTGAGAAGTATAATGACCATTGAGCCATAAAGTCTTGGCAATGCTGTGTGAGCACGGAGCACGGAGCACGGAGCACGGAGCACGGAAGGAAACAGTCAATGAGTAGGTCAGAAGTCTCAATAAGGACACATTGTGCGTGCATATGTGTGTGTGTGTGTGTGTTTGTGTGTGTGTGTATGTGTGTGTGTGTGCGTGTGTGTGTGTGCGTGTGTGTACGTGTGTGGTTGTGTGTGTGAATGTGTGTGTGTGTGTGTAGCGTTTTAACAGAAGTATATCATTTATAATATACATTAATAATTTAGCGTGGACAACCATCGCCCGGGGATCTCCTCCCTAGTTTCGTGCTATGGATAGGTATAACCCCCGCCTATGGATGGGTTGCTGCTGGCGTTATGAGTTGTTGCCCTTAAGTGCAAAGAGAATAACTGTGGACTGCGCCAATCGGCAGCACTAGAATTATTAAAGCGTTTTTGGAGCTTGTGGCCGGTTTTGGTGCTTGAGGATGAACATATTCCTTTAGCCAGTGAGCATAAGTTTGCTATGCCATACATTATACATTGCACATTGCACATACGCATTGGATGCCAGCAGAGCCACTAACCCCAGATAGCACCAAGGTCTCTGCCCCCCTTGCCGAACACACACTCTTAGGAAAAAAGAAACCCAAGCAGAGTGAAACAACTCTTCACGTCAATTGAGGTAAACGAGCCACTTTGGTACCGGGTTTTGTAAGTCTCCTCCACCAGAGATCTCCTCCACCACAGAGGAAGTAAAGAGGGCGACGGTACTTGGAAAAGGGCACGTCTGGTGTGGAATTCATGCAACATAAGTGACGGACTTAGGAAGCAATCCTCTTGGCTAGTTGAATATCAAGATTTGATATCTTGGAGGGCTTCAAAGTGTGATTGCTGTAGATGTGCCATCCACGTTCAAAATAAAGGATGAAAATGAAGAGTAATGCTCCTTGAAAATGGTGCAGAACCCTGTGATCCTTTGTGGCGTTTACCTAGTTTTGGGTTCTCAACTGTGTCCTCACTGACTTACTAAACATGTCGTGCTCACGTTTTAAATGCACTGGACCAACGAAATTATGAAGTTCTAGCCCAGTTGAAGGCTTGGATGCTTCATTGGTCAATCCATTTTCACACACAAAAAAGTTTTGACGGCACACTGATCTTGACATGATGTGCAGGCTGATAACTCCCCGACTCGTGACCCTACATACTTCACCCTCCAGGCCGGTATCAGACCCAAACAGCACAACCTTAATTGCCAGCGGGCAAAGGGAGGCACCTGCTAATTTACGTCAATCACTCTGATGCCATATTGCTTGGCTACACACAAGTGGGTCGCTAAGGCCTTTCTCAATATCTCCCATCTTCTTTTTCATTCACTGGGAGAAAAGCCTTTCATTGCCTGTTGAGCAAGCGCAACACTTGTCTTATTCTCTCTAACTGTTGCTTTTTGTTTGCTGCTCTTTGCATTTATGACTTATTCATGATTTGCGCCTTGATACTTATACCCTATCCCATTAATGGCGATGTGAATCAACAATATGACACACATTCATAGAACATGATGCTGCTGCTACAAACGAAAAATAAAGAGTACAGATACAAAGAATGATTTTTAGAACAACAAAGTCAGCATGTGGCCAGACAATAGATTGCCAGACATATTTCCAAATTATGGTTTTGGTATATAAAGACGTTACATAAATACCGAGCACTACACAGTGACCACCACCTCTACATCACTCTCCAATGGTAAATCCATTTAAACAATCTACTCAATAGTTGCTACCAGCTCTGCCTCTACAATTGTATTTAGATGGCAAAGGATCTTAGGCAAGCAGCTCAACAGGACTATTTACGACCGTTCCTGCACGTTGCAGAGCTTGCAACGACGTCTGGAAAAGGGGCTCCTTGCGTTCTTGCTGTTTCAATTGATCTTTCTGGCTAGGTGCCTTGGTGTCCACCCACCCATGCTTATCTTCTCCCATCAACCCCATAAGGTCAGCAGAAACTGGCCAGGACTCAGCCGAACCATCCTTGGCTGTGGGTTTAGAACTGACCTGAGAGGGAATCAAAAGGAATGTAGTAGAGCATGGACTATTTGTTGCATTTATGTTTGGGAAAAACGACGCAGTCAGCTAAAAACACCCCCTATATCGAACAAGGAAAGGGAGACTTCTTGGTACTGCGCATCGTATAATTTCTGTTATAAAAACGGAGAAGCAAAATTGCTGGGGATCTGAAGGGCTCTTGCAAGCTTGATTTGAAATCAGCTCTTGATGCGAATTTCGTGAAAGTATTGGGATGTCACGACGTATCATGGTACCAGCTTAAGCATGGATTACAAGTATGGGCCATAGCTCGCCAAGCCCCCCCATAAAGGTGTGTTTATAACGTCTCCTCCCTCTCCACATGAGAAAGAAGCGACGGCTCAAGCAACGCAATGAGGAGGTGGTTTTGAGACAAGTCTGGGGAAAGAGCGAGTTCTATTCCGCTTGCATCGTGAGATGCATAGGGCTCTGTCATTATTACCAAAGAGAACACAACAACTAAGAGAAACCGGAGAAACGGGAGAAAACTAACGACTAAAATACCTATAGAAAAGAGGTGAGGGAGGGGGGGAAGTATGCTAAAGAAGGAGTTGCGTTCTCCAAGGAGTAAAAAGAATGGAGAAGGGAAGCAAAAACCTGAAAAACAACAGAAAGTGAGAACATCTCACTTAATGCTACACTTCAAGAACCTGAGTTCAGGTGTTTCACACTGAACTCATAAGTTTGTTACAAGAGAGCCATCGAAATTGGCCAAACGACCAAATATCGTAACCCCGTTGCTCACATTATAAATCCCAGCGAAAATCACACGATTCGTCCATACCACTGATTTAGCATGACAGGGAAGGGCATGAATGGCGCGGGACTTGTGCAGTGCATATTATAAGTGCATGTTAAGCATGAAGGTGAGCTTCTCACTTTTTAAAAATCACAGACCCAAATCAAGGCCCTTGAACTCAAAATGAACAGAGTATGGTGTGCATGATATTAACGCCACCCACATCCAAGAATAGATGAGAAATATGACGGCAAAATGAAAAAGAAATGATTGTTGCAGCGGCGACGTTCTCCCACGTCAGCTTACATAAATAGGAATTTAATGCTGATTACTTATGAGTTCAGTGTGAAAAACCTGAACTCAGGTTCTTGAAGTGTAGCATAAAGTGAGATGTTCTCACTTTCTGGTTTTCTCCGGTTTCTGCTTCCCTTCTCCATTCTTTTTATTCCTTGGAGAACACAACTCTCTCTTTAGCATACTTCCTCCCTCACCTCTTTTCTATATTCCAGTCTTTAGCTATCTCCCGTTTCTCCGGTTTCTCTGAGTTGTTGTGTTCTCCTTGGTAATAATGACAGAGCCCTATGCATCTCACGATGCAAGCAAAATAGAACCCGAGGATTTGCTCGTTCTCCATGACAGCTCAAGGAGGAGTGCATTGCTCTTGAAACAAGATCTGTGTAGGGCAGGCTAACCAGAGCTTCTAACGTCATTTAAAGCGTGTACATGCCCTGTTACTCTTAACTCAGAATGACAGCATGAATATTCATGCACTGTAATCAGTTATGGACCTTTTCCCTTTTGTTTTTACACCGAGTGCTTTCCTACAAACATGACTTTCACAGCTGCTTCTGCTTTCTTACAATGTCTTGTAATTGTTTTTGAGAAGACAGTGCAGAGACAATTATATTAATCTGCATCTTTTAGGGGCTTAAAAGAAACACGCTTTGGAGCTCCTTTGTCACAGACATAATTAACAGACCTGACCACAAATCTACCTAATCTCCTCAGTCTTGGAACATTGCACAATTTTGAAGCAATACTACCCTTTTTTAGGCTTCAATTTTGGTCACAAGGTTCAGCAGAGCAAAGTGACCTATGGAATTTGCTTTAAGGCAACTTGATGTGTGAGCGTAGCTTAGTCATACTTCTCCATGAGTCACAAGTTTGTTGAGCTTCTTGTTGCTTTCTCTTTAGTTCCGAATTTTGCACAACATCATCACCATGACCGTAGCGCACCTTCATTCCGCCCCGCTCAGAACTAGCTGCTGCGTTCTCCAAGCACGCAATTAAATCATCTCCTCCCATGAAGCTATGCCAGTACGCTCGCATAGAAGCTGCTGCATAGGCTAAACGCGCTGACCTGAGTCCATCATCCATGAGCGAACATTCACAGTGGAACAATGAAGCAGGTGTATAAAAAAACACTGCTTGGCAGCCAAGGGATTTGCTCCAGGCTTGCGTAGCAGATTACAAGTTATGACTGCATACCATGCTGCACGTTTTGAATGCTAAGACACAAAAGAGCCGTCTCCATAAATCAGGGTCAACCTAGACAGCTTCAGACTGCTTCAGAAAGCTTCAGACAGCTAGGATCCATGAGATATCAGTAAATTTAAGCGTAGTTTTCACCAAGCTTTTGAGAGCCACTTGATTGAATGAATGCATGTAATTTGCACAAGGCATCAAGGATGTTGCACTCTCTCCATACATGATCTGTTGGGGTGTATACAGCACATTCTAGAAATAGGGAGCCTTTTGAATAAGGGAGTCATTCCTCAGTGTGCTGGGGAGCTTGTCCCTCGTGCGCTCTGTTTACTTTGTCGCCAGACAAGCCTTCTAGACTATCTACACTATCATCGACAGCCAGTTTCAATCCCAGCTTGTCACCCTCCTATCTTCCATTCTTCTTTTCTTCTATGCGGTGGAGAAATGTGATCAAGGTACATGTCACCAAAACAGCTCTTTTCTATGATTTGGAAGTGCTTGTTTTGCTGCTCATTTTGTGTGCCTTACTGCTGCAGTAAGGTTTGCATTGTTTCCAATTTGGAAGCTCATTTATTCATTGCAGCCTCATGCACCTTGGCCGCTTCCTTGTGCAGTATACTCATCAATGTGGCATCAATAGGCAGAGGGGAAATACCGTAAGAACAATCCCTCACCTGCCCCTGTCCCCTGGCAAAGGCATTAGCAACGCAGCAGTGCTGTGTTCACCAGCATCGGCGTCACTCTTGCTTGAAGAGCCCCCTGGACATCTGCAGGTGCCTTCAGAGGTTGCTGTAGTAGATATTTTTCCAGGCAAGACTGGCTGCTGAGAATAGCTGTTTTGATTACCCTGGCTAGTTGAGGAGTGCAGCAGGCGCCGCCTTTCCTTTCTCTTGCCGTCTGTACCGCTGAATGTAGCAGGCCCCTTTTCTTCAGGTTCACGAAGCTGCCACATACCACCTGGAAGAGTTAGGCTGTTGATGATGATGTCTGGTAACATGCAATGTGTCAGGCAATTTGGAAAAAATGGTAGACCATAAGACAACGCAACTGGGAAAAGCACTAAACCTATGCAGTTCAAACGTTTATATGGAGTTGAACCACCTAGAAATTACTTTAAAATGCTTGACGCTTTGTACTTATCTGGTTTCTGCTTTGATAAATGTGAAGAGGTTGTCTACTGTGTGGTCACATTCCTTTATTCCTTGTCTGCTTACCTAAATAGCAACCTGGGTCACTTGTAGCTTGGTTAGCATGGCTGCTGCGACAGCTTGCTGTTGGGTGTCCAGTTGAGAGAGGCATGATTACACCTGGGTGAGGAACCGACTGCTGTACTTTTTATTGAATGTATAACCCTGGTATAACCCTAAAAATTGTGAGATCAAGGAAAAATTACGGAAAGTCTCTGGCGAGCTTGAATGCGAAAAGAAGAACAAAGGAAAAATAGATTACGCAGGCAGTGTGGGACCACTTCCCACATTAGTAAAGGCCTTTAATTAGTCCTGGACTAAGATTCAGGTACATTTCAGCAAACAAGGCTTCCCTATTTTGTCCTTTTGCTCGCCGTGAGCCATGAGCATTGTCATATGCAACCTTTGTATCACTTCCAAACCACCCGATTTGCTATTAACCATTAACTATAGCTTGAATAGCCTGACTCACCTGCCACTGGTAAACCCTTAGCGACAGCATCGCTTAAGCCATTGATGATCATTGTCAGCATGGCGTCTTTTCTGCGTGGTTTGCAGGAAGCGTTGGATTTTCAAGGACAAGTCAAGAAGGTGCATAGGTAACCACCATAGGCAGAAGTAAAGTCTCAACATGTGATTTCAGAAATAGGATCCTGACATACGCACTGACAAGAGCAAAAACTGCATTATTTCCATGTTGCCAATACAAAAGGGCAATTTCAGCGGAGTCACGCATTGCCAGCTTCAGTTGCAACACTGTAATTAAAATGCCACAGTGACTGCCTTTTTTCCAATTACATCTATTTTACAAGACCAAAAAGACTAGCTGTATAAGAAATCAATTAAAATTTCGCCATTTTTGACATCTCGTCAGGTGCCTCCTGGTGTCAGCTTGCCTTTTACTCCCCCCTTTTTTTGTGCAGTGTGAAGATATGCGCGATCAATGTTTTCTGTGTTGATGAGGGGATTATAATCTCAGCCTGTGTTTCTATTTTCTTATTGCTGATTGATTGGCTGGATTTATAGCAGAAGCTGACGGCCTATATAGCAGCATATACAAAATATTGAAGCAGGTAGGTATGAATGCATAGCAGCATTGTTAAGCTAGCAATCAGTAGCCAACATATCAAAAACGGTCTGTGACCCGACTGAGCTCTTTTTAAAAGCATACCGTGCTTTAAATTTGACCTACTAGTGTGTATCATATTTGGGGCTTTCGTATAGCTACGAGGTAGATACTTGCCTGCTTGGTGGACCATGTGGAAGAAATACATTCACAAGCAGAGGGCGCTGAATGCGGAGAGCATCCCGCAAATGTGCAGCCAGCTGCAAATAAATTATTGTGGTGAGCCATTTTAATTGAAAAACGTGTGAAGAAGCAGTAATAAGCCAAAGGGCTCTAGCTTGGCAATGTTCTGTACAATGAGCTAGTAAGAATGACACCTGCAGTCTAGTCTCTACTTTATAAAGGATGTATCGCAGTCTAAAAGTGATGCCACAAGAAACTGATTCAGACTTATAAATCACTGCTATGTTCTAACAGTGCTGTAGACAAAGTTGTAAGAGTGTAAGAAGCCCTTATTACCCAGTCATGCATCCAGGCAAGCTTGCAGTCGTCTGAGCATGAGAGCCAAGCATCTGGGGCCACAGCAGTCACAGAGACATCCAGCTGCAGGTGAAACAAACACAAGGTTGTGCAAGCTGGATGGCCATTGTAGGAATGCATGCAAATTGTTACAATCCAATGCTGGATCATCTGGAGCAGTAGCATTGTCATAAATCTGTGCAAATAATGCCTTAACCGCAATAGCAGCTAACAATGTTGATGAGCAAATTACGCCTTTTTTAAGCCTGGTGGCTGCAAGCTTACCTCGCTGAGGATAGAGTTATGCTGAAAGTCGGCGCCCTCACACTCAGAGAACTGTGTGGCCAAGTGAATGGGAGGAAGAGAGGTGCTCCAATCTCCCCAGCCGGAAGAACCTCCTTGGTGCAGAAGCCAAGGGAGCCGGCCCTGCATGTCAGAGGTATGGCAATGGTTGACATCTAGATTATTCTGCACTAGATCAATCGGCCAGAGAAAGATCACAGTTTCAGGCAGGGGAGCTTAAAAGTTATTGCGAGTTTTTTGTCCTTACATGTACCATGGGCGGATTAAGGTGAGTGTGGTGAGGGCTGGCTGGCCCAAAGACACCCTCTCCGCCCAGCATCACAAGGTGGTTGGAGTCCATGCTTCGCAGAAAGTTGGATGCCAGAGGTATCCAAGTCTGAAAGACACAAGTAGGGGGAGGCCAGTAATCGTTGTCATGTCTACATTTGAGCGGTGCAGTGATAACTTTCAGAATCAAGCTAAGAAAAAGATGGGCACCACAAGTAAGCAACCTGATAAACACATACAAGCATTATACACGACACTTGCCTGCAAAGCAGCCCCCTTGTTCTGCGGGTCCCTGGCACCCTCCATGATGTCCCTATCAGGCACAATGATGGGTCGTGAGTGAGGTCCTGCACTCGGCGTTGATATGCCGTGGCTCTTAGGGGGCATCGGTCTGTGACTGACACTTACCAGCCTAGAATAGCAGGGTCATCCCGATATGCAAGGCCAGTAAAGTGGTTTACTTGGGTGGCCAAGGAAGTGATGTAGTCATAGAAAAGGGCCTGTTGGAATGGCAAGAGAGCAAGGCGCCATGTTGGTGAGTCACAAGAAGGGAGTCACAAGCCCACCTTACAAGAAGGACGAGCGTATACCCCCAACGCAGCCAGTCTTTCCTTTGTGATTGGTGCAGTAAATACATAATGGACAAAGTTGGCAGGCACAGCGATCAATGAATGAAACATCAATGGTAGGACACGCACAAAGCTAGACATGCAACACTGTAGGTGCATCCTTATTTAAGAACGTGCATCCTTACTTAAGAACGCGCAACCTACCCTGAAGGTGTCTGAGCTGTAAAAGTCGCGGGCAGTCCCCTTTGGGTTAATCCATCTCACGTACTGAGACATTCCGCCCCTCACTGGACTTGAAGCACTGCTAAGTACAAGGAGCACACGCAAGCCATAGTGTCGAGCCTGCCACACTAGCCAGTCTAAGCCCTCACTGCATATATTTAAGAAATGTGTGTATGTTTGTGTAAGTTGGGGGATTTGTTATTAAGCTCAAGCGCGTGAACTCTACCAAGGGGCTAGCAAACTGTCTCATGGACTGCAACATATTTAAAACAGCACCGTTGGTAGTATGGCTTATCCAATGGAGGACATGAACAAGCCTGTGGTGTGAACTGGAACGGCAGATTCACCTGAGCACGTGGCTGTCCAAGATGCCAGGCATCACTTGCAGGGCACCTGGATTTTGATGGCCGTCGTGAAAGGCTAGCACTCGAATAGTGTTCATGCCCAGGCTCTGCGCTTCCCGAAATTCAGACAGCAGCTGCAAAGTGCGGAGCAGAGGTGCAATGCACTAATTAAGCATCACCGCTTTTAGCACAATGAGCAAAAGCCAACAAAATTGACCATGAGGCACACTACAACACCTGTCCACTTCAGTTGCTTTAACCTGGCTGCTGACTCAATTTCCCTCCATTTCTTTGCCTATCCCACCAACATACAGGCAGAAGCCCTACATTCCCTGGATCACAACAAGGAAAAAGTACAGAAATTTCCGGTCTGTCACCTTGTTCCGTCCTTCCATCCCACTGGACGCCATTTCCATTGCGTTAGCAGGTGCAGGGAATCCTAGAATGAGCCAGCGCTGAGAACCTAAAGCCAAAGTGTTCAGACCAGGGCGCACAAAAAGCTGCATGTTGCCCTCTAGTCCGCTTGCCTGAATTGCAAATCGCCGCCGGTGAAAAACAATTTCGGCATTTCGGTATCTTTCAGCACCATAGAGCACTTTCTGCGTTACGTTTGCTACGTTCTTCATTTTGGTTCATGTTTGCTGATTCAATTTGCTTTTGTACCGGCAATATGCAAAAATAGCAATATAAAAAGGGAGGCAGCTATCTTGGGTTTGTAGTGTAAGAATTGTGAATCGTGATGCAATAGGGTACTTTTTACTGCTAGCAGAGCTGCTGTGTCTTTGACAACACCAAGAAACAACTAAAGATGCCGACCTGAGAGGACTACATATCTCAGCATATGCACCCCTGCGCTCCACAGAAGGCCAAATAATACATGCCGGCATTCAGTGTAACCTATCTCATTGAGTCCTAGCCCCCCAAAGGACACCTCAGAACCAGTGGAACGTCGAAGGGACGGCACAAAATGATTAAAAGTGTGCACCACTCTGTACACCACCCTGTGGGCGAGGGTGGCACAGATCACAACAATGACTTGCATCTTTGTTGAGGGACTGGCTAAATCAAAAATCATTACGGATTGAGGATTTCAAGCTCCACGTTCACTCATTCACTTACACAACCAAGCTTGTTCAGAAAGTTCTGCCATCAATGTAAGTATCGCAGGAGTAGCGTATAGTCTACGGTTCTGGGTAAGTAAAATTTCTTCCATCTGGCACCCATTCGTGTCAGCATTTTATTCCTTGCTAATTTATGCGTGCTCCTTGGTCACGATTCACACTGTGCAGCTTTGGTATGAATTTTTGTTGCAACTCAATTGACCCTCAACAGCTGAAAGCATGCATGATCTACGTCTTATCAACGTCCCACCATTTGACGTGCAATGCGCCCTGGGCTTTGTGGTTTGCTGTGCCTCCAGCTGCCTGCACGTTGCAAAACGAGAGACAGCTCAACAAGAACCTCATCCAGCTGATCATGTCCTATGCTCGAGTATACAAAGAGTTCTGGCCTTTACCCTGGCTCATGGTTCCTGAACTCATCACCCATACGGTGGCAAAGATTTGCAGCCTACACAAGCGCCTTTTCTCTGATATATGCAAGAGCTTGCACAAAAAATGAGCCCTGACAAAATTGCAGCTCCTCACACTCGCTTGCAAGGCAAGTAAAAAAGTACGTACCGATGTCAATATAACGAGGGTTGGTGGCTGGGTCGAACAATGATCTCAGGTCACCAAGAGGTTTGAGTTGTAATTGTGCAGGCACAGACACAGCGCCCACTGTATCTGATCTGATTGGTGCTAGGTGATCTGGGCTGCTGCTGCTGCTGCTGCTGCTGCTACACTCACAGGGGTATCCGCTGGGTGTGCTGCCTATTTGACTGTGTGCACCACTCGACCACCCCATTGCTGATGCAATCCAGGCACTGATGCTTTTGGCAACGCCCCCTGACTCATCGCTTTTCTCTGCTGGCCTGCTTTGGGGAATTGGAGGGAGAGCGCGTCTAGGCAATGGCTTGACAGAGATGGAAGAGTGTGACTGTGGCTTGTAATCACTGTGTGAGCTTGTGGCACCAAAAACCTCAATGTTGCTCACAGGCCCCACAGCATCCTCCTCCACTCCTGCATTACGCCCCTCTATAGCATCTGCCTCATTTTCTGGTGAAGCTTTGCTGGTTGAGCTTTGCTGGTGGACGTTCGCTGGTGGAAATTCCTGCTTACCGAGCTCTCTCTCCCCCCCCCTGCCCCAGGCAGCGCTACTATCCTTATGTTCAGTACTCCCTTCTTGTTGTGGCACGCTCAACTCTGCTGCTCTTTCCTGGAGCTGCAAGGATATATGTGTTGGCAGATGTGTGGGAGTTTGCATGGTACGCTTCTGGGCTAAGATGGCTAAAATGCACTTGCTGACCTACCTCCTGGCATTAACCGAGCTCTGTGCCTTGCCTCTTGTGTCTTTTGCAACACTCACATTGTTCTCTGTGACCTCAGCGATGCTGCCACTGGGAGAGGCCTTGTGAAATGATGCGGCTGACTCATGCTGCTCATCTGTGGTAGGAGCAGAGGTCTGCAAATGTTTTATCTTGATCAAGGTTAGCACGTGGCAAAATGCTGGTCAACGAGGTAGACCTAGCTAGCGGATTGCTGCTACAAAGCCAAACACGTGGAATTAGGACGCGCTTTTTAGATTCATGATCTCTCTCCCAACAGTGTCGGAAAAAAGTTATCAACAGGAATCAGGATCATCTTAAATTGGGCCTAAAGCCAACTCAAAATTAAGATCTGTGATGACAGAGAATTTGTGACATACCTTCTTGGGTAACCTCTGAGATAGCTGGTATAGAAGAGGGCTGGGATGCAAAAGATGCCTGTTGAGCAATTTCAATGCTTTGCTGTGAGCTGGGATGAATAACAAGGGGAGGATCAGGTTTGGGCACGTTTGTCGTACTCTGCGGCTGGGAGGGAGGAGAAGCGAGTGTAGGTGGAAGATGAGCTCCAGTGAGCAACGCAAGGGAACCTGGTGTCTGTGCTGCGGACCACCTGTGTGTTTGTGTGTTTTTTGTGTGTAGTGTGTGAGTGTGCATGGCCACATGAACGTCGTAGCCGCATAACTAAGCAGCTGCTCATTGTTTGTGAGCATTTCACTTGCATGTCCTAGCAAATGCGTAATCACACTCGTTTGTGTGCTAGTCATTACAGTTTATCGAGAAAATAACAAAGGATTTCACCCTCACCAAATCATGCTGCCTATGGCTGCAATGGTGATCCACACCAGAAATGCAATGCTGAGACACCAGATGGGGCGCAAGCTACGCCCGCTGCTGCTGCTGTTGCCAAAAAGCCCCAGGGGTTTGCCTGCAAGAGGCCTTGTTGAGTCAGAGGCTGCCGCAAATCCAGGCACGCTGCTGCTTCTATAGATCCCCTTTTCTGGTGCGACTAGCCTACTCCACCTAACTCCATCCCTTCTTTCTCCGCCCGCTTTGTCATGGCGCACATCACAGTGCTGCCGCTGCTGCTGCTTCTGCTGCCACTCTACATCCCCCGTCTCTCCTTTTGAAAAGCCCTGCTGCCAAGCATTCCCCCTCCCCCCCCCTGCTTCCCAAGGATAAG
>Ga0307951_1002057_pt1 | contig 12502 bp, 8 predicted proteins | sample OrgLakmetagen374_FD_201842 | JGI IMG/M metagenome (GOLD analysis project Ga0307951, IMG submission 201842) | Saline water microbial communities from Organic Lake, Antarctica - #374 | ecosystem: Environmental > Aquatic > Non-marine Saline and Alkaline > Saline | place: Antarctica: Organic Lake... | reverse complement strand
ACACACACACACACACACACACACACACACACACACACACACACACAGACACACACACACATACACACACACTCTCACATACATACACATACACACACACAACACACAACACACACGTGCAAACTTTCCAGATACCCCACCTAAGGACGACAGGCCACACGGGGACAGGCTGGAAGACGCAGCTGATGCACATGCACTCGTACGCCTGACACCAGGCATCCAGGAAACCTGTTTGCCTGCCACGAGTGCTGTCGATACCACCCCCCCTTCGAGCAGCTTGCGCAGTAGTGAGGAGCGTGCCAACAACAATGAGGGAGCCTCCCGCCAAGACGTTGAACACACAGGCAGGATCTGTGACAGTACATCCTCAGAGCATCAGGTGTGTGTGTGTGTGTGTGTGATTTAAGGGGGTATTAGAGGTTTTTAGGTGTGGCCATGGATGCGTGTATCTGAGGCACCGCTTATGTATCTGGGCATTTTGTTAACAAGTTTGTAATTTCTCTGGGAAGCATGTTGTTATACCTCAGACAACTTCTTTGAAAAGGGCAGGGATAAGAAAAGGTTGGCCCACTTGGAGGGTGGTACCACCTGACAACATGATCTCTTTACCAAAAGACATGCTTGCTTATGGGACCATAGCAACAACGATCGTGGCCAAAGCGTGGGTACGAGTGCTACTGCACGCAACTCCCCCCTCCCTCCAATCCTCATTAAGTTATCCTCATTCATTGGCCTACGGCGTCTTTTCTACCTAAAAGACCCTCGCGTAGTGTCAGGACCTTGAGTATGCAGCTGGCAGCCAACGATCTGTAAGTGAAGCGCAGGGATGACCTAGATAAATGTGGGCCAAACGAAAGGGTTGTATTGACAACGGTCTCCATTGAGAACCTGTAGTATTCATCTGGCAAATTATGTGGCCAGTAAACCTGTAAATGTCATACAGGAGCAACAAGGGAAGGGGTGGACGCAGGTTAGTTTGGGCTTGCATGGACTCCTCATAAAGGCAGTTGAGAGAGCAGTGTCTATATTGTGCGTCATGTATTAAGCATGCGTGCTCACACACGCACACACACACCATTCCTCTATCTTTCTCTCTCTCTCTCTCTCTCTCTCTCTCTCTCTCTCTCTCTCTCTCTCTCTCTCTCTCTCTGTCGCACACACACAAATAGACGCAAACACGCATGCACACATACACATAAACACGCACATAGGTATCTGAATCTGTGGACGTGCAGACTGAGCAGCGCCCAGCCAAATCTGACAGAGGTACATCATATGCAAAGCATGTCAACGCACTCGCACGCAAGAGTGCTGTGTATCAGGTGCGCCGCTGCATTTTATGTAAATAAAGCTCAGAGGATGCAGGCCCTCGTCCTTGCCCTGTGTACAGTGTACCTGATCTCGTGCTTGGTGTGGAAAGATTGCATTTAAAAAGGGTTTGAGTGATGGCCTGCTCCTGACCCATAATCGCAATGGTAACAATGGCAAGATAGGCAAGCTGACGCACAGGTTTCTGCTTTCCATTGTATTCAGCTCCTGTCTTAAAAAGGTTTGCAGCGGTATCCAGTACGGAAGTGGCTCCTTTGCTAAAATGATGTGGGGAGAGCTTCTTTCTTTTCTTTGTTACTACCCAGCGTTCGTTTCGTTGCATCTGAGCTTTCCCCTCACGCTGAGATGTAGTCCTCTTGCTGCCATATCAAGCATAGCGCAAATCTTTGACACAGCACCATCTTTGACGCAGGGCCAAATCAAATACAGTGCAAGGTGCTCAAAAAAGGACCAGCACGAAGTCCGATTGCCTATCTTTATGAGCTATGGACTCTCAAATGCTCTTGTCTTGAGTGTGTTGAGGCCCCTGTCCCTTCCTGTACTGCATGGATTGCACTGCATTGCTGCACAGCGTCACAACTGTGAACTTCAATCAAGACATTTGACACACAAACACACACACTCACTCACTCACTCACTCACACACACACGCACACATGCACACGCACACATACACACACATACATACATACACACGCACACACAGACACATCCACACACACTCACACACGCTAATAATTGTTTTTGTGCAAAGGGAAGGCATACATCAACTCGTTTTTGCTGCACACACCAACCTTTTTTGTCATCATTCTGTTTGCAGAGGAGAAAAGCCTGTACCAATGCGTGCCTGCTGGTAGGCCCCATCTTCTTCCCCATCCTCATGTTTGCGCTTCAAGCTGCCACCAACGTGCTTTTCCTTGGGCGTGATGAATTTCGGGTGGGGCACCAATGTGTGCTGTGTGTTGTGTGCCCATGCTAAGCCTTGTTCAACCTGTCCACACATTGCGACATTGTGTCTGCGTGCTTGTGTTTGCGTATCTGTTTGTGTTACTGTGTGCACCATGTGTATGCTGTATGTGCGTACTGTGTGTGTATGTATGTATGTGTGCGTGGATGCATGTGTGTATCAATGTTTGTTTGGTGTGCCACGTTTTTGTCTGTGTATCTGTGTGTTCATCCGTGCTTGTGAACTTGCGCAAGTCAGCTTATGCGTTGTGGGCAGCAGATGCTACGCTGAATATGCGTTGTTATAGGCAGGAACATCTCAAAATACACGGTCGTGTATGTGCATTGGCCAGTGCCATACATGTAAATGTGTACGCAGTGCATACACGTTTATATGTATACTTGATGTTTAAAGCAGGGGAATTACTGTGCATACAGTCATATAAAATCCGTGTGCACGGTTCTGGCCAACCCCACGCATTTATGCACAAGCCCTGCCAGCACTGACAATGCATGATACCATGCTGCAAAGTGCCGCGGTAAGGCTCACCCACCAATTTCCCTCGTTTCTTGCTCTGCTTTGTAGAAAGTAGCCTTGTTTAAGCCTCAATGCCTGCCCCCAATACCCGCATCGCCCTCTTGCTCTCTCTGCAATGTGGATGTTTATGTGTGGTGTTGTGTGCCCGTGCTAATCTTGTTTTGCCTGCCATTCCTGTCCACATATTTGCGTTACCCTCTTGCTTTCTCTGCAGTGTGGGTGCCAGTGTGTGGAGTGCTGCAAGAATGTGCGCTTGGAGAATGGCACCACAACCGAAGAATGCAACGAGGTAGGTGTTGCAGATCTGTACCTTATGCTGAATTAAAAAGGGGCAAATGAAGGGCTTCTCATACGGTTTGTGTTTTGGATGGGATTGTTTATGCGCTTGCAATGCTGCTTTTGTGTGGGTGCGCAAACTATGATGTGTACTTAAAAGAGAGATTGTGTATTTAAGATGCTACTATAGTTTTGTTGTCGGTCAGTCTACGCTACCATGCAATCTCAGGCACACATCTCTCTCACAGGGTGGCATGCATACATGCAAGCGAGGTCACTGTTCTTGTGTCCTGGCCTCCCCTATCTCCCTGACTGTCTACCTAGCTAACTACCATACACACAGCATTTGTGTGTAAGCCAAAACCTATAGCTCAGTGACACATCAAACATTCAAGTGTGTGTCGTGTGTATGCGTGTGTGCATATGCGTATGCGTGCGTGCGTGCGTTGTGCTTGCACCAACACCCGCAGCTTACCGGGTTTGGCTCATGTGAAGATGAAAGTCACCTCAATTGTACATTAAGGCTTGCATGTCCGTGTGCGTTATTCCTACGCCAACACCTGCAGCTTACCGGATTTGGCACATGTGAAGACAAAGAGACCTAAATTGTACGTTAAGGCTTGCATGTCCGTGTGCGTTATTCCTGCGCCAACACCTGCAGCTTACCGGAATTGGCACATGTGAAGACCAAGGTGGGAAGTGCAAGAAGGAGGATCCAGACAAGTGTGGGCTCCAATTTTCAAAGCCGATTCAGGTGAGCCATCCCGCGTGTCCAGGCTTGCAGTGTATCGCTCATCTAGGCTTGCATGAGAGTGTATTGGTGGGTTTTAGCGTGCCTAGGATTGCAGGGCAATGCTCATATGAATGTGTACGTAAACAGACTTGGCCCACCCTGCATAAACACTGGTATTATAATTTGTCTATTTTGACCCACTCTAGCTGTGTGCTGACCCTGCATATGTGTTGACCCACCCTACCTGTGTGTTGATCGTGCCAGTGTGTTGACCCACCTACCTGCGTGTTGACCCTGCCTGTGAGTTGACCCACCCTACCTGTGTGTGTTCTTTCCTTGCTTAAATATGACGAATTGTGTACGCTTTCTACCTGACACTGTGCTAGTTTTTGACCTGTTGTTGCCTGTCATTGCACAGGCCGTTTGGTGCCCAATCAGGAGGCCGAGCACATGGCCACCCGTCATGGATGTGAGTGTTGGACTCGAGGAGATCTGAAGACATAGTAACATAATGTGTTGCATGAAGCAACTTTTTGTTAGCTCATAACAAAAAGTAGTAAACAATTAGAGGCCGAGCACGTGGCCACCTGTCGTGGATATGAGTGTAGGACTCAGGAGATATGATGACAACATAAGCCACCTGTAGCGCTGATAGCTCATAACAAGCAGCAGGAGGACAGCAATGTTGTCTGAAGCGTAGGCAAATGGGTAGGGTTGGCCAGAACCGTATATACACACCGTATATAACCGTATGTATGGTGATTTCCCTGCCAAAAATACCGTATTTACACCGTAAATACCTATAAATGTATGGTTCTGGCCAACCCTACAAATGGGCCATTCGGAATGGCTAGGGTTGGCCAGAACCGTATATACACACTTATTAAACGGTATGTATGGTGAGTTCCCTGCCAAAAACACTTTAAGTACACCGCATATACATGTAAATATATGGTTCTGGCCCACCCTAGGAATGGCGCATTAGAGCAGGAAGGACTGAAGACAAGCTGTGGTGCCTGGAGCATGATATACTATGTATTATACGTCATTGTTTAAATAAAGCGATAAATACATTAACAAAATATGCTTTAAAAGGGCGTATATTTCTGATACCATACCAGAATGGAGAGTAGGTCCATGCCTTTCCTCTTAAGTAGGGCTGACAAAGAGTGAAACAGTTGTCTATGAGTGCGTCGTCATGCTTGCCTCTGTGATGATGCCCATGAGCACAAAAGGGTCAATGCGGGCAAAGGCATTGACCACAGCACCCGTGACGCCTCCCTAGGCCTCCCGGTAAACTCACCAAACAAAATACAAACTTACCTCTTTAGATGCTGCACATGCGTCACATGGCGCCTTTCCTAGGCTTTCCCACAAACTCACCAAACAAAATACAAACCTACCTCTCCAGATGCTGCACATGCGTTACATGGCGCCTTTCCTAGGCCTCCCGGTAAACTCACCAAACAAACTACAAACCCACCCCTTCAGATGCCGCGCACGCGTTACATGGCGCCTCCCTACGGACCCTTCAAGGCCCTCCCTCTACTATATACTTCTGACAAGGTCTCAATACCTAACAGCTCCCTGTCACAAACCGTGCCTGGAGGTGGCGGCAGCGGCATGGGTACGTGGTTCATGTGCCAGTTCAGAGCAAAATTTGGACTGCGCATTTGCCCATGGTGACACTGGCATGCGCATGCACCTACATGCGCACACACACACACACACACACACACACACGCACACATACGCACGTATACACACATAAACACACACACACATACATATATACACAAACATACACACAAAGCGCAAACATATGAGCATGCACAAATACTCATCATTCACACATCCAGGCCGGCGGCTCCTCAGATCGCCCTTAGACCAAGAAGCAGACTCGCCCCAGCAGGAGGACACCGCCCTGGCCAGAGCGCCCACGTCACGTGCACTGCTGCAAGGAGAGGAGGACGAATTCACATTCAGTTCTGAACGCGATGAGAGTGATCCCTCTTTGTACAGGACTACTGCAGAGGGTAAGCATTGTCTAAAATGTGATCACATGCGTCTGCTGGCCATTATGGCAATTTGTTAGGCTCTGTGACGCACTACGCTTTTGTTTGGGTAAGAACAGCTAGGGCGCCTTTCTCGGCCGCCTTGCTAGAATCAATGTATGTGTGCTGTTCTAGCCAGTCTAAAGAGGGGACGTTTTCTAGTACTCTAAAGCATGCATTATTTTTTGTTATTCAAGCCAGTCTGAGGGGCAACCTTATTAAGCCTTTATAAAGCATGCAGAATTTGTGGGTGAAGCCAAGCCTTGAGCAGAACTCGTTTTTACTCGCACGACGGAGTGCTCCGGCTTTGCAATTTCCATACAACAGCCAGCGACCTTTTCACAGCCTTGTCTTATAATTCTGCGTGATGCAACTGTTACGTGCTATAGAGCCTTCTTCAGCAACTAAATCCGACGCTCTTCTAGTACCTTCCCTACAATTACCTCTATTACTTCTAGTACCTCTAGTACCTAACCACATTTACCACACAGCTCGGCACGGCACGAAGTAAGTATACAGCAACACCAGTAACCAGTTGCACACGCCCACACGTACACCTACAGGCCTGTCATTGGCCTTGAGAAGTGGTACAAACAGCTCGCAAACCAGCCAGACGTCCGAGACCAGTAGTAGCAGCCAACGGTACCAGTTCAGGGAGGACTGGCAGTGGGAGGTGGGTGCTTGCCTATGCACTGTGGGTGCTTGCCTATGCACTGTGGGTGCTTGCCTATGCGCTGTGGGTGCTTGCCTATGCACTGTGGGTGCTTGCCTATGCACTGTGGGTGATTGCCTATGCACTGTGGGTGCTTGCCTATGCACTGTGGGTGCTTGCCTATGCACTGTGCTTTGCAATTGCGCTGCTTTGCATTTGCACTGTGCTTTGCAAGCATCCTCACTTCATTGCGAGGCCACACACAACACTCTCCACTTCATGGGCTGCATCTTTTTGCTAACCCTCGTGAGGAGGTCACTCACAAGCAATGCCATATCAGGGCTGGCACTGACATAAAAATAAAGTGCGTGTTCATTCCCTCAGCTCATGGCCAACTCCTTGATGGCCATACCCCGCTATAACCCCACTCAAACACGCAAACAACAAGCAACTACACCTGCAGGTTGAGACAGGGGAAAACGGGAGTGCAGTTGATGTTCCTCAGCTTGTGGCCAATTCCATGATGAACTTGCCGCGCTCAAACCCTACCCCTAGCAACGCGTTCCAAATCCTCGAAGTATTGAACAACATCACCAGCACTTCAGACGACGGGGATATTGTGAGTGTGCTGAGAGTGGTGTGTTGTGTGAAAAACAAGCGTGCACGCTTGTGCGTACGTGTGTGTGTGTGCATGTACGTGTGTGTTTGTTTGTATGTGCATGCGTGTGTTTGTAGGGTAGCGTGTGCTACGTTGATACACCAGAAAACTGCATGGAATCTGCATTAAGAACACATTTTGTGAAACAGTGTCTGTATGAGAGCAAACATGAGTCCACCTTCGCTGCTGACTCTGACTTTGCACTTCTCAGGTGTTCAACGGCCACCTACTCGCCAAGCTGGGATTCAAGTTTGCCAGCGCGCATTCCAAACCAATGCAGTACTACATTGACATGACGTTTATCAATGAGTAAGTGTATGAGTGATCACACAATCATGCATATTTGTATGCATCCATGTGTCACTCAAAATGGTATGCATTTGCCATTGTGGGCCTATTCTGAGTGTTGCAACTACCTGACGACTTTTGCCCTCCTCTCGTGTGTCAACTTCAGCATACAACCGCTTTGAAATTTTCAGCGTCACAAGTTAGGGTTGGCCAGAACCGTGTATATACACCGTATGTGACCGTATATTTGGTGATGTCCTGCCATAAATGCCGTTTATACACCATATATATGTGGTTCTGGCCAACCCTACAAGTACACGACTTACTTATTTTGCCTTCTTTAACTGTGTGCGTCAGCTTCAGCATAAGAGCTACTTTTGATTTCTCTATTTCGTTTGCGTGCAGGGGTGCTAATTCTGAAACTGATGTTTTATTGGTGACCATGCCAAACACCACGTGCGCCCAACGCAACATGAGTTACGACATGTAAGTGGTGCTGGCTGGAAATACCTCGCGTGTATGGTGTATGGTGACATGGAATTACGCGAGCAGGTAGTGTAAAATTATGTGATCACGACTGGTGTATGCACGCACGCACACACACACACACACACACACACACATGTAGCCCGTCGTGCACGACTTGGGATGTTCTCTGCAGGGAATCGTATGCCTCATGACTCGTGACACACACACACACACACACACACATGTACTGCTTTTGTACCCATATCTCTGGCCATTCCTGTGTGTAAGCCGCGCATGCTCTGCGTGTTTGAGCTCCCTGTTTGCTTTGCTTGTATCCGTGGCAAAAAAGACTATGGAAAAAAGAAAATTCGTACAAACATTGAAGACCACTTCCCACTTCCCACATTAATCAAGGCGAAGGAAACACTTCAATACTAGGTTCTGCTCCTCCGCCACAGGAAGGAAAGATAAAAATCAACGCGGCAGCTGGTAACTTATATACACACTTGTTCATGAAAACACTTCTTTCAACTGTGTTGGCAATTTTGATATCAGAACACCTTCTCACTCGTTTGTGCATCTTATGGCATGCTGACTGCAGTGCTTCCAAGCACAGCATCCTTTGGCTCCCAATCTTATGGCATGCCGACTGCAGTGCTGCCAAGTATAGGTGCAGCCTTGTCGTCATGTGTGGCAATGACTACATGTTGGGCAGAACTCCCCGTCTGTGCTCCTACCTACATTCTATACAGCTAGCTACATTCTAAACAGCTACCTACATTCTATACAGCTACCTACATTCTATACAGCTACCTACATTCTATACAGCTAGCTACACTCTATACAGCTACCTACACTCTATACAGCTACCTACATTCTATACAGCTAGCTACAGAGCTGGAGCCAAGGCTTTGCTGTTGACTGTGCTTCATTCAGAGTCTGGCGTGGACATCTTAAGCAAAGATTATATCAGGCCAAATGTCCCGTCTGTGCGCATACCTTTACTCTGCAGATACCGAGTGGAGCTTGAGTCTGAGGTAGACCCTGAGACCGGGGAACCTATAACGTTATGGGTTACCAAGATTTACGACCCAGTCACGTTCTTGATCAAGTTCTACTCCTATGAAATCGATGGCTTTGAAGGTAAGGAGGCAGAGGCAGACAAAAGCTAGTATTACTTCAGGGGTCGTGCGGAAGGGTCCACGCATGTGTTTATACGCTGCCTAGTGGCAACGGTCCCTCTTTTTTGACCAATACGCCAGCTGTTATCACCGTCTTTCTATCAACTCTTATTGTAATTTTTATAGATTCTTATTCTTTTTGAGGGGAACAAGGCCTGCTTGATCAAAGTGAGCTTCCTACTTTACTTTGTGTTTGACCTTGTTGCCCTGCCTTTTCCCTTCTCCCTTGCCTTAAAGATCTCACCTCTCCAGCAGACAACACACCCCTGCATCTTATCTTCTTCAAGGTGTAAAACATTTCCCTGTCTTGTTTGCCGTCTTTTTTGCTGCCTCACAGCCTACCTTATTTCCCGTCTACACCCTCGCATTTCTCGCACCAGTCATTCCCACATTTTCACCCCATCATGAAGAGCTGCCGGAACAACATGTATATGCATCTGCCAAGTCCAAAGTTTGACCGTATGTTTTAATTGTTCCATGCAAAAAGATTTCCGTACACAGACCGTAAATATATGTAAGGACTTGGCCGACCCTAAACACACACCACTTCAACACCCTGCTGCACGGCAGCCTTCTTGGAGGCCCAGAACTTTGACCCTCAGGAGCAGGTTGAGGGCACTCCGATTGAGCGCATTAAAATGGGCTGCGTGGATATGCCCACAAAGCGGTTAGACAGTCAGGAGGTTCTTGACGACACACTGTTTTGTGGATGGTATCAGGTGCGGTTGTGAAAGGTTACCTCTTTGTGGGATTGTGAGGAACTCCCGGTGTTGGCAGAAAAGCGTTATACAGTCATTGTGAGTACTCAGATGATGAGAGGCACTCTTGCAGGGTTATATATACAACTACTAAGTTGCTGAGTAGTCAGGCGACGCTTCTTTGCTATTTGTTCTTTTGCAAATAATGGCTGATGTGCAAAGGAGCGTGTGTCCTTCCTCATTCTGGGGCAAAATTGCAGGCTTGCATCAGACTAACTATGTGTAGATGCATATAGATATGTGTAGAGTCAAGGGTGACATGTTTATCCTGCTTTTATTCACAGAACACGCCAGTGGGCAAAGCGGAGTGCTTCAAGAAGTACAACGAAAGCCTGTACAGCCCCACAGAATCCTACTCGGCCGCCTTCAACTTCGCGCCCACCATCAGCTTGAGCAACTTTACAGCTGTCGTCCTGTAAGTTGAGGAAATGGACGATGTGATATGTGTAGGGTTTACCAGAACCATATATGTGTGCCTTATATGACCGTGTATTCGGTAATTTCCCTGCCAAGAATACCGTATTTATATCGTTCTGGCCAGGGTGGTTGCTGTCAGCAACACTCATTATTACTGACGGGTTTGTGGTTTTTGGTTTTAGTTACAAGTTGAATTATATAATGCGCCATTCCTGGCTAAGCCTACCTCCAGGAAACGAGTGCGGTAATGCCATCGATCACCATCATCAAAGGTGTACTTAAAGTTTCAGATGTAAGTTGTAAATGGTTCTGGCCTCCCTAGTTTTAGAGAGCAAAATAGTTGAGACCGTATGCGGTTATGTGCGGTCCCTTGGCTGCTCTTGAAAGTTATATAAAAATAGGCTTGCTGAGACCCTGCCTTGTGTGTGTGCGTGTGTGTGTGTATGTGTGTGTATGTGTTTGTGTGTGTGTGCATGTACGCTGTGAACTATTAGTTTGCTGTTAGAGCAGTGCACCCTGATGCAAGTGCTGTTTTACGATGTGCTCTGTATATCTGTGTGTATCTTGATTGCTGTGAGACTAGTTTGCAGTCCCAATACGCTAATGACGAGCTGCTGTGTGGCACCCTGTGTATAATTATTCCCAAAATTAGGCCTTGCCCTGCTGCCGAGTATTTATGTGCAGGCCAGCTTTTCAGCAACTCAGGCACACACTCGTTCACACACACACACACACACACACACACATGCGTACGCAACAGCATTAATGTTTGTGTCCAGGTGCACACAGATTTTTGATGAAACTCATCATGGTCACAGATTTTCGATGAAACTCATCATGGTTTAAAGCCTAGGGCTGGCCAGAACCATGCACGTACAACCATGCACGTACGACATAAACCATGCACGTACAACCATGCACATACAACCATGCACGTACAACATAAACCATGCACGTACAACCATGCACGTACAACCATGCACGTACAACCATGCACGTACAACATGAAATCTTGCTATAAACCTTCTGTACTTGTATGTGTGGTTCCAGCCACTCCTATCCAATTAACACTCCACCACCTGTGACCTGCGTGCCCAGGCATAATTGCTCGTTGGGGCTCCAAGGAGGCTCCCCGTTTCAGGAGGGCTTTTGTCGGTACTCCTCCCTCGTGAATCTGGCTGTCCAAGGCTGGGACTCTGCGTTCATTGGTAAGCTTTTAAATCGTCTAAAACCAAGCTGTGCCGCCGCTGCTGCCGGAGCCTACCCTTGCATGCATTGCTGAATCATGCATCTGCAAGCATTTGAATGGGATTTTCCATCACAGCAGGCTTTCTTGTGCAGTAGCGCCAGGTGCGGACCATATGCCACTTGCAAGCGTCTGTAAGCGCACGCCATGGTTGAAGACCATCCATATGGGGTTCGAACTCCTAGTTGTGTGCTGTGCTTGCCCCCAGGGTCCCCAGGCACCTGCGACCTGTATTCCTTGGAAAACGCACACTCACACACACACACATACACACATACACACACAGGTCCCCAGACACCTGCGACCTGTATTCCTTGAAAACACCACAGAAGCCAGTTCAAAGGCAAATACTTACAATCTATGCTTTTTGGCACACGCCATTGAAGCCAATTCAAAGGCAACATTCACAACCTGTACTTTTTTGCAACACTATAGAAGCCAATTCAAAGGCAACATTCACAACCTGTGCTTTTCTGCAACACCACAGAAGCCAGTTCAAAGGCAAATGCTTACGACCTATGCTTTTTGGCACACACCATAGAAGCCAGCTCCGCTGTCTGCTATAGTCCCTGTGAATGTTACTCAACATTCTTTCCAATCCATTTAGGGTTTAGATTTAGGGTAACGTATAGGGCCAGGGTTTAGGTTTAGGCTCACGCTCAGGGTTAAAGTAAAAGGTTAGGATGAGCTAAGGTTAAATCAAACCTAACCGATTGAGGGTGTCTATGGCTGTATGAAGATTGTCTGCTGTTGCTGTCTGTAGGTCCGCCGCGGCCCTTCAATGCCTCAAACTATTTGAGGAACACTAACGACTCCATCGGCGCCATCCAAGATTTTCTGAATGACAACAGCACAGCAGAGGCATTTCAAGACAATGAAGACTTCAGGTGAGACGAGGACAGGTGGGAAGGCAGAGAGCGTCTCCTGCCTCAGAGCCTTTGCAGGCAGCTGAGAAAGCC
>Ga0307951_1002053_pt1 | contig 12514 bp, 7 predicted proteins | sample OrgLakmetagen374_FD_201842 | JGI IMG/M metagenome (GOLD analysis project Ga0307951, IMG submission 201842) | Saline water microbial communities from Organic Lake, Antarctica - #374 | ecosystem: Environmental > Aquatic > Non-marine Saline and Alkaline > Saline | place: Antarctica: Organic Lake... | reverse complement strand
AGAGGTAGTGGCATATATCGTAGGCAGTGTGGTGTGGAATGTCAGGGGTGCGTGGCAGGCTTTACCGACTTTCTTTGTCACTGCCTACATTCTGCATTTTGTTGTTGACGCAATTTATGTCAATGCCTTTAAAGGGACCCCACAACATGCTGCCTGCATTCCGCACCAGACTGTCTACGATCTACGCCACTGCCTACAATCTGCACCACACTGCCTCAGCTGTGCTTCATGGCTCAGACATTAAAATGCACTGCACACTGCATACTAAACCTACCTGCTGCACCACACTGCCAACCTACACGACATGTTTTCTACCTCACTGTCTACGTCCTGCACCACACTGCCTACACCACACATCTCTGCCTCAATGTCTACATCCTGCACCACACTGCCTACCTACACTACACATTTTCTACCTCATTGTCTACATCCTGCACCACATTGCCTGCCTACACCACACGTTTTCTACCTCACTGCTTAAATCCTGCACCACACTGCCTACACTACACATTTTCTACCTCAAAATCTCTACATCCTGCACCACACTGCCTCCACCACACCACACTACTCCCCTTGCCTGCATCCTGCACCGCACCTCAGTTTCAGTCCAAGCAACCCCTTCTAATCGAAGCAATCAAGGGGTGTGGCTTTAAACATCACCCACAATGTGCATGCTGAACTTGCATGCGGATAAACATCACGCTCAACTTGCATGCTGACCTACAGATCCTGCATCACTCTCGCACCCTCACCTGCAGCTCCTCCTGCATCGCTCTGGTCACACAAAAGTGTATATCCCCACGCCTGCCCCACGACACCTCCAACCATCCAGCCAACTTGACCAGCCAGTGGCCGGTGCCCATATTCAGTCCCATTATGGTGTACCTGCGAGGCGCATTATGAAGTGAGTTGAATTTACATAACACTCCTCACATTTCAACAGTGATTAAATACGCAGCCTAGCAGTCACACTTTTGGAGTGATGGCTTAATCTGTGACCTCTGTACCCTCTGTGATCTCTGTAGAGTTTATATGTGACAATGTACATGCCAGGTTGAGGTTTACCTCGTTCTCATAGGTTGAGCAGCCATTCCAGGTTGAATGCCTTTGTAATCCAAACTAAACTAAACTAAACTACATGCCAGGTTGCAGTAGGACAAGTGCAAACAAAGCAGGGATCTGCGCTATGGGCTTGGATTAGGGTGTAGGGCATAGGTAGAGTTGGCCAGAACCGTATATATGTACTGTATATGACCGTATAATTGGTGATCCCCTTGCTAAAACAACCATATGTACAATGTATATATATGTGGTTCTGGCCAACCCTAGGTATAGGCATTGCATTGAGGAAGGGAATTAAATGAATGCCGGGACGAACCAGTTGGAGGTTCAGAGCTATAAGCTTGCCTGTAGCTACACAGCTACAAGCTTTCCTGTCCAGCATACTGAAATGCATAATCGACATCAAGCAAAAGCTCTCTCAGAGTGCATCTTTTGAGGCTGGTAGCCTGGCACGAAATTTCTCATCTCGTGTACTCATGTAGCAAGTGGATGCTGATGACTCAAACACACACACACACACACACACACGCACACACACACACGCACACACACGCACACACACACACACACCAGGCTGGTGCGCTAAAACATCTGTGTTTCAGTGACTCCATTGCAAGTAAGGAGCCGCGAATATGTGAAAGATGCTAGCTTCCAATAAGGTGTCTGCTTTGTTAGCCTATCTTATGTGGTGGCAGGAGCAACAGGCCTCCCTCTAATAGAGAGTAATTTATGCAAAAGTATCGTAACCACCTCAAAAAAACCTTGTCAACTCACATCCCAGGCCGCAGCTCGTACACAGTCCGAGACGCTTCCTTTCTGTGTTCTACCCGACCAAAAGACACGTTAAGCAATAGCTGCTGCCAACATGAATCAAGATGGTTAGGTTTGTACATCCGAGGTGCCTTCCCTTTCACCCCTTATTTTGGTAGGATAGTTTACAGAGCCCGGACTAGTGAGCGTGGTGGCCTCATTTCCGGACACTTACGCGGGGAGTGACCGTCACTGCCCACATAGCCTTCTTTTTCCTCACCCGAAATTGTGCCAGTCAATGGCCATGCGTGTGCGGTGCCTCAAAGATGCCAGCCAGCAGACTGCCATCGTGGGGATTGCCGGAGGATTTTGCATGAGGATGGCCTGTGGCCTGGGCAGCTGCACAAGCATAAGCCACAGCAGCTGGAGCAACTGATGTGCTACCTGCGAGTTGGAAAACGGAAAGAGCGACGGAAGCATTTGAAGGACGGCTGCACAAGCATGAGCCACAGCAACCCGAGCAGCTGATGTGCTACCTGCGAGTTGGAATACGGAAAGGGTGACGGAAACATTAGAAGGACGGCTGCACGAGCATGAGCCACAGCAACCCGAGCAGCTGATGCATCAGGACCTGTGCGGAGGGGGTAATGAAGAGGTTAAGATTGGTCAAGGAGAGGTTAAGAATTTAAAGCAAAGGAAGGCACTAGCATGAGCCTCAGCAGCTGATGTAATACCTGCGAGTTGGGAAAAGATAGGTCAAGGAACGAGACGTTTAAAAAGGGATGGCTGCACAAGCATGAGCCACAGCAGCTGGAGTGGTCAGTGCAAGACGTGTGAGGGGAAATGGAAGGGCCAAGGGGACGTTCAAAGGCAGGGGGCGCATGCGTAGCAGCTAAACTAAAACACAATGCTTGTCAAGCTGCTTCTGGATCACTAATGAAAATGTACAATCAAAATCACGACAACGCCTGTGGCCTCCTCCTGCCTCTGATTCAGCATCACGTGCAACAGGGCGCTTGCGTTGGTTGACGATATGTATACCGCAGTGACGATCGCGCATCCTGCCTACCTTGAAAGCCAAGAATAATAGCCTTGGCAGGGTGCTGAACCAGACAGGGGGAGGCTTGAGGGGGGAGAAGTGGACGTTGGGGGCTGCAGTGAGCTGAGGCAGGGGAACTGCACCCCCCAGCGCTATGACCCGTACGCTGGTGCACACTCCTTCTTCGGCGAGCACTTGGGAAAGGGACAGCGTGTGGTACATCATTCTTGGGCTGTGCCCAAAGTCCCCGAGGACCACTACCCAGAACTCCGAAGGTCTCATCATAACAGCGGGCAGGCGCAGTCCTGCGGAAAGGAGGAAGGTGATGTGCTCGTTGAAAAAGTGGTGTTCTACGTGAGCGCGCCCCGACGATGATGAATCGTCCGGCTCCATTCATTTTACAAAGGAGCAGACTGAGGGATTATCAGTCTGAACAAAGCACACCATGTTGCTCCTGAATTTGTGCTGATTCAGGTAGTGGTGGTTTGATCTCCTAAGGTGCGAGCAGGTCAGGATGGGAGAGCCCTGACGCCTGACCTTAAGGCCTGTACTTGTTTACTGTGAGGAAAGGCTACCTTAAGTTAATAGGGGTACATTTAACTCTGGGAATCGAACCTCAGCATAGACATCAGTCACCCATATTGATCTGTTCTGAGCCCGTGACAAGCTCAGTCTGAAATAGCTTGCTTATGCTCGCTCAGCAGGTAGCACTGCTCGCCTGAGAGACTTCATCAATCAGTCTGATGCCGTAGGAGTAGCTGACTTTGCGGACAAATGCCTTGCTCTGTTTGATCACTGACCTTGTCTCTTTTTCTGGTGTCTTGTTCAGTCTGGCCTCCTTCTCTTCTTGAAGCTGCCTTTTTTTTTTTTTTGCTATAGCTCAACTGCCCTCGCTGGCGGATATAGCTGTGTAACCCTTACCCTTACCCTAGGGAGGGCGATCCGTGAATATCAAGATATCCACTTTAAAATAAAAGCTATTTGCTACAACTTATGTCAATCACAGGTCTAGTACTTGTCTATTGCTTTATCTGTCATAAAAAAACTGCTAATCCTACTACAAACTCATGTCGTCGAAAAACGCCACAGCGTACAAGGAGGCCGTTTAAGAGGGGAAATTACTTTTCGCCAGCCTGCAATGCAAAAAGCACCGAGTGAATAAGTGAGGTCATGTGCGTTCATCGTCATCACCATCATTTGTTTTGTTCTTATATTAGCAAGTGGCGTATGGTCATATTCACAAAAGGGGTAGGTGCACTGACTAAACTTCCAGGTTTGCTCAGTTGGAACAACGAGTCTTTTGTATGCTGTGCCAGTGACAAAAGCTTGACACAGATATTAAAGAACAATACCTCAATACATCCACGTACATACAGACTTGGTCACGGAACATACACGCTATAAACTAAGACACGCTGCAATGGATGCAAGCACTGTGTAAGTCATCACCCCGCCTTGCTTAGCAAGGCCCTGGCCTTGTGGTGTAACTGATGCAGGGCTCGAAATGACAGTGCATAAAGTAAAGAACTGATGCACGTGCACTGATAGAAGCACGGAGTCATCACCACCAACCGAACATCAAGTTGACCAGCACTGTATATATCCACACCGTTTCTGACTGTATATTTCCTGTACCAACGTATAAATGCGCGGTTCTGGCCAACCCAAAACGTAACTCACCATCCACTTGGCAGCTTGCGTGGCGTAGTAGGTCAGGATGAGGTCCGCTCCAGCTCTGTGGGGGTTGGAAACAAACGTTTGCAGAGGAAGCATTTGTGCAGGGGGAAAATGCACAAATGCAGTGCAGAGGAAAACATGTGTGTGACACAGTTCGAACATTGAAGGCATTCTGTTCTAAAGATTCTATATATAAAGCAAAATTAGCATGGAGAGGGGTAGACGTACAAAACTTAGCACGACTTGACATGGGAAGGGACCCATGAGTACATAGACGGCATCAAGGTGAGCGCAATTTATGTTTGCTGCTTCGTTTCATACAGTGCATGCCAACGTGCCTGTGGAATGCACAACTAGCACGTGCGCGCACGTGTGCATACACACATGCATTCATCCCCACGCCAACACACCCACACAACACCCACCCACGAAACACGCACCTGCGGAAGCACAACAGCGACTCCATAGCCGCGGCCTTCTCGTCCAGCCACCCTCGCTCAGCAGCTGCCTTGAGCATGGCATACTCGCCCGAAACGTGGTACACAGCCACAGGCAACGAGGAGTTGTCGCGCAAGAACCTGTGTGGTTCCGTGATTCATTGCAGCTGTTGTGTGCGAGTACTTGTGTACGCGAGTGTACGTGCCATAACAAAGATTTGCGCGGCAATTAAAACACGTGCATACAACTGTTGGAGCGCCTACAAGTAGGCACACACTTCAAAGCGTTGCGTGCAAGGCCACATCGCAGAAGAACGTTTAGTGGCCTTCTATGCCATCCTTGGTGCGTGTATGTGTTATGCCGTGATGTGAGCCATGTTGGTGCTGCAGCAATCATGCCCGTGCGATGTCAAAAATAAATAACCGTGACAGACACAACTTTACGTGAGCAAAATTTTATAACATTCAATTCCCTCTGTATACAGCTGCCTGCCCCATATTTCACTGACATTGCCCTGCGTGACTGACATTGGCTTCAACAAGTCTGCTTCATTGAAGGAGGACGTGGAGCTGTTTCCATTAAACGCACAAAAGGTAAGCACACACATACATTCCACCACACCCCCTTTCCTTGTCCAAGTTGAATGCGGGTCGTTTGCCATGTCAACTGACCAGTTGCATTGGAGCACAACAGTAACCAAAGAGGCTGTATCCTTCACTGAATTGGCAAGTGTCCTTGGGCTGCTCGGGCTGCATGCGTGGTTATTGCGATTCCTTCCGCTCTAACAGAACTATGTACCTGACCATGTCCAGATAAGGCATGCCAGGCTTGACCATCATGATGTCAGCACCCTCCGCTTCATCGGCACGCACCTACACACAGAATCATGCAGTACATGCATGCACAAGGTGTGAAAAGTGGGCTTACCTCCAGATTGCAAGCACTGGGCAACTTGCCCAGGAAGCATTCATGATGTACTAATGTGCATGCCTTTTCCAGCACGCTCTACAGTGTGTGTGTGTGTGTGTGTGTGTGTGTGTGTAGGTAGGTAGGGTTACCTAAACTCTAACCCTGTGGTGCCTAGTCCAAAGTAGGAGAAAAAGCCTGCATCTCCTGCTCCATCAGCACGCACCTCTGGTCTGCAGTGCTGCATCTTACAACATAAATTATTTTTAGTTCAGGCAGGTATGGGTCATACGTAAGGGTGTCCATGTTTGGGGGAAATCTGGAAATTCCCTGAAAATTCCTTATTATGAGGAAAATCGACCTAATGTTTTGTATTATAATATTAAGTATTTTTGTGTAACGTAAACACGAAAATGGCACATCACGATGTCACAGTCTTGTTTAAGGAAGTGTCAAATTTTCATTCCTCGATGCCCCAATGGGCAGTAATTTTGCAGAGGGGGACAACAGAGCAAATGTCCTGAAATGTGACTTTTTTGATACAAATCATGTTTGAATGATTTAACTAGATGGCTCATGAAGTTTGGGGACAAAAGGACCACCCCAGTGGTCTGGACCGAAATCCAGTTCAAATTTTGGCACTGAGTTTCCACATAACAGGCCACCACGCCCCAAGCAGGACCTGTTTTCATCCCAAAACAAGACAGGAAGACTTCCTTTATGATACCAAATCATCCTGGGGCTTAGAAAGCAGATTTGGTGAAGGTTGGTTTTCCACCTTCTTGGCACCCCTTACGTTGATTTTCTACTAGGGAAATGGGCCAAAATGGCGTATCTGACCAACTACTGGGTCGTTTCACTCCATTTTTGTTGCAATGATATTAATTTATCAAAATACCACCATTTATTTAAAAATGACCCAGATTGGTGCAGTAGGTGGTGAGTTCTGGCGGATTGGCAGTGAAAAGTAGGGTTCGCGCCGCGGGCAATTAGACATGTGCACCCATGTTTGCAAATTCTAAGCGTAGGACCCAAAGGTTTAACACCTGAGCTGCCCATACTCAATTCACATTTCTAAAGTACCCCTGTTCGGGGCCTCCGTCGACCCCCTCTGGTAATTTTGTACGTTAATTTCTTATTATTCAGAATATATCGAACTTCCCAGCCTCTGCACCTCTCCCCAACCTTAAAGCATCTGCTGGAAAATTTGCTGGAAAAAAAATTAGCTATCCAATGCATGTCTCAGGTCACAGAATGGTGGAGTGGGTGCAGAGATATGCTTGCGCAAAGTCAAGTGAGACTGTTTGGCTGGCAGGGGGTGAATTTTCACGGAGGGAACCCTCACGGTCATCATAATTATAAATAAACTCCAGAAAAAAACCTGGCTTGATCCGCGCAAGTTTCAGAGAGTGTTTTCTAAGCGTCATGCACCAACTAGGACCTATCTGAACGAGACTCGCCCTTGACGAGGCAAAATTATCCATAATTTGACCCCAAATGGACCCAATTCGCCCAAAATTCACCAAGAACGTATACAGATTTGTTCCATTATATTGTACGTTATAATATTTTATAATAGCATAGAAAGCTCGCTGGAAGGGCGTTTTGGGCGGAAATTGCTTTAAAGGCCAAAATTGGGCAAATTTTGCATTTGTATATTACGGCCCGATTTATCAATAGGGTAAAATACACGTTTGATACAAAACGGCGTATTGCACAAATATGGCGTATGACCTATCCTGTGTTTAGGTATGACAAACCCTACACAGCACTCCGCGCACGAAGAGCTTGCAAATGCAAACCAGGGTAGTACACTGGGTGCCCAAATGAATCAGGGGGGCCCAGAACAGCCTGTAAAATTTTCCAGGGTTCCCCGGAACTGCTTTTAAAATTATTCAGGGTGTTATAAAATATCCCGGGCCGGGAGCGACAGCCCAAGCACGATGTTAATGCTTTTGTGTGTATATGTGCGTGCGTGCGTGTGTGTATGCGTGTGTGTGTGCGCGTACGTGTGCGCGTGCATGTGCGTGTGTGTGCGTGTGAGTGTGTGTGCTTGTGTGTGTGTGTGTGCGTGCGTGTGTGTGTGTGTGTGTTGTGTGCGTGTGTGTTTGCGTATGTGTGTGTATGTGTGTATATGCGTGTGTGTATATGTGCATGTGTGTGCATGTGTGCTTATGTGCATGTGTGTGTGCGTGTGTGTGTGCTTGTGTGTGTATGTGCGTGTGTGCATGGTTGTGTGTGTGCGTGTATGTGTGTGTATGCGTGTGTGTATGTGTTTGCCTTGTGCGTATGTGTGGGTGTGCTCGCGTGTGCTAGACATCGCTCGAGGTTCGCGCATGGCTGCTGGTTGAGGCCTCATCAGGGCCAGGGGCAGGGGGAGGGGGGGAAGCAGAGGGAGGAGCGGGGAGCTTGCATCTGGAGAGATTTTCATTCAGTCTGTTTGGTGCAAGCTGCCATGCAAGATGCAAGCACTCAAGGCCAGCACTCGCTTCGTAGGGAGGCCTGGTCAGGAAGGGGGGGCCCTGCTGGCTGACCTTTCCCTCTTCTTCCCATTCTCACAGTGTTATTACTGTCATTCCCAAAAGTAACTGCAAATCACCCGGAAGTGCATTTAGAATTTTACCGGGTACTCTGGAATTGCAGGGGCCGTCGCCCCTGCAAACTTCTGGGGTACCCGGACCAGCTTTGGGCTGCCCCAGAGGGGCAGCCCAAAATTTTGTCATTTATTCCGGGCCCCGGACGGGGTGTACTAACCTGATGCAAACTTTAAGTTCATCAGAAGCCACATCCCTGAAAGTCTGCGCATGCTAGCTGCACACGTACATATGTACGGATGATCAGCTGAACACATCTCCAATCAGGAGTCAGACGCAAGGTAAAGCATCTCCAAACGTCCATAAATGGCCGAAAGAAACTCAGACAAACATTACGTTGGTCAGTAGAACCTCAAGTATTTATTATATCGGCCAGGTTGTTTCACATACCTTTTCAACTTGCTGGATACAGCCACACGCAACCAAACACAGGCCTTACCTCTCGCAATGCCTCCCTGTAGTTCCCTGGGTCCATCTGGTAGCCCTTCTTGTTAGGGGGGATTATTCTGCAAAAGCAAGTGCGGCAGCTTTAAACTTTGGTACATTGGTGCAATGGCATGACTGGCTTTGTTTGTAGGCATAAAGCAAAGCTCAGTAACCAGTGGATCTTGAGAGCTCACAGAGGGGTTTGCAGAAAAAGAAAAAAAGGCTGGGCTGGTAGCATTTAAACATTGACCGTGATTAAGGGAAGGAGCACTTAAATGCCAGCACCTGAAAGGGGCTTACAATTACACTAGAATTCCTTGCCGATCTGCCTATTCTGTTCTCGATAGCCGCAGGGCAGGCAGAGGCGTGCGGCTGAAGCAGGAACAGCGATGAGGGTCTGCACAGCAGCTAAAGTCACAATCATCTCTATTCATGATGAGGGGGCGCATTAATTTGCATAAGGCCTGCGCTAATCTCCAGGAAGCTTCTGCTCTTGCTAATAATGGAACAAAGGCCTTGTGCGTGTGGCAGGCCGGAAGCGTGTACATGACCGTCTATAGGGGACTTTCCTTGCCGAAGATTACAGAAGTACACCATACATGTGACTCTGTCTGGCCCTTTCTGTACGAGGTACAGTACGTAAGGTCTCGCCATTCGAATGCATCAACAGGGTAATTCACACATGTGTAGGGTCTGCCAGGAACATGCATGGTCTCTTGTGCATGGCAAGGAAACTCCCAGATATATGGCCATATACAGTGTGCCTGTTTGGCTAAGCCTGATAAGTGCAGGGCAGCAGTGGGTGTTGAGTGTTGATATTTCAGTCTGTAGTGATCAACCTCTGGAGGGTGTAGGGATGATAGTTTGGCAAACAATGACGCCTTCTAGTACTAAATACTGAGGCCTGCCTCTTTTCCTTAATCAATGTGGGGAGTGGTTTTCACTGCCTGCGTAGTCTTTCTTTTCTTTTCCTGCATACACAGGTTTGTTGTTACACAATGACAACCTCTAGTGCAGATTACGGGGGTCAACATTGTATGCAGTGGTTTTCCGCACCAAGATCTTATGCAGAGCTGCCGCACTTGGGGCTGCTATACATGGGTTAATGGAGTAGTTGACGCAGACACTCAGAGGCACACACACACACACACACTTGTGCAGAAAGCACATGCTCATTACGCAAAGACAAACTACCCGTACACTATACAACACAGCATGTGCCCCACGCACCTAAACATTGAGCACGCCAGACACGAATGACTCATACAATACGTTCTTTTGGTGCAAGACATTCCGTATATTCACCACACACATTCACCATAATGTTGTGCCTACAGTACCAGGCAGGCGTATTAGCCAAACTACCCTACACTCCTTTCAAGCATTCCACACAAACACCAATACATGCCTAATCACAGAGAGCCAGTCCACCCTGTTTTATATTTTATTTTTTACCACCCTGTTTACACCCTGTTTACACCCTGTTTCCACCGCACCTAGAAGAGGAGCCACCAGAGCCTGGTGCAGATTCAAGGGCGTCGCGGAACGGGCCATAGAAAGCTGACGCGTACTTGGCAGTGTAAGACATGATGGAGGTCTGTGTGTAGCCTTCCCTGTGTGTAGTGGAGCAGGTCGGGGACCAAGACCTCGTGAGGGGGTCAAATGCTAAACGTGCGCAGCAAAAGCCTTGTCCTTCCATTTTACTCCTGGAGCATTCGTCCAGAGGACTGAGGGCGCTGGTCGCTTGCAGTAACTCGCGTGTGCAGGGGTGTGGAAATCCTCACTTGGAAATCTTGCGCATGGAAGGGGGAGGAGCTATCTTGAAACTGCGACTTGGTATCCTTTTGCCCAGCTTCCATATCTGTTGTTTGGCCTGTAGTCTTTCATTGTTGGCCCCTGGCCCTACACACACAAGAAGACCGTGACCCCCTAAATCTCAGGCAGCTACCAGCTGCACCAAGGGTGGCTTTCAAAGAGCCAACGAACAGTAAAATGGCTTCAACAGAAATTGTGAGCAGGAAGCCGTGCTCCCACTGGCTCCCTACTACATTACCATTGTAAACCAACCCATAGATTACCCATGGCACAGAATGGTGTGTAATATGGGCCGCACCTGTCAAGGGCCTTGCGAATTGCTCCTACCCTGCCATCCATCATGTCGGAAGGTGACACACAGTCTGCGCCCGCTTCTGCCTGTGGTGCGTGAGTGTGTGTATGTGTGTGTGCGTGTGCGTGTGTGCGTGTGCGTGTGTGTGTGCGTGTATGTGTGTCTGCGTGCGCTGCATATTGTATGTGTGTGCTTATATGTGTGTTGTGCATATATATGCTTGCTAGCGTGAATGTCCGTGAATTGCGCATTTGTTTTACGTGCACAAATGCGTACAATTAAAAGCTCGTGTCAAGTTCAATCATAAAATTAAGATGAAGTCAGGACGGTCGGAGAATTGTCACTCTTAAAAGTCTGAGCACGCGCGTTCTCTGTCCCTAACAAACACAACGCTGCCTTCCCTCTTTCGAGCCTTGAACACTGGTGTGTTTGTGTGTGCGTGAGTGTATACGTGTGTGTGTGTGTGTGCGGGTATGTGTGTGTTTGTGTACGTGTAGTGTGTGTATAAGTGTGTGCGTGTGTGTGTCCGTACCTGCCTGTGCTTGTGTTTGTGTGTATGTTTGAATACGTGTGTCTGTTCAAGTATGTGTGTGTGTGTACGTGTGTGGCTACGTGTGTAGCTACGTGTGTGGATACGGGCATGCCCATCCTGACCATACTTGTTACCACATCCTCAGCAAAGTGAGTCATGCGTGAAACGATGAGAAAGGTACCTGCTGGAACCCCCCAATGCTCACCTGGCTAACTGCTTGTCGGCATAGGTACTCTACAGTTTCATCGTTCATAATGACTCCATCGTCACGCACGATGCCGTCATGGCCATCACTGTTGTAGGGGTCAAGGGCCACATCTGTGTAGACCTACAGGAAAAAGGGCAATGTGCGTTTGGAGTGCTTTTTAATGGGATCACTTGATCATTTGTGCTCTTTTCATTTTCTTTGCTCGTCTGCAGAGGTGTGGTGTGTGTACCGTATATTTGAACAAATCACATTTCAAACTTCCAGGAGCTTGCATCTAAGTGAAAACAACGCATGCAAGCATGAGACATGTCAATGCACACGTCCACGTAAAGCTAAGACATGCAGCACACAAACGCACCTCTAAATCAGGGAAGGCATCCTTCAAAAGACGGATGGTGCGCTGGGACAGACCATTCTTGTTGAAGGCCTCCTCACCAGTTGAGGTCTTCAGGTTGTCTGGGGTCTGTTTATAGAAAGCAGTAGAGCACGAGGGAGGTCAAGATGCTTTCCAAACAGACACTGAGAAGCATTTGTGTATGTATGTGTGTGTGCGTGTATGTGTACACGTGTGTGTGTGTGTGTGCGCGCGTGCGCGGGTGCGTGTAAGCGTGCACATGCGCGGTGCGCTGTGTGTGTATGTATGTGTGTGCATGCGCACGTGTGCGTGTGTTTGTATGTGTGTGTGTCTGTGTATATGCATGTGTGTGTGTGTTTTTGTGTAAGTACGTGTGTATGTGTGTGTGTGCGCGTGTGTGAGTGTGTACGTGTGTGTGTG
>Ga0307951_1002047_pt1:0-7500 | contig 12534 bp, 16 predicted proteins | sample OrgLakmetagen374_FD_201842 | JGI IMG/M metagenome (GOLD analysis project Ga0307951, IMG submission 201842) | Saline water microbial communities from Organic Lake, Antarctica - #374 | ecosystem: Environmental > Aquatic > Non-marine Saline and Alkaline > Saline | place: Antarctica: Organic... | reverse complement strand
TGGGTGTAATCAGTGCTTGATATTCATCGTATCCTGTGCCCAATATTAGTGGTATACTTAATCAATGGTAATTATGCTGATTCCTACATTGCGTTTATTTCAAAGTTTTATTGCGCTATGATTCTTCCCATAGTATGCTTACTGCTTGGTGCTGTACTAGGGCAGGCTTTATTGATGTGTATTAATGCCTCATTTTATGTGCCAACTTACTGCAGTGCACTCCATCTTGCCCGGTACCAAAAGAGAGCGCACTGCGTTGAAATCCTCACTCTCGCGATTAACGTGCTACAAGGAGCTCAAAGCTAGGTTTGTACACGTACATATGTACACGTCTGAAACAATTATGCTCAAAGCTAGGTTTTGTACAGCGCACATATGTACACGTCTGAAAAAATTATGCTTGACGCTTGCTTATGTCTGCACCAAGTGTGTATCTGACCAACCGGTTAATCAGTCGAAAGTCTGAGACACACCTGATCCCAGTGGACAGCTGGTGATCCCTGATGCCTCGCAGGTTGTGGCCCATGCTGGAATTGTGCCCGTACCGCCCCTCCTGGAGACGTTCCACGTACTTCTCATACTGGCGTTGGGGATAGCTCTTGGGAGCGTGCACGAGCGGAGGCTGTCGTTGGCCGGACATGTTGGAGCGTGCATGTGCACTTCCCTCAGGATGCCCCCCGCCTCCTGGAGAGCATACAGCAGCGGGGTGAGTACATTTATGCGCCATTCTTTTGCACACATTTGAGTCGTGTTAACGCAGCAAATATGGAAATTGAGTGTTTTGCTGCTTTGGAAATACTTCTGCAAGAATTTGTGGAGCTCTTGTCTTGTGGCCATGCAAGTGTTGTAGCATACGCAGGCACGGACACAAAGGTACGGTCGTGTCTTTTCCACGTGTCCGTGTGCTAAAATGAAGGTGTGCAAACACAGCACACCTTCATTGGTGATGGGCTCCTCATCTGACACAAATTCATCTGGATCAAACACCCAGAGGGCCTGAGGCCTGCCTCTGTGGGTCTGGGGCATGCTGAAGCCAGCTGGGGACCGCCAGCTAGCTGTCGTCACGTTCTGAGGGAGAATCACTTATAAACTTTTTATTGTTGTTTCATTCTGCCAAATAGCTTGAAATCTTTCCCTGGATTTATTTTCCACCCATCCGTGACCAATAAAAAGTATATAATAAATTAATTAATAAGGTTTTACTGCTTTAGTGCTGGAGCGAACACATTTCCAGCACCCGTCATGGCGACAGCCGACGAACGACGTCGGTTCAAGGAGGCAAGTATCTTGTGCGCTGCAGCACGTTATGTATCCACGTTAAGATTTTTGTCTGGGCTTTTTTCTGAAGTGTTTCACGCGTTGCACACACATACACACACACGCGCACACCTTGACTGGACACGCTGCAGTTGGATGAGGCGCGTAAGGCGGGTCTGGCGCCCGCCGAGCTGGACGAGGATGGCCGGGAGATCAACCCCCACATTCCTCAGTACATGACAAGCGCGCCATGGTACCTGAACAAGGACAAGCCCACCTTGCAGCATCAAAGGAACTGGATGGGAAAGGACAAGGATGACTTCCGCTGGTATGACAAGGGCGCTAAGACCTTCCAGGCAACTAAGTGGCGCAAAGGGGCCTGCGAAAAGTGAGTTGTAAACGCCAGGCATGAACATGCACGCAACACACGTGCACACACACACAAACACACACATGCATGCATGCACACACACATGCATGCATGCACACACACATGCATGCACGCAAACACACGCACACACACACACACACACACACACACACACACACACACACACACACACACACACACACACACACACACACACGCACGCACACACAAACACAAACACATACACACACAAACACAAACACACACTAACACATACAAAAACACACACACTCACACAGCAGGCACAGATGCCTTCATACACATATGTATCCACACATAATAAACATAGACACACGTGCACACATGCGCGCACAGTTGTGGCTCCATGTCTCACAAGACCAAAGACTGCTTAGAGCGACCACGCAGCAAAGGAGCGAAGCTGACCAACAAAAACATTGCAGCTGATGACAAGGTGGAGGACATCGGGCTCACAGACTTTGAGGCCAAGCGGGATCGGTGGAACGGTTACGATGCCAAAGACTACGCAAAGGTGGGTGCCTGTTAGTGAGTGAGGGGAGGGTTGTGCTTTGGGCCTTTTTACTGTGGTGTGAGGCATGCAAGGGTGTTACGTTTTTTTCCGCGTCCTTGAGTGAACGCATGCACATGCGCAGACCTTTGTGGATATTTCACCACTCTTTAAAACCGTTTCAGATTGTGTCGCTGTTCAGTGCTTTTGCCCTTCTACCTATGTTTGACTACACGTATTAAAGAGCGCCACTGGACTTGTAATGCTTGCATGTGTGTATGTGTGTGAGACAGGTCTGAGCTATGCATCTGTTGTTCACTTGCACACGTATGTGTGTGCCTTTTTCAGGTCATCGACCGCCATGAGCAGCTGGAGTCCATTCGCAAGGACATGAAGCAGAAAGAGGCCGCGCAGCAGATGTACAACGGGCAGAAGGTCACGGTTGACAAGGTGTGAGAGCTTGCACTTTTTGCGGCTACTTGCCGGAGCAAAGATACTCAAGAGGGCTTCAACGATACACAAAACAAAGATACACAAGAGATCTCCAAAGTCCGCTATCGTATAGGTGCACGGTGTATCCGTATGATGGGTGTGTGTGTGTTTGTTTGTGTGTGTGTGTGTGTGTGTGTGTGTGTGTGTGTGTGTGTGTGTAGGAATTAGAAATGCCTGCAATAGGCAGGTGGTCAGCATACACGGCTCTCACATTGCCTGTGATACACAAGAGTGGGGTGAGAACCACACCGTAGGCTTTATGGCCCTTTGGTGTGCCCTATACCCTACACCCTAAACCCTGAACCCATGTGTTGTAGCTTGGCATGCAACTTGCAGAATGGTGACGCACGAGTAGACGACGAGGATGAAAATACTGTTAAGCGTGCAGTCGTGTGATATATGATATATGATGTATTCAACTGTGATTCGTCAGTTTGCTTGCAGTGTGATGAACACACGTTGACGAGGACATTGTAATTGTGGAGAATGAAGGAGCGCAGACGCGTGCAACACTCAACCTTGATATGTATGTCTGCTTGTAGGGTGACGTCGCACACGTACACGTGGGCAGAAATACAGTGAAAGAACGCAGACGCGTGCGCAACTCAACCTTGATATATATGTCTGCTTGCAGGGTGACGACGCACGCATAGATGAGGCAAAATTGCTGTGAAGGAGCGCAGACGCGTGCATCACTCAATCCTAATACGTATGGCTGCTTGCAGGGTGATGACGCACGCATTGATGAGGGTGGAGACCTGGAAGATGACGACGATGCCAAGATTGCAGAGGAGGAGGAGTCAGGTGTGCGTGTGTGTATCTATGTGTAGGGTTGGCCAGAACCACATATACATATATATACGGTGTATATACGGTGTTTTTGGCAGGAAAATCACCAAATGTACGGTTATGTACGGTGTATATACACAGTTCTGGCCATCCCTTTCTATGTGTGTTGGCGTCGGTGGTATGTGTGTGCATCAATACGTGTTAATGTTCATAAACTCTCAGGACACGGAGATCAAGAAGTGACACAGAAGGCAGAGTTTTAAGCTGCGCATGGTATTGTGGACGCTTCCAGATATCGCAGCGTCGTAAGTAGGGTTGGCCAGAACCGTAAATATACACCCTATACGACCGTATGTTTGGTGATTTCCCTGCCAATAGTACCGTATATACACCGTAAGTATATAGTTCTGGCCAACCCTAGTCTTACAGCATGCTGCCAATGCACGCGGCAAGCCTGCAAAGCCTACCTAACAACATCATGAACTGACGCTAAGAGTTGCAGAGGTTGAGTAGCACGTGAGTGCCGTGGCAGGCCTGCAAAGCCTACCTAACAACATCATGATTAGGGTTGGCCGGAACCATATATATACGGTGTATATACGGTTTTTTGGGCAGGAAAATCACCAAATGTACGGTCATATACGCTGCATATATACGGTTCTGGTCAACCCTAGTCATGAACTGACGCTAAGAGTTGCAGAGGTTGAGTAGCACGTGAGTGCTGCAGCAGGCTTTAGGTAGGATGCTAAACTAGTTCAAGGCTTCAGACTAAACGAAGGTTGAAAAGCACGTGCGCATAACAACAGAATCTCAACAAGGCGTCGACAATGATATTATCCAATACTTCTAGGCTGTGCGGAGGTCAAGAAGCGCGTTTGGACCACATTCAATGATATCATCCAACGACTCCATGATATTATGATCCAATGCCTCCAGGCTTTGCGGAGGTCAAGAAGCGCGTGCGCACCACAGCAGGGGGCTCCACAGGCTCCGTACGTAACTTGCGCATTCGTGAGGACACAGCCAAGTACTTGCTCAACCTCAACCCAGACAGCGCGTACTACGACCCCAAGTCAAGGTGTGTTATATTGCGAAAGTGTGTGTCTTGTGTGTATGTGTGTTTGAGTTTATGAGTGTGTGTGTGTGTTTGTAAGCAGTGAGCCTGCTTTTGCATGCGTGCTGTTGAGTGTGCATGCGTGTTCTTGTGTGTGTGTGTGTGTGTGTGTGTGTGTGTGTGTATGTGTGTGTGTTTGTGTATATGCTGTGTGCTGTGCATGTCTTGTGGCTGTGTGTAGCCTGTGTGCGTGTGTGCGGCCGATGCGCATGTTTGTTTGTTGATTTGACGATCAAGCTCAACCTCTGTCCTCAATATTACCAAGTCTCAGTACTGCCAAAACTGCTGCTGGCAACTCTTGCCAAAATTTTGACAATTTGTGGAAAACTAACATGTGTTTTAAAGCATGCAGGGTGCACGGCAGAGGTAGGCACATTTATACAGACAGCAGGACGGTGGTCATGGAAGTTGAAATCCGCTAAGGAGTGTGCGTGTGTGTGTGCGTGTGTGTGTGTGTGTGTGTGTGTAACAGCTCACCGTTTGCCGTGGTGCCCACAGTGTTTCCTTAGGGTTGCTTGCCTGCACTGCCCACTTGTGAGGGAATGAGCGAATAAAAAATAAAACACAGTTTAAGATAAAATAAAAGCGTGTGTATGTATGTATGTGTGTGACAGCTCACCGTTTGCCGTGGTACCCACAGTGTTTCCTTAGGGTTGCTTGCCTGCACTGCCCACATGTGAGGGAATGAACGAATAAAAATCAAAACACAATTAAAGATTAAAAATACAAAGCGAATAACAAAGCACAAACTGCGCAGTGTGGCAAAACGGTGTGAACAAGGCACGTCCTCGTCAAAGTTTGCTGTGGTTTGTTGTGTGCTGGCTGTCTGCCAGACAGGCTTGCAAAGAAAATGGCCTTGTACGCAGGTGTGTAATACTCGAATGCTGCATGAGTAGGGTTGGCCAGAACCGTATAAATACACCGTATACGACCGTATATTTGGTTATTTTCCTGCCCAAATTACCGTATATACACTGTATATATAAATGGTTCTGGCCAACCCTATGCATGAGTCATGCAACACGTGGTCCTGTTGTACCTTCCACGCTCAAAAAAAACCAGCGCCAGACAGGCTTGCAAAGAATGCGGCCTTGTACGGAACATGTTGTACTTTGTACCTTCCTCACAGGTCCATGCTCAAAGACACCCTGCGCCAGACAGGACCAAAAGCCTGTCATTAGTGAAAAACCGCAACTCCTTTCACCTCCTTACAGGTCCATGCTCAAAGACACCCTGCGCCAGACAGGACCAAAGGCCTGTCATTGAGACCTTTTTGCTGTCAAAAGTGAAACAGCGCAACTCCTTTCACCTCCTTACAGGTCCATGCTCAAAGACACCCTGCGCCAGACAGGACCAAAGGCCTGTCATTGAGACCTTTTTGCTGTCATAATTGAAACAGCGCAACTCCCTTCACCTCCTTACAGGTCCACGCTCAAAGAACCCCAGCCAGATATGGTTAATGACGAAGAGGCCTTTTTGTTGTCAAAAGTGTAAAACATTGATTGATGCAACTCCTTTCACCTCCTTACAGGTCCACGCTCAAAGACCCCCAGCGCCAGACAGGGCCAATGACAAAGAGGCCTTTTTGTTGTCAAAAGTGTCAAAAGTGTAAAACTGATATGATACATTATATTACATTTACGCAACTCCTTTCACCTCCTGACAGGTCCATGCACGAAGACTTTCAGCCAGACACAGGGCCATGAGGACAGAGAAATCCTTCCATGGTCAAAAATGTAAAACGGATGTGAACATTTCACTCAACGTGTCGCACTCCCGCATTTTTTCATAGGTCCATGCGCGAAGACCCCCAGCCAGACAAGCCTATGGACGAGAAGACCTTCTTCGGAGACAACTTTGTGCGCAAGAGCGGTGATTACCTAGCATGGCAGGATTTGCAAGTGCACGCGCTGCAGTCCGGCGACAAGGGCGTGGACCTAAACGTTATGGTGAGCATGTCTGACGTGCATGTGGTATGTGTGTATGTATGTGTGTGTGGACCTGAACGTTATGGTGAGCATGTCTGACGTGCGTGTGGTGTGTGTGTATGTATGTGTGTGTGGACCTGAACGTTATGGTGAGCATGTCTGACGTGCGTGTGGTATGTGTGTGTATGTTTGTGTGTGGACCTGAACGTTATTGTGAGCATGTCTGACGTGCGTGTGGTATGTGTTTGTGTGTGTGGACCTGGACGTTATGGTGAGCATGTCTGACGTGCGTGTGGTGTGTGTGTATGTATGTGTGTGGACCTGAACGTTATGGTGAGCATGTCTGACGTGCGTGTGGTATGTGTGTGTGTTTGTGTGTGTGGACCTGAACGTTATGGTGAGCATGTCTGACGTGCGTGTGGTATGTGTGTGTATGTGTGTTTGTGGACCTGAACGTTATGGTGAGCATGTCTGACGTGCGTATGGTATGTGTGTGTATGTGTGTGTGGATCTGAATGTTATGGTGAGCATGTCTGATGTGTGGTATGTGTGTATGTATATGTGTGTGGACCTGAACATTATGGTGAGCATGTCTGACATGCGTGCGTGTGTCTGCCTGTGTGTGTACTTGTGTTCTATTTAGCGGTAAGCTGTTTACGTGCTGTGTGTGTCAATGTGGAGTTGCTGCAAGGCAGGACTCACAATGGTGGGTTTCGATGTGGTGTGTGTGTGTTTGAGCCGTTCTGTTTGCTGCGCGCGCATTATATCATGCAGTTTACATAGGGTTGGCCAGAACCGTATATATACACCGTATATGACCGTACATTTGGTGATTTCCCTGCCAAAATTACCGTATGTAAACCGTATATATATGGTTATGGCCAACCCTAAGTTTACGTGACCTTGGTAACAAGGTTAGCAATGAGATGGCTCGATCCTTTATAGCACTGCGGATATATACCGCACGGTTCTTTGTATCACTGAGAACATGTATTGCCTGAGTCCTTGTATAATTAAGAACATG
>Ga0307951_1002041_pt1:10000-12548 | contig 12548 bp, 15 predicted proteins | sample OrgLakmetagen374_FD_201842 | JGI IMG/M metagenome (GOLD analysis project Ga0307951, IMG submission 201842) | Saline water microbial communities from Organic Lake, Antarctica - #374 | ecosystem: Environmental > Aquatic > Non-marine Saline and Alkaline > Saline | place: Antarctica... | reverse complement strand
CACACCCTCACACACACCCTCACACCTGTGGAAGTAGGACAGCGCGAACACCAGCTTCTGGTACTTGGTCGCCGCCTTGCACTGCGCGTAGCCCTCATCCGTGAGTGTGTTGTACAGACGGAGCAGGTTGGCTCGAAGGCCCTTGGGGGGCTCCGTGGTCATTTTGAGGCCCCGTTGCAGGATGGAAATGGGGAAGGAGGGGGAGGGGTTGGAGGACAGCCACAGCCTGCGAGTGCGCGTGTTGTGTGTGTGTGTGTGCTGTGTGTGTACTTGTGTGTGTGAGCTGTGTGTGTTCTTGTTTGTGTGTACTTGTGTGTGTGCGTGTGTGTGTGTGTGTGTGTGTGTGTGTGTGTGTGTACCTGTGTGTGTGTGTACTTGTGTGTGTGTGTACTTGTGTGTGTTTGTGTGTGTGTGTGTGTGTGTGCTCGTGCGCGCGTGTGTGTGCGAGTGTATGCACACACATGTGCGAGAACAATGCAAAACGTTCAGTACACACCCACGCATGCAACTCTTGCCTGAAATGATCACGCGGCGAGCGCCCTTCAAGGCCCTGAATGCTTTTGTCCAAGGTCAGCAGCGAAAAAGACGCGCATCGCGCATAGCGCACCATACAAACGCAAAAAACACTTGCCTGAAATTGTCATGCGGTGAGTGTCCTTCCAGGCCCTCGATGATTTTGTCCAAGGTTGGCAGCCAGCTTGTCATCAAATGGCAGTTGGCCAAGAACACCCAGTTGCCCTCACGCATGCCGTCCTCAATTAGCCTGTGTGTGTGTGTGTGTGTGTGAACAGGTGTGCATGTGTGTGTGCGTGTGTATGTGTGTGCGCTTTGAACATGTATGTGTGTGATTGCGTACGTGTGCTTTGAACATGTATGTGTGTGAGTGTGTATGTGTGTTTAAACATGTATGTGTGTGTAATCAAACATGTGTGTGTATTTCAAATATGTATGTGTGTGTTAGCACATATATGTGTGTGTGCGTATCTGCGTGAGAGTGTGTACAGCCATCCTGCATCATCCTGAAGGCTCTCACTTTAAGCTGGCAGTGTTCACGTGCAAGTAGCATCACAATTCACAATTACGTTAGTCTAGACACCCAACACCAAACCTAGACAACCTAACCGTGCCGGCTCATGCGGACAGTCTGACTGTTGGTCGGTCAACATTAGCAGCACAATCACTTTCGTCTAGACAACCATGCCTAGGTTTTATCTAGAAAACCAAGACCAAACCTAGACAGCCTAGCCGTGTCGGCTCAAGACTGTATTGGCTCATGTGCAAATTTCTGACTGTTGATCAATCAGCATTAGCGTCACAACGTCACGATTACTTTAGTCGAGACAACCAAAACCGAACCTAGACAACTAAAAACCAAAGCTAGGCAACCAAACCGTATCAGATCGAATGGACAATTACATCCTTCTTCCAACAATTGGAAACAAGCTGTGCGCCAGCACTGGCATATGACACAACCACTTATGGATGTCCATGTCCACTTTGCACTCATATTCACACACACACACACTCTAATTCACACACACTCATGTTCTCATGTTCTACACACGCACGTTCTCATGTTCTACACAAGCACGTTCTCATGTTCTACACACTCACGAACTCATGTTCTACACACTCACGTCCTCATGTTCTACACACTCACGTTCTCATGTTCTCACACACACACTAACGTTCTCATGTTCTACACACTCACGTTCTCATGTTCTCACACACACACTCACGTTCTCATGTTCTGCACAAACACTTACTCATGTTCTCACACACATACTCATGTTCGAATGCACACACACACACGCGCACACACACACACACATCTCTTACCTGGTGGCGAGCTGTGCTTGTCCTTGACCCAATGCCACGCTGAAAAAGTTGTTGGACATCCCACGCTCCTGCACAGGGCACACACACACACACATGTTTGAGCAGCATAACAAGAACAAACACTCACAACCTCACACTCGTAAATGCAGGGCAACAGAGTTACACACACACTCACACACACACGCACACACACACGTACAACTGCATAACTGACACACACATTGCGATGTGTAAGAGACACGCATGCACACATACAAATATTAGCTGCACACTTAGTTTGCTCTTGCAACACGTGTGTGTGTGTGTGTGTGTGTGTGTGTGTGTGTGTGTGTGTGTGTGTGTGTGTGTGTGTGTGTGTGTGTGTGTGTGTGTGTGTGTGTGTGTGGGTGCGTGTACAATGCATACAAATGCGCCTGTCCCTGCTTGTCGACTTGCCCATTTGCCTGGGCCAGCTTGCGTAGATTATATTGTGTTAAAGTACACTTGTGCGTGAGTGTGTGTCCAAACCAGCTTGCACAGGTTATATTGTGTTGAAGTATGCTTGTATTGAGTGTGTGTGTTTATACTCATGAGATACGAGCCTGTCCCTGCTGGTCGACGTGCCCATTTACCTGAGCCAGCTTGCGTAGATTATATTGTGTTGAAGTATGCTTGTAATTAAGTGCGTGCGTACACAAAAGCGCCTGTCCCTGCTTATCAACTCACCCAT
>Ga0307951_1002041_pt1:2500-5000 | contig 12548 bp, 15 predicted proteins | sample OrgLakmetagen374_FD_201842 | JGI IMG/M metagenome (GOLD analysis project Ga0307951, IMG submission 201842) | Saline water microbial communities from Organic Lake, Antarctica - #374 | ecosystem: Environmental > Aquatic > Non-marine Saline and Alkaline > Saline | place: Antarctica... | reverse complement strand
CTGGCTTGGGGCTCATCTTGAGAGAGGAAGCAAACACGTCGTTGTAGGCATCCAGGGAGAACTGGTACATGGGGTCCACCGTGCCCAGATCGTTCAGCACAAAGTACAGCACAGCCGCCCGCACCTGCACGTTTGTATGTGTGTGCACGTGCGTGTCTTTATATAGGTGAGCGTGTAAAGTAAGTGCATGGGGTCCACCGTGCCCAGATTGTTCAGCACAAAGTAAAGCACAGCCGCCCGCACCTGCACGTTTGTATGTGAGTGTATGCACGTGCGTGTCTTTGCGTGTATGTGTGTGTGTGTGTGCGTGTGTGAGAGAGAGAAGCATATGTGTGGGGTCCACCGTGCCCTAATCGTTCAGCACAAAGTGTACAGCATAGCTGCCTTACAATGAAAGCAGCAGTAACCCACGCGTGATTGTGTAAGAAGTGGCTGACTTTGCAAGTAAGCACAAGTGAGTGAGAAGTGCCTGACTTAGCAAGGGAGCACCATGAGTGAGAAGTGGCTGACTTTTCAAGTAAGCACAAGTAAGCACATCACAACCCTTAGTGCAACAGCCCTTTTCCTTCGTTCTCTAAACAGGGGAGGCCTTCTCTAAAGAGGGGCGGCCTTCTCTTAAGGGGAGCCACAGCCTTCTCTAAAGAGGGGCGGCCTTCTCTAAAGAGGGGCAGCCTTCATTCTCTAAAGAGGGGAGGCCTTCTCTAAAGAGGGGCGGCCTTCATCTCTAAAGAGGGGCAGCCACACAAACAGCATTGCTGGCGCATTAACACATGAATGGGCAAGCTATACAAAGTGCATCGCTGACGCACGCACACAAGCATGGGCAAGGCTCGCCTTGCCTTCTGCTTACCGAGCACGGGCGGTAGGCTTGGGAGGCGGCTTCGATCTTGCGCGCTGTCTCTTCTGCCACTTTGAGGGATTGGTTCACCTGGAAAAGGAAACGAAATCGGGGGGGAGCACACTTGGTGTAAGTTGCATTACTAATGTAGGGCTGCATATGCAGTAGCGCAATTGAGGGTGACTGTGTGTGTGATTGTGTGTGTGACTGTGTGTATGACTGTGTGTGTAAATGTGACTGTGTGTGTGTGTTCAAATGGAGCAAGTGCACTTGCATCAGTTTTTGAAATCAGCGCACCGACTATCTTAGACTCACACTCACACATACACACACGTATACACTCACACACTTGCAATCACACACATACACATACACACACCTCTTCCCAGGTGGTCTTGGATGCATCCAGCGTGTTGATGAGGGTGATGTCAATTACACTCGCACATTTGCGCACACACACACCTCTTCCCAGGTGGTCTTGGATGCATCCAGCGTGTTGATGAGGGTAATGTTGTCAATTACACTCGCACATTTGCACACACACACACCTCTTCCCAGGTGGTCTTGGATGCATCCAGCGTGTTGATGAGGGTGATGTTGTCCAGCAGCGAGCCAGTGGCACTGGACAGTAGGGCCAGGATGGTGTCCTCAAGCTCAGCCTGTGAGTATATATTTGTGTGTGCGTGTGTGTGTGTGTGAGTGTGTGTGTGTGTGTGTTTGTGTGTGTGTGTTTAGGGGGAATGTGCACGTGTAGCGTAACTAAATGTATGAACATTCCCAAATCATTTTTTGAGCGCGCATGTGGGCGGTTGACCCTTGCATGAAAGTGACACTTTGCCTATGAGCAAGTGGACAAATGACTTGGGTTGGCTAGAACTGCAGATTACTCTGCAGCCTGCTGCAGAAGTACTCACGTTCTTGGAGGCGAGTGCAACCGAAAGTCAGTTGGAACTGTCTTGCCACAGCTTGCGCTGTAGGAACCATCTTTTTACACCTGGCCTTTAGTCAGCGCTTAGGTTTAGTTTTTCCCTTTTCTTCTCGACTTTCGCTTCTTGCTGACTTTGATGGCAGGTATGGGTGTCAACGACCCAGCCTGCTAACTTTCATGTAAGCAAGTTCAGTGTTTCAGTTTTTTCAGGCAGCTTTCTCTGCTCAGTTTCTTGGGCAGTGTCTTTCTGCCTGGATGGTTGGCCTTGTGTAAATTCCCCTCCTACATTCGGTGGAGCCGAGCCGGAATATAACTGTATGTGTACGCAATATATGACTGTATATTTGAAGGAATCCCTGCAAGAATTACCCTGTAAGCACTGTATAGACACTTAATACTGGCCAACCCTGCAAGTAACCAGTCAGGATTATGAAATCAGGATTGATATTCACACCCACAACCACTCACAAACACACAAGTGTGCGTTTTTGTTTGCCAATACTTGACAACCACACACACTCACACACACCTGTGTGTTTTGGCCTGCTGATACTTTGACCACACACGCGCACACGCACACACATGCACACACACCTGTGGTTTTTTGCCTGCAAATACTTTGACAACCACACACACACGCACACACACGCACACACACACACCTGTGTGTTTTTGCCTGCCGATACTTTGACCACCAGGTCATTCTTTTGCTTGTCCAGGTCCGCACGCTCGTG
>Ga0307951_1002038_pt1 | contig 12552 bp, 9 predicted proteins | sample OrgLakmetagen374_FD_201842 | JGI IMG/M metagenome (GOLD analysis project Ga0307951, IMG submission 201842) | Saline water microbial communities from Organic Lake, Antarctica - #374 | ecosystem: Environmental > Aquatic > Non-marine Saline and Alkaline > Saline | place: Antarctica: Organic Lake... | reverse complement strand
CTGGAACATTTTAAAGCTCTTTGGAGTACCCAACCAGATATGCCATGCAGACCTGGAGTGTTGCATTATAATATTCGGACAAAGTAACAGTCCAAAGCATTTCCGGGAACATTACAAGTGCGCAGGAATTTTCAACAGGAAATTGCCGAGCAGAGCCAGGTCCCAGCAATTTGCCTGATCCCGAAAGCAACAACTGTATAAATTCCCTGTATTTTTTTAGGACGCGAAAGGTGTCTCAGGCAAGGATTACACGTGGCAGCCTACACACTTCTCACATTTTTCATCCTGTTTAAGACCGCAGCCTAAAGATATGGTTGTGCAAAGCTTTCGGCACATTACCGCCTGGGTGGGCCAGCCGTGGGGACGACTAATTTTTTCTGCCAACGTGAAATGTACTCTGAAATACGAGGCTGGGGGCAATTAAATTATGATTATCCCTTAAATGCACAGGCTCGACAAAAGACCAGCAAAGGAATGCACTTGTGCAAAAGTATAGCACATCACTCGCCCAGAAGAGTTTTATTTTTCTTCAAGTTGCTGAGACCACAGAAATTTCTTCCCTGTACATAATTGCTCCAATGCCTTTAAATGTCCAGGCAACGTCAGGGGGAGGAGGTTGGCCTATGTCGGCATGGCTGACCCCAGATTTGCAACCCATTTACGGGTGAGATCATGCACCACGAGTTCATATGTCTGGCCCCTTCTTTTTCCCACTGTTCAACTCCTCTTATTCATAATTCTGTGATAGGAATTCAGCTCTGCGTTACTTTCCATCGCAATTTCCCCCTCTTGCACGTGTTGTCCCTGCCCTTGTTTTCATTACCTCTGACTGTGACTGTGCTTCAATCTTGAACAAAGGGCGGCCAGCTAGTGATACCATCATTCGCCACAGTGCTCACGCAAATTGGAGTATTGCGAGATACAAACTGAGAGAACTTGAGGGAAAAACAGCTGTCTGGGTGCACAGCCAGATGAGCAGTCCAACTCTCTCTCTCTCTCTCTCTCTCTCTCTCTCTCTCTCTCTCTCTCTCTCTCTGTCTCTCTCTCTCTCTCTCTCTCTCTCTCTCTCTGTGTCTCTCTGTCTCTCTCTCTCTCTCTCTCTCTCTCTCTCTCTCTCTCTCTTCTCTCTCTCTCTCTCTCTCTCTCTCTCTCTCTCTCTCTCTGTCTCTCTCTCTGTCTCTCTCTCTCTCTCTCTCTCTCTCTCTCTCTCTTTGTGCCTCTCTGTCTCTCTCTGTGTCTCTCTCTCTCTCTCTCTCTCTCTCTCTCTCTCTCACTCTCTCTCTGTGTCTTGGGCACTAGTTGATACTTTTGTAGGATTAGCCAGAACCATCTATAAATATGCGGTGTTTATTGCAGCGATTACAAATACCTATATGGTCATATAAGGCATATACATACAGCCAATTCGGCCAATTCAGCAGATCAAATCCTCTAGGTTAATCCCCTTATGATACTTTTGTCATTTACATGCACTAGGGACTGCTTCAGTCTTTTGCCTTCCATAATGTTCTAAACTTTCCTCAGCGCTCAAGCCTCCGTGCTGTCTAGAGCGTGCTGCGGGGTCCTTGTGTAAACTTTTTAGAGGGAGGGGGATTTGTTTAGTTGCAGCGCGTAGCCAGATAGTACGTGTTTGCATCATCTGATATGAGCAAATCTAAAGCTGTATCCCCTGAGAGTTGCCCTTTTTAAAACAGGCCACTATGTTGATACAATAAGTGCGGAACGGAAGGAGTGGGAGCACACCAATGAAGAAACTGTCAACATTGCATTAAGGAACACGGCGTGCGCCACTCACAGCCCCAAGCATAAGCTCTACCCCGTCTGTTTGGATGGTGAGGAAGGATAGTGCATATGGGAGTTGCTAGAAGTTCTGTTTTTCTTGCCTCTTCTTGTCATGCGTAGCAACCATACAAAGGGATGTGCCCAGGCATCACCCTCTTTACGGCAAAAAAAGGATTTGTCTCCAACACACATTTACACATTTGCATTGCGTGTGCCAAAATCTAAGCAGCCGCTTAGATACTTGTCCTTGCACACCATCGTAAGATAACCTAGCAATCTGCTTTATTCTGTCCAGTCCTTTGTCTGGTGGCCTGTATGATTCTACAGTCAGGGAGGTGTAAACACAGCAGCTGTTTATTTTGCAGTTCAGGCACTTGTTGCTTCAATTGATTCCTATCTCACAAGGGACATCTTTCTCTCCTAAAAGCCAAAATCGAGAGAGCAAACCAACCTGTGATTTTCCCGCTGATTGCATCTTCGACAATGATGTCCTCCGTGAACAGGTCCATGAATTCCTCCAAGTTTCTAGAATTATACAACTCGAACTGGGTGCACACGGATTGGCAGGGGCCCCGGAAAGGACAGGAGCACAGCACACTTGTTTTGTCATACCCACAGAGGTGTTTGGCAACGTAAGCAGTGGAGCACACAGAGCACGTATGCAGCATGTATGCAGTGCGTGGAGCACACACAGCACGGCACTTGCAATTAGCGCAAGCACGAAAATACTCATACCTGCTTATTGATGAGAGCCAGAACCCCATCGTGCTCGTGTTCCGGGCTGCATGAGGCCATTCTCCTCAGCGTTTGTCTTGGTGGGTGGGTGAGATGTAATGGCCTGTTCACCAATGGCTTATTACTACTCCTGCAAAGCCTCAAACACTGCCTCATCCCACAATTTTTTTTTTTGGAGGCAGATCACGGAATCACAAACGGCACCCAAAAGCAATTGTACGACGACATCCAGTTTGATTAATATGCAGCATTTGGGATTCCGCTCAAATAGTCTGGGCTTCCGCAAACTGACTGCCAGAAGCACTAGACTTCAGCCCATGTCTTCAAGTCCACACACAAACAGGCTAGCCCAGGAGCAGAGTCCATACCTACTCCAACATGCTCACAATCCGGTTAGTCCAGAGCTCAAAAGCGTGAAGTTCCTGCAATCTGAGACTCTAGAGTGAATCAATATGCAAATCGTGCCTGACCTCTGGCTTTTATTCACAGGTTGACTGGTATGCAAATCAACCTGGCCCTCATAGCGCATAGATGTGCAGGCGCAGGAAATTGTCCCCACCTTCTCCTGCAAGCTGGCCACGCCCTTAAAAACACATTCCCCTGTTTCACTCTCAATTGTCTCCTTTCGATTTTCAGGCACTCATGGGGAGAGGATGCTCTGGCTCTGGCAAAGAAAGAAGACAAGTGAGTTCAGACTGTTGCTACGGGTAGTGAAGCAGGGAAGCCCGCACTCTTTTTCGGTTTCGTGCAAGTAGAAGGCGCAAAAGTTTTTAGTGTGCTTCAAGAGGGGAATCAGTTTTTTTTTTACCCAACAATTTCTTGCCTTCCGGTCAAGCATGCCTGGCTTTCCTTTGGCCGTGCCAATTATCTTGCATTGGCGTATGTTGTTGCGCCACTGCAAACTCATTAATTATGACGGCACTAGAACACGCGTTTTTTTTCTGCAGGCCTATATTCCTTTCTGTGGGTTACTCGACATGCCACTGGTGCCACGTAATGGGTGGGTGGCAAAAACACTGTGGTGCATGGCTTTTGTAAGTAGTGCCGGACACACACTGTGATGCCCTGACGTGCGATCCTGTCACGATTGTTGCGCATTCGCAGAGAAAGAATCATTTGAAAGTGAACAAATTGCGGCTATAATGAACAAGTACTTTGTTAACATCAAGGTGGGTTTCCTTAACCAGATTTAAAGATGGCACTGTCTTATCATGCGTCCTTTCATGTTGTTGTGGACCAATTGGAAATAATTAAGGGCTACGCCACCGCATTTTGCCTGCGGCACCATCATTTGAGCCTATTGGCAGTGCGTGCGCATTTCTGGAAAAATACATCTTCACCACAGATAGACAACCATTACACTTGTATAAGCATATGCTTTTGTCACGTGTATGCGAAGGTGGACAGAGAGGAACGCCCGGATGTTGATCGAGTGTACATGAGCTACATACAGGTGCTCGTTAACGCCTCATACCTTGTTCACCCCTAACCAAGTAGTTAGCAGGAGGCTGTTTTCCGGGTGGCACACCCTAAACCGTGCTGTTTAGTTTTGTGCCTTTTCTATGAACCCCATTGCCTCCCCCAAGCTGTACAAACATGTCATAAATATTCGAGCCTTAAAGCATAGAAATTGGCAGTCGGGACGGGGGCTTGTGGCCCTACGCCTGTATTGCACCCATTTTGCCGCAATTTGGCAGGGAAAAGGCCGATCGCCAACTTGTTCCGATCCATCTGTGCTCCAGTAATACTGTAGTGTCAAATATGGTGCTGGATGGTGTATGCTGTGGTGGGGGGACCTGACAAAGTGTAAGTGTCGGTACGAACTTGGGTATATCTCTGTATCCACTGTATGGATTTGCGCCCTGACTGCGCCAAATATACAAGCCCTCCATGAGCTTCACATGGCGCCAAAATTAGTGCCAGATGATGGCTCCTGTGAGGAACACTGCCATTATTGCGGATTTTGCTGTTGCTGTTGCTGCGTCCCGCTGGTCTCAGCCTTATTATAAATTTGTTAAGTTCTCCATCGCAACTTTTTTCATAAATGGCAGAGGCATGGAAAATTGATGGTTGTACAAAGCTTTTGGCACATAACAGCCTGGGTGGGCCAGCCGTGGGGACGACTAATTTTTTTTGCCAACGTGAAATGTACTCTGAAATACGAGGCTGGGGGCAATTAAATTATGATTTTGCCTCAAATGCACAGGCTCGACAAAAGACCAGCAAAAGAATGCTCTTGTGCAAAAGTGTGCATGTCACTCGCCCAGAAGAGTTTAGTCTTCCTTGAAGTTGCTGAGACCTCAGTAATTTGGCTCTTCTTCCCTGTACATAACTACTCCAATGCCTTTGAATGTCCAGGCAACGTCAGGGGGAGGAGGTTGGCCTATGTCGGTATGGCTGACCCCAGATTTGCAACCCATTTACGGGTGAGATCATGCACCACGAGTTCATATGTCTGGCCCCTTCTTTCTCCCACTGTTCAACTCTTCATTTTGCATGCTGCTTGAGCGCACAGTATTACGAGGAAACACCTATCATTGCATGCAAATACAGGGGCACGTACTACCCACCAAAAGACATGACAAGAGTGAGTGAGTCCGTTGTCATTAGCTTGTCCTCCAAACTGCAGTAGGATTTTAGCTCTGCTTTACTTTTCATCGCGATTTCCCCCTCGTGTGCACATGTCGTCCCTGCCCTTGATTCTTTTACCTTTGCCTGTGACTGTGCTTCAATCTGGAACGAAGGGCGGCCAGCTAGTGATGCCATCATTCGCCACAGTGCTCACACGAATCGGAACATTGTGGGACACCAACCGCGAGGATTTGAAGGCAAAGGCACGTTGCGGCAGAACCACAATCCGCTATTCTTGTAGAAGGGAATCTTACCTGTTATCATCCCTGTGCTTGCATGGCAATTACTCAGCCTTGTGCACCTGCGTCTGTCACACACCTTTCTAACTGCACCCACATGCCTCAGTAGGGTCCCCAAAACTGGTATCTCTTACAGAGAGCTGTGAGACCTCTGTGTTCCTTGCAGGGCACATCAATCATGTCGCAGCTCTCTCAAGCCCTGTCCACCCGGAGCAAGGGGCCAGAGGGTGATGAAAGTTTGGGCCCTGATGCTGTTGAGCATGCGCTGAGTGTGTGTGCAGCCCAGCTTGCAAAGCGGTTTGACGCTGAGTTTGGCGGTTTTGGTGGGGCACCCAAGTAAGGCGTGAACGACAAGCAGTGAAACACCCTCCCTCCTGTGTGTGAACTATACCCTCCCTCCAACTATGCAATGGTTTTCCCCCTTCATTTAATAGACAAATGGTTATCACTGCCTGCATAGTTATTCTATAGTAGTGAGCATTAAACAGGCTTTGAACTTACTGTAGATTCTTTCCCTTTATCACAGTCGGCGGCCTTTTCCGAATAATAAATCACATTTTGTTGTTTTGTTGAACCAACAGGTTTCCGAGGCCATGTGAAATCAACAGTCTTTTATGCACTCATGCACACCTGAAGGTGAGACTGTGAGTTCACAGGCCCCTATTCTATCAGACCTGCCTTGCATACACACCTCTGACGTGACAATTCGATTGCCTGCTGCTTTCAGGCACAGGGGAAGGTTGAAGAAGCAAGCAGCATTCTACACATGGCAATATTTTCGCTACACAAAATGGCCGCAGGCGGAATGTGAGTTAGGGCTCTGTGCTCAATTGTCTGTTGTGCGCTGTAATTTAAATGATTTGCATAGCAGCACAGCGCACGGTGACTTTTAAACGAACTGTTGCTCAACCACAGTTACGACCAGATTGGGGGAGGATTCCATCGTTACAGGTAATTACGACCACTGCTGCTGTTCCTGATTAATTTGTAGCAATTCAGCCTTATCCCCTTTCCCTCCTGCTTTTCACCCTCCCAACCTCCTTGTCCTCCCTTACTTGCACCAGTGTGGATGAGCTGTTCCATGTCCCCCACTTTGAGAAGATGCTATACGACAACCCTCAGCTAGCCTGTACCTTCCTTGGGGCCTGGCAGCTAACCGGCGACCGCTCTCTTGCCTTCATAGCTCGCGGCGTGCTGGACTACCTACGTCGTGATATGACTTCCAAAGAGGGGGGCTTGTTTTCTGCTGAGGTGGGGAGGGAAAAGGACTTGTTCCGATAGCAACGTTCTCAATTTCTCACCCAGCACCTTAACCAGTCAGTTGTAACACGGGGAAAACGGGCCAAAAATTATTATCTATCAGGCAGTGGCAAGCTGCTCCCGCAGGCGTTGTATGAAAGAAGAAGGCCGCTTTGGTACCAAGTAATGCGTGTTTGCTTCCGGGACAAAATGTAAAACAAGCTTTTTTACACTAACCTGTATTAATGTCTTTGATTACCTATGTCTGTTTGCGCTGAACAAACAGGATGCTGACAGCCTGGATCCAACAACAAATCACAAGAGCGAGGGGTTCTTCTATGTCTGGACTGAAGAGGTGAATGACTTGCCATCACTTCCTGCATGTGTGCTCTTTAGAGCTGTCCTCTTGCATACGCCCACCCCCAAGCTTACATACACGCACAAACGCACGCATACAACATACAGCACTAATAAAACGTGTGTGCACGTCATTGGTTGCATGCAGGAGGTGGTTTCGGTACTAGGACGGGACCGTGCCAAGCTCTTCTGTGAGGCCTACAACATTCGCAAGCAGGTTTGGCACTGCAAAATAAACGTTGCACAACACCATGTCTGTTCCTGCTGCCTCAATAAGAGGAGTGGTATGTATGCTGTCATTGCGTTTCCATAATGTAGCATTGCCGGGATGTAGTAGGGTGTCGATTATCACGTGATGAATGAAACCTGCAGTTAACTCTTAAATTAAGCGACGGCAACCCTCCCAATTCTGCTGACACTGCCCCAACTTTTCTGAAAGAAAAGCCACGTCTTACAACAATTGCAACCGTTGTTTGAGCTGTTTGTATCGTGGTTAGTTTCCGACAAGACAAGGAGCCTGCTGTAAGAAGACAGGAATATATTTTTTTGAAGGGTGAGAATCCTTGAAAGGCATAAAATGGCAATTCGTAAACTGTTTTGGCAGCAACCAGCGATTATCATGAGCGTTCTATTTGCAGACGTACACTTTTTGACACATGAACGCTCTGATCAGTTGTTTTTGCTGTAAGTATGTGCCTTACAGAGGTCCCAGAGCATAGAGGAGCCATCCAGCTCCTAGCTATTGCTCTAATCCACAGACATGCTTTCCTTTGCCAAGACTTGATAAATGTCGTAATGCGTGTGACGCCTGCCACATGCTGCAGGCTTGAGCTGTGGTTGGTGGAGCCGCAATGGAAGCAATGTCTAGCACCAATGACGGGGATGCGCACATTGTTATTTACTCCCTCCCTGTTTTGCCGTGCAGGGTAATTGTGATATGAGCCCAAAAAGTGATCCACACGGCGAGTTCAACGGCAAGAACGTGCCCATCCTCCTTCGCCCATTAGAGGCAGTTGCAGAGGCGGTGCGTAACCTGTGTGTCTGATGCGTAATGTGATCACTTCATGCACCTGTGTGCATCTGTGGTCGAATCACAGCTTGTTGCTAAGGTTTATGAGGAGATGCAAGCAGGTAGTTATGGCTGGCTTGTTGCGCAATATTTTTGCTGACATCAAGACACGTGTGCAATGTGCAAGAAAAGCCTGCAAGTAAAAGTTGACACTTTCTGCATTTGTCATTATTGACTGTGCCTTGTCAGGCATATCAAATGCCACTCTGTATATTGAGTGTAAATCTGAGTGGTATCAGTGCTGCTGCTCACCAACGCTGCTTACGCGTGCAGAACGGCGTGAGTGTTGAGTTCCTAAAGAAGCAGCTTGCAGCGTGCCGAGCGGAGCTCCATGCTGCGAGGGAAAAGAAACCAAGGCCCAGCCTGGACGACAAGGTGGAGAAGTTTGTTTTCGTTGCAACCCTGTGCTGTGTGTAAGGGAAGTACATTGGACATGTTTGCTTTCACAAGACTGTGTGCACGATCTTAAGAAGCAGAAAGTTCGCTTCATCGTTCACACGCACCGCTTCATCGTTCACACGCACCGCGCTAATGTCCTTAAATAAGATACGACAGGTCCATACATCAAAAGGCCAACGAGGTCGTCGGCAACAGCTGCAATTTTTTTAATGACCACTTCCACAACAAGTGTAATGAAACAAGAAAAGCAGCTGATGCGCAGCAGAAGAGCTAGTCCTTGGATGTCCAATGATCTACTGCACCACAGATCGTGACAGCATGGAATGGATGGGGCATCAGCGCGTTTGCACGGGCTTCACGCACTCTTGCCGCAGAGCAGCCGCCCACAGAGGCCTGTTTTCCTGTAGACGGTGCGTGCGCATGAGAGGCGGTCGCCTGGCAGTGTTGCACGATGGCACAGCCTGTATCTTTGAGAGACTCTAATTGGCTTGTGTATTATTGCCAAGCCTATAGCAGTCAACTGCTGTTACACTATGGCCTTCTCTTCACATGTGCCGCTTTTGCTCTCATTTTCTTTGATGAAGGTGGACACTCATTTTCACCAGGCGCTTTACTGCACCTTGTCCAACACAGGAGTTGATCGTATGGAGTACCTGCGGTGCGCAGAGCGCATAGCTGACTTTGTGCAGTCGAACCTTTGGGACAGTGGCACTCGCACACTCATCCGCTCTTATCGTGTCGCCGCTTCAAATGTTCAAGGTGATGCTGCCAGATGTGTTAGCATAAACAAGTTCAATCACGCATTTCTGCCTAGGGTAGATGACCAGCTTTTCTGCCGTGCATGGCTCTCGCGCAGTCAAACAGCCTGTTTGATTGCTTTGGGCTCACAGCCTATGCAGATGATTTTGCGTGCCTGATCCAAGGATTGCTGGACCTGTACGAGGCTGGCGGGCACCACAAGTGGCTTGAGTGGGGGATTGAGCTGCAGCAGTCCATGGACGAGCTATTTTGGGATTCGGCTGGAGGTGAGGCGGAAGAGGACAACAAGGAAACGCCTGCATCAGTAGGAAATAGTTCAGGAATGAAGGTTGTTATCGGAAATATGTCAGGTTGTGAACGGAACCTCAAATGTTTGTGCACCTCCTGCCTTTCCATTTGTGTTGATGACACACTCCTATTTCTGAATCAATTGTAAAATTTTAAACATCGACATTGGCGGTGCTTTTCTTTCCTCTTTCAGGCGGATTCTTCTCCACCACAGGCGCTGATCAGTCCATATTGATTCGCATCAAGGATGAGTGAGTGAGGAACCCGTTTGGTTGCCATCATTTAGATTGAGAGAGACGCTTTATCTTACAACAGGTCTGCAGGAGCTGTTTCTTGTTTTGCACACGTTCTAGTTCTAGCCAGAATATTTACACTATTCATAAGCTTGCTTCCACCCTGTTCCAAATTGCGGCTTATATGTAGAAACACCTTACCTGCAAGCAAGTGCATTTTATAATTTTGTTACTCTTTCCATGCTCGCAAGCAGTTATGATGACGCTGAACCAACGGCCTCCTCAATTGCGGCTTCAAACTTGCAACGCCTGGCGCACCTAGCACCAGGCAAGTTACAAAGCAAAACTCTACTTGCCAATGGTAGATACACAGCAATCTCTCCATGGAAAATTGGGGCTTGAACTACACTTCCAGCAGGGTACAGGGTTTAAACATTTCCTGATTGGATGACGCATGAGCTGCGCTGGCCAAGCAAGGGGGACCCCACACAACAGGCGCACCAGACTCTAGTCAGTGTGTAAATGTACGCCTGGAACTGCTCTTGTGCGTGCACCACAGGCACAGCAGACTCTGATCAGGCTGGAACACAGTGGCTGAGCAAGGCTGACAGCACGCTTTCCTCGTTACAAGTAAGCCGGCCTCCCCCTCTTTTTCCTCCACACGGCCTGCTAGATGTGCCTGTGCATGTTAAAAGCTCATTAATTGTGACTGTGGAGGCCGAGTTCTTTCCACATCAATAACGCCTTTTGCAAATAAACCCATCAACTCTGCATCCTCAACACAATCCACTAATTAACAGGAGAAGCACTTTGAGGTGCCGCTAGCTGTTCCGCAGCTTTGTTGTTCCGGCTTCCTGCAACTTGCTTCACCATTTAAACAGGTATATACTTGGTCCTCCAACAGTATCTTAGCATCTTAGTATCTTGCACGGAGTTTGACAATGTCGCACAACAGCAGTGTAACTGGAAAGAGATGGTTGAATAAGACGACAGATATACAGATAGACTGATCTGTGCATTTTATATCCTTTATAAACCTCCGCTAGCATGACTTCGTGAAAACAACATCCTGGACGTTTTCAGGTCATTATCTCTCACGATTCCAAGGCCCCTGGAGATGCTGAGGGCTTTGCTGCTCTCCTGGATGCCTCCCTCACTCCTTTTATTCCTGGGAAAGTCCTCGTCCACATTGATAGGGTGAGTGACAGGTGCTTCCCCTGGTAATCATGTATTTTTGGTATAACTCAATTATCCTTGGGAATCCTGAACTGGTTTGCTGTACCTCCACTCCAGGGTGTTTCTGAGTCTCTTGCCTTCTGGCGCAAGGAAAACCCCTCCGCGGTGGAAATGGTGGAAGCGCATTTTCGTAAGCATGAAGGTGAGATGCTTGAGCAAATTTTTCAGGCTTGCGCTTAGTTGCCTGTGACTTTGCACCAGTAAGCGAATGTGATATCACCCACCGGCATTAATGCCCAAACCCTTTCCACAGGTGCTCCTACCGCTTTCATTTGCCAAAACTTCACGTGCCAAGGTGAGCAGGACGCTTTGCTACGTATGGCATCCTCAGTCAGCAATTTGATACTTGCCGGTCTGTGCAGGCAAACGCACATACCTGCTCAACATCTTCACAACAAGAAAATATTGCACATTTGCAGCACCCACAACCTCAGCTGAAACCGTCCGGAAGCAGCTTGAGGATGCTGCAGCAGGAGTTAGCAGCCCTAAAGTGCCTGTTCCGGTCACGAACATGCCTGGGATGTAAGGCATCTCCATTGTGAAGAAGAAGAGCTGCAGGCTGGTTGTGTCTTTCTTTCTGTTGATAATGCACCTTTTTTTGTCACTGTCAAACTGCTTTAATCCCGTTTAGGAAAAATCTGTATTTGACTCAAAGGTAGACTGTCTTTAATCCTTTGCTTGTTGCTTCGTGCAAGCCAGTAGTTCCAACGTAACAGCTTGGCAAGCCGATAGGACAGGAAACATACAAAAAACATTCATTCGTAATTATCATTTAATTTGTAAAGCACAAGGAGTCAAAATTAACCCCAGTTGCAATGTTTGTTTGCGTGTGTGCGTGTGTGTGGTGTAGATGTGAGGTCAGTGTAGAGCGTGTGTGTGTTTTCGTGTGTGTGTGTGTGTGTGTGTGTGTGTGTGTGTGTGTGGTTTAGATGTGTTGTCAGTGTAGAGTGTGTGTGTTTATGTGTGTGTGGTGTAGATGTGGTTAAATGGGTGCATGAAGGATAGTTTTGTGTGTGTGTGAAGGGGCTTGTATGTGCTTGGCAACTAAGCCTTCTTAATGCACTTATTCTTGGGCATGCGGACCTGGAATTGCATGGTGAGACTACATGGCCATAATGTGCAACCTTGCTGTTAGTGAGCTTGTCATACTGACCTACCGAATGTTAACCAACGTATTCTGTCCTGTTCAATCTGAAAAATCCACCTACTCTTCTGCTGCGCGTCTACCCAACTCTGTTCCCCCATTGGACTCACCAGCTCTCTCCTATTGGACTCTCTCCTATTGGACTCACCGGTAATGATGTCATCAATGCACGCCCACTCAAACGTGGCTGGGCCTTCCTTTTTCTTGTGTACACGTACGCACCCTTGTGCTCTGCAAGCGCATGAGGAAGACTGTGCATTCCCAGTGCCGTGTGTCAGCACACACACATACTTCGCTGTGCTTGCATACGCTGTGCTGGATTGAACGCAGAGAAAATGTTGGCAAGCACAAGGGGCACGCATACAAAACACGTACTCTCCATGTGTTCTCCTTGACAACAAGTGAAAATGACCCAGCACAGCAGCCGAATTTCAACTCTTT
>Ga0307951_1002029_pt1 | contig 12572 bp, 10 predicted proteins | sample OrgLakmetagen374_FD_201842 | JGI IMG/M metagenome (GOLD analysis project Ga0307951, IMG submission 201842) | Saline water microbial communities from Organic Lake, Antarctica - #374 | ecosystem: Environmental > Aquatic > Non-marine Saline and Alkaline > Saline | place: Antarctica: Organic Lake... | reverse complement strand
CCTCCACTCTACACAATTTATACACGCACCGTTGTGTTGGCAGGCGTGAGCTCTCTGTCACTCAACGACACACATCCTGCACCTATTCCTCCACTCTACACAATTTATACACTCACCGTTGTGTTGGCAGGCGTGAGCTCTCCGTCACTCAAGGAGCCAGCCAACGCTTTCAAGCCGTGCTGGATGAGCTGGTCCAAGCTGCAGGGGGCAAAGGCCTCAAAGTTCTTTTCCAAGTACGTCTTGGCAGCCTGTGGGTGAGGAGGACAGATCAACAAGCAGCACTTTCAAGCCGTGCTAGGATGAGGCCGTCTGAGCCGGAAGGACAATGGCCTCGTCAATGTTTCTGTTCCTGATACTGCAGCCTATACAAAAGAAGAGAGCAACTTAGCGGAAGGACAATGGCCTCGTCAATGCTTCTGTTCCTGATACTACAGCCTATACAAAAGAAGGGAGCAACTCAGCGGAAAGACAATGGCCTCGTCAATGTTTCTGTTCCTGATACTGCAGCCTATGCAAAAGAAGAGAGCAACTCAGCGAAAGGACAATGGCCTCGTCAATGCTTCTGTTCCTGATACTACAGCCCATGCAAAAGAAGAGAGCAACTCAGCGGAGGAGGGCTTCCAAGCTGTTCTGGAACGAGCTTTCCAACCTCAAGGGCAAAGCTTTGGAATTACGCATGATGTATGCGTAGGGTTGGCTAGAACCGTATATGTACACCTTATATGGCCGTATATTCGGTGGTTTTCCTGCTTGCAAGCAGGAAAAGAACCAAATATACGGTGCACAAATTTATATGCACATATATGGTGCATATATACGGTTCTGGCCAACCCTATGTATGCGCCTCGGCGTTTACTAAGGACAAAAACCCACGTGTAGGGTTGGCCAGAACTAGGTATATACGGTGTTTACATGGCAATAATGGCAGAGAAATTACCAAATATACGGTCATATACGGTGTACATAAACGGTTCCGGCCAACCCTACTCTGTGTCACTACAAGTTACCATCGCCGTAGGTTGGCCAGAACCACATACATTCAACGTATAAAAATCAGTCAATTCCCTGCCAAAAATACCTTACATACACCGTTTACATATGGTTCCGGCCAACCCTGCAATTAACACAACCGCAGCCTTTATAGGAGGGGTTGCCCACACAGAGGAAAATTTGGAAAATTTGCACGCACAAACATAACAGTCCCTCAACTAAATATGAGAATGTGCAATGTTCAGTAAAAGGGCTGGCATGTGATTAACTTGGATCCCTACTGTAACCATCCAAATCGATGACATGCCTGCCCCTCGGTAGACCGGTGCAGATTGCTTGTCGTGAGCACCTGTCTTCATCATCAGGCACTTGGACGGGCTGCAGGTACTTCTGTCCATTGGTCACACATGCACACGTACACGCCCCACACACGCACATGCACACACCCGCATACACACACACTCACACTATTTTGCTGTCGGTGCATCGACATGCCGGGCCCACACACACACAAATACACATATACACATACGCACACATATACACATATCATCCCACCCTCACCTGCGCCCTAGCCCCTATTGACATGGCCTTGTACTCATAATAGTTGCCAGAAGGGCATGTGTTGTACAGGTGAGGCCCAGTCTGGTCATAGCCCGCCACTAACAGGCCCACCTGCAAATACAAAGAGGTGAGGGGGTGTGTGTGTGTGTGCCTCTGTCCATGCTTGTAATGTTATTGCATGTGCGTAACTTTGATGGTCATAGCCCGCCACTAACAGGCCCACCTGCAAACACAAAGAGATGAGGGTGTGTGTGTATGTGCCTCTGTTCGTGCTTGTGATGTTTTTGCGTGTGCGTAACTTTGATGGTCATAGCCCGCCACTAACAGGCCCACCTGCAAACACAAAGAGATGAGGGTGTGTGTGTGTGCCTCTGTTCATGCTTGTGATGTTTTTGCGTGTGTGCGTAACTTTGATGGTCATAGTCCGCCACTAACAGGCCCACCTGCAAACACAAAGAGATGAGGGTGTGTGTGTATGTGCCTCTGTTCGTGCTTGTGATGTTTTTGCGTGTGTGCGTAACTTTGATGGTCATAGCCCGCCACTAACAGCCCACCTGCAAACACAAAGAGGTGAGGGGGTGTGTGCTTCTGTTCATGCTTGTGATGTTTTTGCATGCGCGGGACTTTAATGGTCATAGCCTCCCACTTACAAGCGTGCCTACAAACACAAAGGGGTGAGGGCATACGTGTTTGTTTATGGGTGTGACTTTGTATTTGCATGTGAGTCTGTGAGTGCAAACGCTTCACTCTGTCTTTGCGTGCGTACGGCTTAATTTTGTGTACCTAATCATGCGTGCAGCTTCGGTCGTGTGCATGTGACTATACACACAACCTGCCGATTCATTGCCTAACGGGCACGAACGGATAAAGGCATGTGACTTTGTGTGCTTGTAAGTGCGAGAAAATTGTGTGCTTTTAAGTGCGAGAAAAAACACACTCTTATTGACCGTCACACCTGCCAATGGTGGCGTGCCAAGTCGTCCAAGGGAGACAGTTAACACAAACATACATAACTTACCGTGTCCCAATTCACCCGCAAGCGCACTACAACAAACAGGGCTACCACAGAGAGGGCTATCTCTGAAATGATAGGCGCTCAAAGCACTCACCCCATAAGGCCGCTTCCACGACCGTTGCGTGCTGCCCTGGTGCTTGTCTGCTACTTGGCGCACGAGACGCCCTACTGGTAAACATGACTCGTAGATGAACCTACGCAGGTAACATGCGATGTTAAGCTTTCACGACCATCTAATACTACAACAGATTCAGTTAGAAACAGTAAGGTAGTCTTGAGTTGGACGGCGGCAGGATAGCATCAACAAGAACAAGGTTCTTTCAGAATCCTCATATGACTTTACGCACGTGTCTTGAACGTATGCATGGTATATTTGATGATGTGTAGTGCATGTGGTTCACGTGTGTGTGTATGTGTGTTTGTATGTGTGCGTGTGTGTGTGTCCGTGTGTGTCCGTGTGTGTGTGTGTTTGTGTGTGTGTGTGTCTGTGTGTGTCTGTGTGTGTGTTTGTGTGTGTGTGTGTTTGTGTGTGTGTGTGTGTGTGTGTGTGTGCGTGCGTTAGCAAGTATGGGTGTGCGAGGCACACTGGCGCGTGTGTGTGTGTGTGTGTGTGTGTGTGTGTGCATGCGCGTCCTAAACCTATGTACGTGCTTTTTGTGGGTGCCTTGTGTTGATGCCATGATCCAGCAAGCCCCCCCCCATACCTGTGGTTCAAGCACTCATTCCTCATGTATCTGCATAGCACCCTCCCATCTGCTGTGAGGCCCGCAATGGCGATACCCATGTGGTCGTCGATCTTGAACACCTTGCGCTGGTAGGATGAGAGCTCCGACTCCGAGCGCTTCACGGTAGCCAGCACGGCGTGCGTGTCGCTCTGGAAAGTTGGAGGTGGGGAAGGCAGAATGGAGACTGATTTGCAACGAGGGCGAAATTTGTGAGGAAGGGCTTTCTGAGCATGTTGTGCACAACCCTACACACCTACCGTCAAGCCCACGGCACAGTTCCCCTGCTTAACTGCCTCCATGGCATACTCCACTTGGAACAGACGGCCTTGCGGGCTCCACGTGGTCACATCAGTGTCGTACTATGTGTGATTGGGAGGGAGACAACAGAGTAAGCGTTTGTCCAATGAGTCCATCTGGTTCAGCCAATGCATACGTGCAGTTTGTATGCTTGCTCCCATGGGGCATCAAGATACACAGCTGTACGTGTCTGGCAGAAGAGGAGGGGAAGAAAAGAACCCCTCACTTGGTTGCGAAACATTTGCGGGCCACCAGCAGAGAGGCCACCAGCAGCAAAAGAGAGAGCAAAAGGTAGAAAGGAGAGGAAAATGCTACAACAATTGAAAAGTTTGCAAATGGGAGTTTAGGTAGGTAGCCAAAACTTTGTATATACTTCTTACCTACTTACCTACTTATTATATAATAATCATCATGGTGTTCTACTTCTCACCCAAGGGCCACAGTGAAGGGGAGCAGACATACCTCATCTACATGGGGAGAGACAAGTAAGCGCACAGCCTGTTATCAACACCTGTCAACGTCTCTTCCTGGCATGCTCATCAGGAAGCGAGGCACATTCATGCAAGCTGTAGAAGGGGCCTTGCAAGTCCCCATTAATGCATTAAATTGCATGCACTTCACAGGTTTGAGAATGAGGACCTCATCCGATACTCCTTGCCAACAGATGTCTGGTGCGTGCTCTTGTATGGGATTGCCAGCAAGTAATACGCATTGGGGTGGCAAACTAAGCCGTGCATAAACGGAAGGGCAGCCGTACACCTTTTATACATGCACCTGCACAATGCACAAGCATAAGTTTCATGAACTCGTCCTGCCCACACCTGTGTGGACTAAAATGGCTTCTAGGTTCCACGTAGACGACCTCTCCTCGGCCCACGTGTACCTAAGGCTGCCGGATGGTGCCAGCATAGATGAAATACCCAAAGCCACGCTGGACGACTGCTGTCAACTTGTCAAACACAACTCAATTCAAGGTGTTGCGCGCACAACCTGTGTGCCTCTTTTTTCTCATCCTACAGTGTTTGTAGCAGTCATTAGGGGGCTTGCATGTTCACGAGGCAGGAGACCATTGACCATGGACCATGGGCCTAACAAAGATGTATTACTCAAGCGCTTGGGTTTCCGTGTCACTCATGCCGTTTGAAAAAAGATTGCTCTAGCTCTCAACAGCAATTATATTGAGACCTCCAACAGCCCTGTTTGAATCTGAAAGGGTAGCAGAGGATGACTGCTCATAGTACACCTCTCCAAAACCGTCTTTCCCTTGTTGGTTCTTTGCAGCATCGTTCCTTTTGCATTTGTCCGGTCATCGACCAGCATACTAGATAAGCTGTCAGATTATCTTGCAATCACCAATCCTTTCAGGTTGCAAGACAAACAATGTAGGCATCGTGTACACCATGGCTTCAAACCTGAAAAAGACAGCCAACATGGAGATAGGACAGGTGAGGGCGCTTAGCTGGTCGCTCAATAATTGCGAAAGGAGATGTCAGTAGGCAAGCTTCGTGAGGGACAAGAAAGAAGTCACCTACCTGAGTGCGCATGTTCAGAAGGGCAGCAAGTAAGGATTAGAGACAGCTTTATTTTTTGTGATTTTGGGTTTTTTATCCATTGTCAGCTTAGCCACCTCAACCCGTGATGATTTCAGTGAGGCTTTGCCTTTGTGTAGAGGCTGCTTCAGGACGGGGGAGGAAACAACGAGGAATGGTTGTTAGCTGTTAGCCTCCTTGCCGGCAATCTGTGAAGGAGTTTTAAGAGGATCCGGGACCAAGCCCTACCTGTCGCATTTTGTTAGACTTTTACTTAGGCACTCTTTCATCTTGAGGCCAGCTCAACATAAAGCTTAATTTGTCCTGATTGAAAATGGCACCAGTTTTTAGCCAAAAACATTGTCCTGGCATTTAAAGCTACGTGCATCAGGAATTGTTATTTCATTGATTTCGGTTCATTTGAAGCTTGGGTTGTGAATGATTGGTCAAGGGAGTGGCTAAGTATAGAGGTGTAAGCTTACAGGAAAATGATGCGCACTGTCTCCTCCCACATGCAGGTGAGCTTTCATAATGAGAAAGCCATCAAGAAGCTAAAAGTGGAGCGCAAAGTGAACGAGGTGCTTAACAGGTGAAGTAGCGATGCGTTGCTTGATGCATGTCCGGTTTTATGAACTCGATCATCTCACAAAGCCGTTGTCTGTAGCAGACTAAGTGTTACTGCTTGCATATGTAGGCTTCACGCGTTGTTGTTTCACGTTGTATCACGTTATCACGTTGTCTCTTCAGCAGTGCTTTCACACGCCTGAGAGATAAGCTGAAAGGGAAAACTGGATTTGTACGCATACATACCACTCCCATAACTGAAAATATGTGTTGCTCCAGGTTGGAGAAAACGCGGACGGAGGTGGAGCGTCCAGACTTGGAAGGGGAAAAAGAAGTGAGACAAGGAAACACGGAGGTTAAAAAGAGGAGAATTGTGAGATTTAAAAGGGAAGAAATTGTGAAAAGAGGAAGACTTGGAAGGGGAGAAAGACGTGCGATTGAGGAAAGAGGAAGTGGAAAGGGGGGCATGCATCAGACTCAGGCAGTCGCTGAGTATGAAAAGCTTTTAGAGGGGTATAAAGAGGTTGCAGAAAAAGTTGAGGAGGAGCAGGGGAGGTGCGGGAGATGATTTACACCTGAATAACCAATCAGGCGTGCACGTGATTGCAAGTGCAGAATTGATGATGAGGGGAAGCAGCTGTTAGCTGATGGTGCGTTGAAACAAGTGTGCAGTAAAGGAAAGAACTTAGTTCTACATGTTGACATGGCCTGGCTCTTTGTAGTCCACCGTACATTTCGTTTGATCACAAGGATGTAAAAAGTTATCATCAAACAAAAATACAGAAGTAATGTCCTGCTTGCTTGTCAAACCTGAATGCCACTGTCGATGTGTTTAAAATGCCTGCTGATTGAACTCCTATTGCACGCATACGATGACACTTGCATGCGTGCTCACATTTACATGAGTTTGTCTGCCTCAAATAAGATGAAGCACATTACCCCCCCTCCCCCTTGCTATTTTCTCAATTGGAAAGTTGTGTATCAAATGCATTGTTTTTGGGAGTTTGAAACACAGAACGAACTTTTTGACATTAGACTAAGTGTCAATAACTTGCTTTTGTGTGCTTTTCATGCTATCTGTGCACAGAGGTATGATGCCAAAAAACGATCGGAGCGCAAAGCTGAGGTGCGAAGTGCAAAGGAGGAGGAACGGTTTGCCAAGTCGGAGCAGTTACGAGAGAAGGAGTTGCGGGAATACAAGACGCTGTTTCAGGTATGTGTTATGTGCACTTTTTAACAAAGAGACATTATCTGGGCAGTGGATGACACTGACTTATGAACAGGTGTTTATGTGAAACTGGGCCCTGTAACAACTCATTGCCTGCGGCAGCAATCTTGTGCGTCCTTTTAGTCAATGTTGTCTCATTCAAACGGTTTGATTACGAAATGCTTGAGATATTATTACTATTGCTCCCTGCAACACTTTGCGTCTGTAGACATCTTCTCCTGAACGGATCTCCCTAAGGCTGCGTTGCTTTGTTTAACGTCTAATTATGTGGGCTTTCTCTGCTCCCTGAACGCCACAATGTAGTTCTGTGCAGTACTACGTATTATGGTTAGTATTAACAGTAAAGACATCTTCAAACATGTAATGCCTATTCCACTTGATCTGCTTGCAGGAGGGGAATATGCTTAGCAATAAAGAGATTGCATCCAAATACAAGAGTGCTGAAGAGTTTGAGGACGATTTCATGTAAACACCGATTCAGTTTTTCTGGTGCAGCCCTCTGAAAATTGCGTACTGGCTGGCTTGACAGTAAAGGAAGAAACTGCATTGTGTGTTTACACATTCTTGCGTAGGGCGTAGGGCGGATGCTTTTTTCACAAGGTTTACAAGCAAAAAGGCCTTTAACCAAATATGACTTCTGATAAAGTAAAACAAGTTCATGAAGGAAAATATGACTTTAATTGTTGAGCTCCTTTAAAACAGTATGTTTAATTGCATAGGTCTGCAATAAAATCGTTGAGTCATAGCAAGGCAGACCTTAGTCTGGATTACCATAAGATTAAAAATCAATACACAAACTGAATGGACACTTCATCAGACATGCATCTGCACTCATTGAAACAAGGTATGCACTGCAATACTAGAACACAAGCAACAACAGTCAAGGACTGGGTCCGAGTGCTACGGCACACAACCCCCCTGACCCACATTAATTCCTTCTTAATTGTTTGCGCGGTTGCTTGGTGTGGGCACCTAACTAACCCCCTCCCTTAATCATGCTGGCTGTGTCATCACTACCAGCGGAGTATTGTCTTTTCTTTTCAATGAGTCATAGCAACATTTACCCTGCTACTAGTACCACCCGCTTGAAATATATCATTAATGCAAATATCGCTGGACCGAGACTGTTTCAGTCGATTGTTGAAATCATTTCAGCCCGAAAATTATTTAATATATTGTCTTAAAACAGGCAATTACACTTGCATTGCGGCATTTACGAAGAAGCAGGGGCGCCCATTGATATGCCACCTATATTATCAAGCGAGGACGTATTCAAGGCAAGCTTTCGTCTCATACGGTCTTTTCGTGCCAACGAGGATGCATGCAAGCACACGAGAAATTTCGTATTTCGGCTTCGTTCCACAGGCGTGCACGCTGTGGGGTGGGACCTTGCTTTTTGTGTTCATCGCTGCTCTACTGCGCAAGAAATTCTCAAGGCGAGCCAATGTGCAGCAACTCCCATGGTCTCTCCCTGGCACACTCCTGCGTGCGCTTGGCGTGCGCGTGCCTCCTCACTCCTTCTGGGAAACAGCAATTGGTACGTGCACACATGTATTACGCGTGTACAGCAAGTAAAGTGTAAACCTTTTAACTGCTTGCTTTTCTTGTTGTGTCCAACTGCTGCAGTGTCTTGAGTTCAGTTCTACATTGATGTGCACCAAATTTACTGCCACATGCTGCGCGCGCAGTGGTCGGAAGCCGTTTCATACATGGCATGTTCCCATGCACTTACGCACAACGACGTGCATGAAGCCGAATGGCCTCACAAAACGTGATGTCCGTGCTGTGAGCTCTACCATTCCCTTTTTGGGGGCGAGTGTGATTTTTAGAGTCGTTCAAACGGGGGAGGGCCCCAGAGCTGCTTCTAGAACCTACACACTTATTCCTTATATAAAGCTGCGCCTATTTGACGTGAATGCATAGGTGGACTTAGCATCGCCGAGCTGCTGCTTGCATGTGCTTACCTAGCGGCGGTGGCATGGTTCTTCTGGGACAACCTGAACAGGAAGCTCAAAGACTTTGCAGCCACAATCCAGGTGAATCATGCTTAAGGGGACGACTGAGGCAGCTCGGATTGAGCATAATCACGTGTTTTTTTAAAGAAGAGCCCCTTATTTCACCATAATTTGCAGTAATAAGTTTAGCACCTAATGTGCATTTCAAAAGCAGCTCAGCATAAAATCAGGCAGGCTGGGAGGATGTGCCTTTTGGGTCTGAAACCCACACTCTACCAAATCTTCATGACAGATCATCCTGTGCACACCAGTGTAATTGACTTGTCATAATAATTCGTGTAATTGACATGTCATAATAATTCACCACATGCTGCAAGAGACAACATGATTGTGAGCCAGAAAAAAACATCTGCTGTTAGCTCGAGCAAGGAGCACCTGGTGTGCGTCCTTGCTGCAAGTGCGAGTGTGTATGGGAGTGTGCGTGTTTACCATTAGCTGGCCCTAAACGACCGTGAAGCCTTTGTTTTTCGTCGTCTGTGCTCTTGTCTGAATTCATTTGAAGGAAAAGGCATTTTGGTGCTAATATTTGGGGGACATATTTATAGACGACAGACGATTTGGATCACCGCATTATTTATAGACAACAGGCGATTTGGATCACCGTCCTTTTTAAGGAGGATACATAATACATATATATATGTATATGTATATTTATGTATGCATAAAGCTTGCAAACCAAACACAAAACATGTATTACTCTTTTTGTCGTATCAAAGAGGCGCCTCTTTCAGCCTTCATCATTGTTTGAAACGTATACCTACCCTCCTCCCAACAATCCAGTAAAGTGCCGCTTGATCATAGCAACCCCACCAGCAACAATTTTTTAGTTGGTCGGCTCTGTTGCTCATTCTGTTTTCTATGCTCACACTCACATGCTACAAAGTCACCACCCAACCGACAACACCCTGTACAGACCAGCACAGACCCTTACATCCCTGGATACTGGAGTGTGAAACGCCAAAAAGCATGTGCCAAGGCCTTGGGCACGTGCACGCGCGTGCAGCTGCTGGCGCTGCTTTTCCCTGTGCAGGTAAGTGAGTGGGTGACTAGTGCTTGTCGTAGCTCGCCATCTCTGACGTGTATATTACCGTTCACTATATCCCCATTTTTGGATACGCGACCAGCATTTGTTCTTGCCCATGAGTATGACAGAATCCCGCTCTTTCTGCTTACGAACACACATATTAGGTAGGACACATGTCTAGGGTTGGCCAGAACCGTATATATACACCGTATTTGACCGTGTTTTTGGTAATTTCCCTGCCAACATTACCGTATGTATACCGTATATATATGGTTTTGGCCAACCCTACACATGTCTGTCGTATGTGCACACGCAACAAGTTTCAAAATTGTTTGCTGTATGAGAATGCAAGGCTCCACAGGGTTTGAACGCTGAAATTAGTAAATTGTGAGTGATTTAGGCGTTTTCCCCCCTGCACATATGTAGGTTAAACAAGCTGCTGCTGCTGATCACACGCCTTTTTCTGGGTCTGTGTACTTCATCGATGGCTTTGACTCCATGCCAAAAAACTGTAAATGCTCCAGGCTGTATCCAAGCTACGCAGCCATTAGGCGCCTTTTATTCATTTATATTCACACGGTCCTCTGTACCATGTCATTGAACACAGAGGAGCTCTTTGCTGGCTTGGGTGTGTGGGGCCTACCACTCATCCATCATCAAGCTGCACAGGTACAATGCTTCTCTTTCTCTTCAAGCCCTTGTCTTTGCTTGGGTGTGTGGGGCCTACTACTCATCCGGCTGCGCAGGTACACCGCTGTCTAGCCTCTACCTACTTCTTCTTTTGAACTAGGTCGGCAAATTATCGTCAAAACAGCAATTACAGTTTTATTGTGTACCCAGCCTTTGCGATTTATGCACAGCTTACGATGCCAGCCTTTGCAATTCATGCAGCTTATAATGCATGAAAGCGACAGGCTTACTTATAGCTTCAGATCCTGCCTCAAATTTTGTAATCCTGACTTTGACCCTTACTTTTTTACCCTGTTCTTGTACATTGTGTGTTACCTGTACAATTGGTGACTTTGTTTCTTACAGCACTGTAGCTCTGTAGCACCTGTGTACGATTGGTGACTTACAGCACCAGCACTGTAGCACCTGTACGATTGGTGACTTACAGCACCAGCACTGTACGATTGGTGACTTACAGCACCTGTACGATTGGTGACTCACAGCACCAGCACTGTACGATTGGTGACTTACAGCACCAGCACTGTACGATTGGTGACTTACAGCACCTGTACGATTGGTGACTTACAGCACCAGCACTGTACGATTGGTGACTTACAGCACCTGTACGATGGGTGACTTACAGCACCAGCACTGTACGATTGGTGACTTACAGCACCTGTACGATTGGTGACTTACAGCACCAGCACTGTACGATTGGTGACTTACAGCACCAGCACTGTACGATTGGTGACTTACAGCACCAGCACTGTACGATTGGTGACTTCGTTTCTTACAGCACTGTAGCTCTCCATGTAAACCAAGTGGGAATATGTAGAGGGTGCATTACTTTGTGTGGAGCAAACGTTGGGGAGCAGCGCGCTGGGTGTTCAATGTAGCTAAGTTTTGGTCTAGTCTGGCAACCTATGAGAACTTGGTGAACCCAAAAACAGACCAAGTAAAAAAGGACTGGAGCGCAATTGGAAACATGCAAACCTAAAAAACACAAGAGTAGGAAGGCGAGTTAGTTCAATGATAAGTGCATCAAAGTCTTCTTGTGCATTTGGGATGTGGTAGTACCAGATGTTGGTAATCCGGTGCGCATACGCGTGAATTGTTAACACTTATTTATTTGTACAGGGCGCGTTTCACGTCCCCTCTTTATTGACACCTGTGTGTGCGCTTTGGGCTCCACATTGTGTCTCTGCACCATGGGCTGCCTCTGTGCCATGGTCTCCGCACTGTGCCTCTGTACCATGGGCCGTCTCTGTACCTCTGTGTGTCTCCACACTGTGAGCCGTGCCTGCTCTTGCCTTTTTCCCCCTGCACTGCAGGTGGATGGGATGGGGACTGCTTTGGACCATACTAGCTCACGGTTACATGTACAGGTGCGTAGAGATGTCCAGCTCGTGCGGACAGCGCAGAGTGTACTTTCTTTGAAATCTGTTTATCAAGTGTGTTCTACATCGTCAAAGCTTCCACCTCAAACAATCTTTCTTGGGAGGTGATGTTTAGTGTTTGCTTGTGCCAGGTAGGCGCTTCGTGTGTGTATCTTTCCGAGTCAGTCAAAACGTGCGACTGCTAGGCTGCGTATGTATTACAAAAAACAAGTAAAAAATGCTGTTGTTGTCACGTGTGTCTTTCATCTTGATGCAGACCCTGCGTACTGGTCATGTACAATGCATCATTACACACATGCATGGCACGCGCAACCTGCAGCTATTTCTCTGTTGCGCCATTGTGCACATGCATGGCACGCACAACTTGCAGCTTTTTTCTTGTTGCGCCATTGTGCACATGCATGGCACGCACAACTTGCAGCTATTTCCTTGTTGCGCCATTGTGCACATGCATGGCACGCACAACTTGCAGCTATTTCCTTGTTGCGCCATTGTGCACATGCATGGCACGCACAACTTGCAGCTATTTCCTTGTTGCGCCATTGTGCACATGCA
>Ga0307951_1002028_pt1 | contig 12576 bp, 10 predicted proteins | sample OrgLakmetagen374_FD_201842 | JGI IMG/M metagenome (GOLD analysis project Ga0307951, IMG submission 201842) | Saline water microbial communities from Organic Lake, Antarctica - #374 | ecosystem: Environmental > Aquatic > Non-marine Saline and Alkaline > Saline | place: Antarctica: Organic Lake... | reverse complement strand
GCGATGGAACGCAGTGACAGCTGCAGTGTTTGGCTTCACCCTGTAAGCGCATAAGTAGGGTGAGCCAGAACCGTATAATTGGTGTCTGTCGTGCAGGCAGTTGAACAGGACAAACATGCGATGGAACGCAGTGACAGCTGCAGTGTTTGGCTTCACCCTGTAAGCGCATAAGTAGGGTGAGCCAGACCCGTAAAACTGGTGTCTGTCGTGCAGGCAGTTGAGCAGGACAAACATGCGATGGACCAAAGTGACAGTGACAGCTGCAGTGTTTGGCTTTACCCTGCAAGCGCAAGCAGGGTGGGCCCGAACCATAAAGAAAACGGTTGTCCGCACAATACAGGGGTCTTGTAACAGGACCCTCTTAATTTTCTTGTTTGTGTAATAAACGTATTCGAGTATAACAATTATAATTCAGGAGAAACATGGTATCCTTGAACTAGCATTAAAAAAGCATTGTGCCCACCTGTCTGCGAGATCTGAGAGGAAGTGCTCGGATGTAATGCATCCAAAGGTAGCTCCACTTTTGACAGTGACGCGGTGGTCTGACACCTGCATACAAAACAAACCAGAAAACGCAGCTGATGCAGTAACAAGCGGACTGGACAGTTCTGTTGCTCCAGTTTTTACAAAACCTTTCCACGCATCTTGGTAAATGAGCTGATTGTTATAAAAAGGCTGCCAGTCGAACGCCTTGACCAAAACTTTTCCCTTTGTAACCCTCAACCTAATTTAAACCCTTCCCAGATTTTTGATCCATCTGTAAATTGCAAATGCAGCACAGCATATCATAGCATTTGAAAGGCTTCCCCACCACAAACATTAAACATTGCACGTTACACATTACAAGATGGTCCAGCGACATTTAGATGAACTCGAGGGTAAACGAGACATTAATTACACCCCCAACGGCTCCTGTTTCTATGCCAGCAATGCGAACACCTCTATTTTGCAGCTCCTGTTGTGAATCAAGGTTGCTAACGCAAAAGACCGAGATTTATTACTAAAATAGCACTTTAAGCTTTATCGCTGCGTCCCCTCATAACAGCACTTGAGCCCCACTGTGGAGAGTCAGGCAATCAGTCGTCAGTTGTTCAGGACCTGTCTGGTCAGTGATGTCTGTGATGTTGTGCTGTTCATGATGTGCTGTTCATGACCTGTCTGGTCTCTGATGAAAAGGCAAACTTGCGAGGCAATGTGGGCAGACATGCTCTCTACAATAAGAAAAACTTGTTGTAGTCCACGACAAGAACCCTACGTTGATCATCCGGTCTGGCCGCAGGAGTAAGGAGTAGCCCACTGTAGAGTAGTCCGTCCAAATAGTGCCACAGCAAACAACCAAGTCGGCGCTTTCCACTATCTGCAAGCAAATGCGAAGGTTCCAAAATCTTAAAATTCTCACTAGCCTAGGACTCTTTATCGCTTCTTTAGGATAAACATCTTTCTCACTTTCAAAGCAAGGATCCAGTTGTATGCAAATAACGCAGTTTTACGGTGTGGCAAGTGTAAAGCGGTTGTAAGTTCTGCAGACTTTCAATAGTTTGCTGTACAGCAACGTGTGCAGCAACACCACCGTTACTAAGGAAAAATGTGCAGGGCACTTCCTAATCTGCTAATACCGTCATGTTGAATGCACAGCCTATCAACAAGTATAGTTTTGTCTGCCCAGGTGCTTTGCTAGTTGCTAACATTGCCAACACACAACATTTAGCAAATGAAGGAGCAAAATTTGGCTCAATGCAGTTAAGAACAGCGACCAGCAGGTTCACCTTCCCCATAGAGCACCGACCCAAAAACCTCAGCATTCGCCAACGTGACATTCACTTGGTCGAGATCAAATATTGTGAGGACACTAGACCTTGGAACCAGCTGAGCGCTGCTCTAGAACAGCACAAATCCTCAAGGAGCCTCGGTTACCCTCCAAACCATCTTTTTGGGAGTAGGTGGCGCCATCTACAAAATCATACACTGGAGCCTTTTAAGGAGGTGGGTCTTGGCTCTCAAAGAGCTAAGAAACTTGCTTCATGTACATTCTGTCAACTGCGCTGCCAAAATTGTGCACACCAGATGCGCACTTTCCAGTACTAATATTAAATTTCATCAGGAGCCGACAGGTTAAGCCTGCAACCCTCCTGATCCCCATTGATCTTTTTCTTATCGGTGAAGGGGTTTTACAGCACTCAGTTTATCTACCACCTGACCGAATCATATCAACCTAACAGCGATTCAATATATCTCCTCTTCCAGGGAGGAGCTTATAAATCATGTAGCTACATCAAATTGAAGCAACACATCCTACACCACACAACCACAACCACATGCATACATTGCAGGAAAAACAAAATTGTCTCCTCAACAATGCCTGAAAACGTAAGCCACACAGTTACAACTTTATACTTAATATCAAAGAAAATACTTGCCTCGCACACGCAGGGCCAGCTCACAGCACCCCAGTAAAGCCCAATAAAAGTCTCTAAATCCTCAGGGACAAATCCTTTGGCATCAGGCTGGATTGCCACCTGCAATGCAACAGGCATTAAGCTGGTTCGCCACCTGCAGAAGTGTGCCTTGATTGGCATTCAAGACGTTGACATATCATCACATGGAGTAACACATTTAGCACCTCCCTCTTAATTAACAGCTGTCGCACTATGCAAAGTGTCCACTGCACGCCTCCTTAGACCTGGACTGTATGTTCTGTCAAACTGCGTTATGTTTACTGTTTCCTTCCATGTTTCAACCAACTTTAATCTTGGACTTACTCACCGCATACTTTGAGCTCATAGCAAGCTTCAAAAAAGCATCGCGCTCACGGCCATGACGCAAACGAGGTCCTGTGTGCATGTGAGTCAGACATTGTAGCAGGCGATCGTATAGAAGCAGGGATATCTTTTTCACTGTAGTGCTCGGGATATGAAAATGTCCATGCCTGTGTAGTTTTTCTGTCCTCTTTATTTGATGGACGCGTATCCTATATTACACAGACACTTTGATGAAACACCCACAGATAAAACTTCCCACTCTAAGGATCACCAACATGCTTGCAAAGATTTCTATACAACCACCTGCGAGTAGCACCGGCTTGACCGCTTTGTCCAGGATTTCACCAACAGCATCCACTGCTGCCTTGCAGCTATGGGGGTTGGTATGAGACTCAGGCAGCACGTAGGGCACGGGAGGGCGAGTGAAAGAAGGGTGAGTTGCATCAGCGAGGTTGCAGCACACCTGCGGTTTGGGAACGTGATATTTTTAAGGGAGATGGCTGATGAACAGGACTGAGGCAGCTTAAGCAAGGAAGGTCGAATGAGCAGGGAGCAGGTTACATTAGCAAAGTTGCAGCTTTTATTCAACGTGCCTCATCAAGAGATCAAACGTGCCTCATCAAGAGATCAAACGTGCATATCAAGAGATCAAACGTGCATCATCGAGAGATCAAATTTGCATATCAAGAGATCAAACGTGCATCATCAAGAGATAAACGTGCATCATCAAGAGATCAAACGTGCCTCATCAAGAGATCAAACGTGCCTCATCAAGAGATCAAACGTGCCTCATCAAGAGATCAAACGTGCATCATCGAGAGATCAAACGTGCCTCATCAAGAGATCAAACGTGCATCATCAAGAGATCAAACGTGCACCATCAAGAGATCAAACGTGCCTCATCGAGAGATCAAACGTGCCTCATCGAGAGATCAAACGTGCCTCATCAAGAGATCAAACGTGCCTCATCAAGAGATAAAACGTGCATCATCAAGAGATCAAACGTGCCTCATCAAGAGATCAAACGTGCCTCATCAAGAGATCAAACGTGCCTCAATAAGAGATCAAACGTGCCTCATCAAGAGATCAAACGTGCATCATCAAGATATCAAACGTGCCTCATCGAGAGATCAAACGTGCCTCATCGAGAGATCAAACGTGCATCATCAAGAGATCAAACGTGCCTCATCAAGAGATCAAACGTGCCTCATCGAGGGATCAAACGTGCATCATCAAGAGATAAAACGTGCCTCATCAAAAAATAAAACGTGCCTCATCAAGAGATCAAACGTGCCTCATCAAGAGATCAAACGTGCCTCATCAAGAGATCAAACGTGCATCATCAAGAGATCAAACGTGCCTCAATAAGAGATCAAACGTGCCTCATCAAGAGATTAAACGTGCATCATCAAGAGATCAAACGTGCATCATCAAGAGATCAAACGTGCACCATCAAGAGATTAAACGTGCCTCATCAAGAGATCAAACGTGAATCATCAAGAGATCAAACGTGCCTCATCAAGAGATCAAACGTGCATCATCAACAGATCAAACGTGCATCATCAAAAGATCAAACGTGCATCATCAAGAGATCAAACGTGCCTCATCAAGAGATTAAACGTGCCTTTGTCATACATTTCGGATAAAGGTTACTTTCGACTTACGAACCAACAATACAAAAGGATGCCGCCAATGACTGTGACAAACATCATCATTGCGTACAAGCATCGTAAGTGTCAGTCCTGGTAGTACCGCACCTCAATGTATGCGGGCTTCTTGCGCATGAGAGCAGCACTGATTGCCTCGTCCACCTGCATGAAGAGAAAAGGAGGATTACGCAGGCACTCCCCACATTAGTTAAGGAAAAGGAGCCACCATGGTACCGGGTACCATAAAATTCCTCCACATGTTACGTACAGGTGTGATTCAATTGAGTGACGACGGTTGAATAAATCAATTGCATGTGGCTAGCGTGACTATTTCAAACGTGAACTGAAAGATTTTAGATGACGTGTGGATCCACATATCTGCTACTTCATGTCTCTGCTGGAATATTCACTGACTTGGAGAGCTGCGCACAAACTCAGCACAGTGCGCACAAACTCAGCATGGTGCGCACAAACTCAGCAGGCGGTGCGCACAAACTCAGCAGGCGGTCCGCACAAACTCAGCACGGTGAGCACAAACTCAGCAGGCGGTGCGCACAAACTCAGCAGGCGGTGCGCACAAACTCAGCACGGTGAGCACAAACTCAGCAGGCGGTGCGCACAAACTCAGCAGGTGGTGCGCACAAACTCAGCACGGTGAGCACAAACTCAGCAGGCGGTGCGCACAAACTCAGCACGGTGCGCACAAACTCAGCAGGCGGTGCGCACAAACTCACCAGGCGGTGAGCATCCTCCACGTGGTTCAGCGTCGCCTGCGCAAGGCATTCACAGCCATAAATGAGAACAATACGACTTTGCATAAAAGAGCAAGCGTCAAAACACTGAGAACCATGCAGCTTTGCCTGCAAAAGGCATTTACAGCCATAATATGAGGACAAGACGACCTCAAATAATGGGGCAAGTGTCAAAATACTGAGACTTAACACTTTTCAGTGTTTTGACGTTTGCTCTGTCATACTGAACCACACAGCGTTGAAAGCAAGCCTCTGGCCAGCCCACACAGAATGCATGAGCAGTGGAAAGTCCACAACGCTAGAATACATTATGACACATTTTATTGTGGCATGACAGGGAAAAGCTTGGGTTGCACACGGCTGGGCATGTATTGTTTTGCTCAAAAACCTAAGCACATTACTTTAGGTACCAATGAAATACCGATTTGACAGGGAAAAGCTTGGAATGCACACGACTGGGCATGTATTGTTTCGCTCAAAAACCTAAGCACAATACTATAGGTACCAATGAACTATCGGTTTGGACCCTGCAGCGAATGACTTTTTAACAGCTTCCACATGAGCACATGAGACATTCAAGCATTGGAAGGTTGACATTGGTGATGGACATGTAATATCTGGAAAAAGGAATCGTGGGTAACACACGGCTGGGTGCATCCCTTGTCCGCACAAAATCTCCAAAGCACATTACTGTGAATAACAATATAAGATTATGGTCCTGATCATGGTATAGCACGCGGACATTTGGAAGTGAAGTTACCTTACCTTACCTTTAAGGCATTGTCCAGACAGGAGCCTCACATAAAATGTTTAAGGCACATTAATTATATGAGTAGATCGGTTAGAGCTTGGCACCTGATAGCACGTGACTTCTTTGAAGGCTCGCAGCTGCTGGTTGAATCCACCTGATGCTGGGTTGGTCATGCCCGTTGTGTGGTGCCTGTGGCGAAACAATTTTTGAAGTGAGTGAGACAATTTAAAACAAGCCTACTTTTACATGCGATCTGTCAACATACCTATTCATACAAAGAATTCCAGTGTGCGTGAGTTTGTGTGTGTGTGTGTGTTGTGTGTGTGATCAGTTTGTGTGTGATCACTTTGCACAAGGTTTTGAGTAACCAAGACTGTGAGTGCAGCACGGGGGAAGCAGTCTGGTTTTCTTTTGTTTGCATCGTGAGATGGCAGTGAAGTATTCACACGACCTAGTCACAACTACAGAGAGACTAGGGACCTCACAACTGGCCTAGAAGGAAAAGGAGGTGCGAGCACCAAGGAAATAGAAAGATGGAGAAATCAAAACGAAAAAACTTAAGTGTATGAGTGATATCACTGTGCTTTGCTCCAAAACTGGACTTCACATACTCATTTCACACTATGTAGCACATACTCATTTCATACACCAACTTCAGACGCTGGATGGTGTAACATACTGAACTTTGCAGTTTTGGCTTTCAGATCTGGAACTTTTCAGACCATGAGCTGGTTAATGATGGTAACTTGCAGCTGTGACAGTCACGGAGGACGTATGATGTTTTGCAACCTTCTCAGCAGATGTTAGTGATGTTGCGTATTTAGCACTCACAGGACCCTGTTTTGAGCGTAGTCATTGGAGTTGGGTACCCCAGAGATGACGATGACAGGCAGGTCCTGAAGAAAGCGAATTGAGTTGTGAAGTTGAGGTCCAGTAATTCAGTAGAGGTCCAGTAAATGATTAGTAATTGAGCACAGGTCCATTGATTGAGTAATAATTGAGTAGAGGTCTGGTAATTGATTTGTAATGTAGAGGTCCAGTAATTCAGTAGAGGTCCAGTAATTGATTAGTAATTGAGCAGAGGTCCAGTAGTTGATAAGCAATTGAGCAGAGGTCCATTGATTGAGTAGTAATTGAGTAGAGGTCTGGTAATTGATTTGTAATGTAGAGGTCCAGTAATTCAGTAGAGGTCCAGTAATTGATTAGTAATTGAGCAGAGGTCCAGTAATTGATTAGTAATTGAGCACAGGTCCATTGATTGAGTAGTAATTGAGTAGAGGTCTGGTAATTGATTTGTAAAGTAGAGGTCCAGTGCTTTGCAAGCATGTGCGGGTGGAGCGGCCATTTGTATAACGCACAGGAAAAGACAATGAGCCTTTCATCATGCTCGTCAGTGGTTCGGTAGAAGGTTTATATACTGAACAAACTCTCAGAATTTCCCCCCCATCTACTGCAACAAATAAGCAGCTCAGTTACTGAGATACGGATGGCAAAGACAAACCAACACAGTGTGTGCAAGCACGGTACACACAGCAAACACAAGCAAACACAAACACGTTCGCGTACACACACATATGCACACACAAACACGCACATGCACAGGACACACACTCATGCCAACTCGTAATACACTTTGCATACATGCCTGCACGTGCATTACCGGGTAGAAGTGCACAGGCAGAAATACATGATGGATTCATGACAACAGTGCACAAGGAGAATTATAAAATGGATTCATGACAATTGTTGCAAGAATTGCCAATGCCCATCATGGCCATTAGCTTATCTTTAAATTGAGTTGGGGCAAGGCATTGCCTCAAGTGCACATATTATACATGAAATGTGTGGTGTCAAGGCATTATTGCCTCAAGTGCACATATTATACAGGAAATGTGTGGTGTCAAGGCATTATTGCCACAAGTGCACATACTGAAACGGAACAGGAGGTGTATGTGGTGGAAAGGCATGCCTGAAGCGCACATACAATACAGGAGATGCTTCCCATTGTACACCTACTTACACATCCTCCATGGTACACCTGCTTACATCCTCCATGCTCTTGATGGTATCCGTATCAAAGGAAAATGTTCAAACGTGGCATTCGGCATGCGCCGATGCATGCCAGAAATTTACTGACTAGGATGAAAGGACTGATGGAATACGTGCAAGCAAACTTTGATGCACTGAAGTCGTCGATAATTAGCTCAGAGGATCTGAAAGGCTCCAGCATGACCAGAGAAGCAAATTCATACACGAAATCTCAACCCACATCTTTTCCCCATGCTACGCACGTGTGTGTGATATGTAACAATTTTATGTGTGACAGTGCATATGCGGTAGCAAGCATGCAGTATCTATGCAAGTAATTGTACAGAATTGCCAGCAACCAGCAGCGTACACATAACAGAAGAAGCTGCAAGGCTATTGTTTGTGAGCAACTCTGGTGTTATAATTGGAAAGCATAACAGAAGAAGCTGCAAGGCCCTTGATTTGTGAGCGACTCTGCTGTTACTGATTGATAAAAACGAGTAATCCCATGCGCACCTCAGACATTGCACCAGCGATGGCATTCAGGACGGAGAAGCCACCGACAGAGAAGGTGACTACACAGCACCCGATGCCCTTCCGGCGTGCGTACCTGGGAGTATCATGAGTACACAACTTCAGGTGCACAAATCTTAATAACTTCTTTTCTAGATCGTTCATAAGGCAGGGGGAATCAAGATATATTAAGAAGACTGAAAAGAGATTAAGAGAAGCATTTTTGTGCTAAAGTGCATCATACAAGTCACTCGCCTACAAGAACTGAAGTTTTTTTGCAAGCAGAGGATCCTAAAGTATGTGTAGACAATATGCATATTGCCACCGAAGAAAGGATAGGACTATTCAAGGATGTAAAGGACGTAAAATTCATTTGGCTGTCCACTGTTAGCTCCGGCGCAGAAGTATAGCTTCATTTGCTAGAGATCCTACCAATTAATATTAAAAGCTAATATACGACAGCAGGTTTATCAAAGTTGTAAATGCCTTGTGTCAAAAAGAGATTATTCAACATTTTTATTGATTAATTCAGGAACTTTGCAGCAGCCTTGTTTTATGCGCGTGCCTGTAATGTGTGTTTGACGATGGCCCTTGTTCAGACGCAGTTACGTTTATTATCAATCACCTTGGACCTTGAACACATTGCCTTTGTATTGGGCTGCATTCAAAGGATGCAAAGGTAGAAAGCAAAACAAATACTCACCCATCCGCTGCATAGCCGGCATTGAGTTCATTGCAGCACCACACCTAGAAAAAGTGTGGTGGAGAAGAGGAGAAGACACAGTCAGAAGCACGCGCGTGGCTAAACCGGAAAGTTCAATTGAGGTTGCAAACAATACCCAGCAAATGACAAGGACGAACATGCACCAAAGTGAAAGCACCTGATTTAAGCTAATACACTTTGCTAGTCACGCCATATCAACGTGTGCACGCTCGTGTTCACACTATGTTTAAGTGTACTTTTTTCTTGCTGTGTATATGTCCTCATGCATCCTCTTGCACACATGAAATTATAATTAGAATTTACCATCTGTAACTCAGGATGCTTCAAAAGCTGGTCCAGGAGCAGCAGGTTGAAATCGCCCGGAACACCGAATGCCGTTGTGCACCCCAGCTCAACCTGCACACACACACACACACCACCCAACAACTGGTCATGCAGCAATTATTCCTGCACACACACCCCAACAACCAGCATTATAGTTTAAAAAAGCCACAGATCTTCTGAAGCGATCCTCGTTTGCGCTTCAACAGGCTGCAAAGCTGATGGCATGGCGACATGTACATAATATACATAATTGTGACACTTAGTGCTTCTATTTCATCGTGGATTAGTTAAAAGGAGTTGTAATTATCACTGTGCTGCATTACAAGACTGGAGCCCGTCACAAGTTTCACACTGAATTCAGCACTTTTTTGTGTGTGTGAAAAGGCTGCAGTCTTAGGTAAGCATTGCTCAGTAGGATCATGCGTGAAAACGTCAGAATTGGCTGCTCCTGACAGCAAGTTCAAGCTTCGAGGGATTGATATTCTGAGTACCCACCAATCTGTTAGCAATATGCATGCCCAGATTAGGAGCCTCCGCCGAGAGCTTCACCTGCTCCTCAAAGGTCAGCTTTTCGGGCTTGGGCTCCTGCGAACACAAGAAGACCAGGCAGGATTTAGGACCCTACACTTCTGGTCGGCGTGAGATGTGGCATGCCTAAATTGAAAGAAGGCCACACAGATCACATATGCGCGTGTAATGGAAGTTGATGACCACAGAGCGCAAACAACGCCAGCCGAACAGTAAGGGACTGTTACGATTGAATCACCAACACCACGCACAAGCGTGGCGTGACCAGCGCAGGCATTGTCCTCGGGGCGCGTGAGAGAGGGGCGTCCATGCTTCACCATTCTGAAGAGTAGATTCACTGCCTGTTAGATGTAGAGAGTAATTAAGATATAATTAAATCTACGTCTCGGATGAGCAAAGATTTTGTCGAATCTAATGTTAATTCGATTATTCGATTTAAATTTCTAATTTGAGCCTAAGAGTCCCTGATGCAAGGAGGGTGTAGTCAGTGGTCAGACCGTGCAAATTCAAAGCGTCTGCAAAAGACTTCTGAGATAAGCCGACATCAGTTCCAGAAGTCATCGCTCTTTTGTTAATTCACCACTATTTACGGGTTTGTGAGTTGAGGAGCAATACACCACTTTAACGGACCTCTTTTGGAGGAGTTCTCGGTGACCCAAACTTACTTGCTGTGCATTGAGTCGTCGACCAACTTATTCGTGATTTCCAAAATTTGAATCGATTGATATTTAATCCAGGGATGAATTTATAAATACCGTTTATCCAAGCATTAATCCTTGCACATTTACAACGGAGCTCGAGTGGCGCCACTTTTGCCCGCATCGCTTTCTCTGCCTTCTCTCCGACCAGCATATCAGGGAAATAACCACCATTAATCAGGAAGCCTGAAGAGTGGATGTTTGGGTGGTCGAAGTTGAGCCAGAGGCTCGATTTGGCCCGGAAGTCCAGGCCCTGCTGGCTAGGGCCATGTAGCTCAGGCCTGGTTTAGATTGAAGGGCGTTGTATACAGTGCGTGGTCAATGCCATTTTGTGTTAACTATCCGTACATTATTCCTTATTCAACCCCCCTTCCCCTGGATTAAGACTAATGAAATTTAATCCGCGTTTGATAATTTATCCAGTCAGTCATCCAGTACTCATAGTAAAGTGGATTAATGCATTTCATTCATCCATTACTCCATTAATCCACCTGTTGTAAATGCGTCATAGTGACTTTATCTGTAAACTCTGTAAATGCGCCATAATCTGGCTGAAGGTTACCCCCTGTAACCATCTGCTGTTTCTTTGTACTGTAACCCTTGTAACCATTACCCCCTGTAACCATTTGCTGTTTCTTTGTAAACCTTGTAAACCTTGTAACCATTTGACTGATGAGGAATGGGGGGGGACAGGGAGTCTGCAGCAGCGCAAAACATTTAATTCCACTGCCCTTCCATCACACTTTTTTTGTTACTGGCTAGCAGTTGCACTTCTTGGCTGAAGGCCTTTCTGTAAACCTTAATCTTTGTATCAGGCACTCATCGGCTTTTTAGATGTTTTCACGCCTTGACGACACATACAATTTATAATGTGCTGCTCCTGACTCTAAACTTGACCCACTTAAGCAAATGCTGATTCTACTTCCAGATTTGCTACCAGGAAAGGGGAAGGAAGAAAAGTAGCACTTTTTTTGCGACAACATTTCCGGCGGAGTTGAGAAGAGACCTGTCAGCGCTGCACCAGCAGTGAGCAAAGCTCCTCACGCCTAGCCTTGCTTCTAAAACTGGCACAAGACAGAAATAACGCTATTCTGGGTTGAGCTATAAAACATTCCACCGAGTCAAACAAAGAGGATATATCGGTAGTCATAAAGACTGGATCTCAAATAAAAGTTAGCATAAAGTACAGGAAAAAGCTGCACAGACAGCAGGATGTGTACCACACCCACCATGGAAAACTCTGGGAATGATTTAGATGCCTTGAATCTTCACCAAATAATAAAGCAAACGGTCGATAAGGCAAAAAAAACCTGATTATGTTGACGTACACACACAGCACGGACGGACTTGGCATGAACGAAACCCCAGGACAAAGTGAGCAAGTAGCGCGAGATTGAGCGTCCTTTTATGAGAGCAGAAAAAATAACAAACAAGCAAGGCAAGGGGATGGAAGTGAGATATTTCCCTTTTTCCCTGGCTCTTACAGAAATGGATGCTCACCAGAGACAAAGATCACACATCAAGCCTTCAGTCCTAAATAGCAACACTCAATAGTTTTAAGTCCTAAATAGCAACACTCAATAGTTCAGGGGTGTAATGTCATAATAAGTAAGCACCCTATCAGTACGTCATTAGCACGCTACTAACCTCCCTTTTAAAGCTTACGCATACGATCAGCCTTTTGGTCTTTTTCGTCCTTAAAAGTGCCAGCCTACAGGAGGACAGCGTAGTTGGAAAAAAATGTAAGCAGATGCCAATAAGTAGCAAGCCTGTGAGCAGGCTATCGGCATCTTATACGCCTCTTCTCAGGAGTAGGTTACAAACACAGCATTCAACCGTGTATGTTTATG
>Ga0307951_1002021_pt1 | contig 12606 bp, 17 predicted proteins | sample OrgLakmetagen374_FD_201842 | JGI IMG/M metagenome (GOLD analysis project Ga0307951, IMG submission 201842) | Saline water microbial communities from Organic Lake, Antarctica - #374 | ecosystem: Environmental > Aquatic > Non-marine Saline and Alkaline > Saline | place: Antarctica: Organic Lake... | reverse complement strand
CGCGCGCGTACGAGCATGCAACAAGGGGAAGGCTTGCCATCAGCACACAGGTTGCAACACAGGTGAGTTCTCACGTGGATAGAAAGGTCCTATACTGAGCAGAAGGTAGGGCTTGCATGCCTTGGCATGGATGGTGTGTTAGATAAAGAGTTGACTTGGCTGCACACAATCACACAATCACACAACATGTGGCGTGCTGGATAAAGAGTTGACTTGGCTGCGCACACTCTCACACAGGGTAGGTAACAGGGAAGGTAGGCTGCACACACACACACACAATGTACACACACTGAGGGTAGGAAGCGCACCTGCTGCAAGTGGCCAACCTCTGGGGGCACAGCGAGCAGGGCCATGGTCTTTCCAAAGAAGGAGTTCACTCCAGTGGCGGTGACCATAGCCTCCAGCTCACCAGAAACCACGACAGCACCGGCCAGGATCTGTAGGGGGGAAGGAAACATGTGCGTTGGGGATTAGAACATGCGTGCCAATTGGCTGTGTGTGTGAGTGTGTGTGTGTGTGTGTGTGTGTGTGTGCGCGTGTATGTGCGTGCGCTTGTGTTTTGTTTCTGAGCGTGTCTGTGTGAGCGTGTGCGCGTCCATGTGCATTCATGTGTACATGTGTGTGTGTGTGTGTGTCTGTGCGCGCGCATGTGCATATGAGCACGCTTGAACCTACCTCTTGACCTGGGTGGCGTGTGACTGCCAAGCATTCGCCAGTCAATGAGGACTCATCAATCTTCAGTGGCTCACCCTCGCCGATGAGCTGTGCACACAGAGGAGAGGAGTCACATGATTGAGCGCTGAAAGACAGCATCGGACGAGGGCATATGCTTGTTGCGTACGTGCATACGTGCATGCTGAGTCAGTATGTTTAGGGACACACAGAGACACCCAATTACACCCCCCTTCACACACACACACACACACACACACTGACCTTGCTATCAGCTGGAATGACATCGCCACCCTTGAGCCCGATGATGTCCCCCGGCACCAGCTCCTTGACCGCAATACCACTCCACTTCCCGTCTCGCAAGCAATGGCAGGTGGGCGCCGAGAGCGCCTGTGCTCGAAGGGAAAGAGGGAAAGAAACGTTGTTACGAAGGGACACGCTGCAAACTGGCCTTTCCTTGCCAAAAAGACCCTCGCCCGAATACGGACTTTCTTCCTGAACGTGGAGCGGGGGTCTACGCTGCAGAGCGAAGAGGTGGTGGGCGAGGGTTGGACTCAGGACCATGTGCCAGAGCTGAGCTCTCTAGGACAGCAGGGCCGTTGACAGCCCACCTTCCCTCTCCGCTCTTCCCCCTCCCCTCTCCGTCCCTCACCGCAAGCTCAGCGACGGCATCTCCCGCATTCCGGTCCGAGTAGTATCCCATCCACACCACGAACTGCAGCTCCAGGATGAGCATGACAAACGAGGTCCATCCCTGGTCGCCCTCCACAGGTACGGCCGCACTGATGATGGCCGAAATCAACTGCGGATTGGGAACAAAACGGGAGTAGTTATGGGTATGGGTGCGTGTGGCTGGCTCCCCTGCCTTCTCCCCCCTGCAGCTCCCGTCAATGCAGTAACATGCGCACACAACCTCCCCGCCCTTCGATCGAAGCGGACCACAGCGATAAACCTGTACTCTAGGTCTTACTCCGTCTCCTCCTCAAGATTGGTCTTACTCACAATGATGAGGGACACCCAGTCCAGGTAGCGATCGAGGATTTTCTTCCACTCAGGCGTCGACTTGGCAGCAACGTGGTTCAAGCCCCATTCTTTCTGCAGGTCCGCGACCTGGGCCGCAGTCAAGCCGACCTCGTGGTCCGGCTCGATGGTGAGCGGTGGCATTGAAGCCGCGATGGGAGGAGAGAGCCCGACAACCTAAAATATATAAATGCCTACCCACACTAATTTGAATTGGGATTGCAAGCCACGCTTTAAGCTACCAAGCACGAACGGATTAGTTCGTTTTTTATGTGCTTGCTGGCGTAACCACGTCGTAATACCATATAAGTCAGTGCATTTCCACACGGGGTATAGAATGTCCAATAGAATGGCCAATGGAATTTTGTTCTACGTCCGCAGAATCAGTGCCATTTATCCTTCTTGTTCCAATTTCCCAAACGCAAGCCGAACAGCTTCCTGGCACTACTGCCAGGGGACAAAGACCTCTGAAATACCAATTGTTTTGCCAAAACCCTGCACCCGTGCACCTGTTTTCAGGATACCTGTTTTCAGGGTAGTTAAAATTTTAACGTAGCGGAGGCCTAGGGTGGGGCCAAAAAACAACAACTCAAAACACTGTTTTCAAGGGCTCGGTCAAACCTACTCACAGCTCTGGTAGGGCAGCTCTGGCATACAAACGATGGTTCATTGTTTGGAAACGCAAGGAGTGGGCAGAAAAGAGAAAGCACAGACTCTATCTCTGCTGCCAGAACTTTGGGGGCAAATCATACTTTCTGCTTATTATACACAATTCAATGCATGGAAACCGAGCAAGGTCTTTGTTCTTTTGTTGTACACAGCCTTGCTTGTTTATTTGTGCCTTTCATTTGGTTGAACAGCAATTTCAAGTGTCCTTCACTCAAATGTATTAAGCTTAATGGGGGAGTATGGACAGGAGAAGATTGAGCTTGGGGGCACAAAAGGTGTCAATTTCATTTACCAAGAGATTTACAAACAGAAGCTTTGCCACTTTATATCCATGGATGCCCAGTGAGTGCCACCTAATAGGTGGATCCACTAAACAAGTGGGTCCTAACCTCATCAAGGGCTTTTCGGCGGGGAGGGGCCGGTTTTTGGGCAGGGAGGGGCTTTAGGGCTGGCACTCAGTTGTACACCTTCCCTTATTATGCTGGAAATAATAACACTACCAACTTAGCCTAATACTTGCTTCCCATGGATACAGGCAGCAAGAAACAGCATTGCAAAATCCCTAAACAAGCTTGTATCTACCATCCATGCGGATCATCCTGCTGTGTGTTGTATATGTTCTGGGCATATTCGGGCTGGAGCGACGAGGCTTTTGTGGCCTCTTCTGCAGGTTTCTTATTTTATCACTGCAAAAACCTCCAGATCATCCTACCAGTAGCAACAGGCACCATATAAAGCAGCCATATAATAAAGGAGCCCACTCCACAGCCTCAAAGTACCCGCACCCATCGTGCATCAAAACCACACGTTTTGAACTACCGCATTTTGGACACGGAGTCACCTCGTCCAACCCTCCTCCTCCTCCCTTACCATTCCTCTGATCTTTAGAAGAAAATGAAGAAGGGTTCGTCGTCCTGACATGAATACTGTCGATACATGCGTTGTATCTGTCCAGGTGACACCAGACGAGAGTATTTACAGGTCAGCTACGATGAAAGGACGTCTGGTCGAACATATGCAAGATGTTTTGAAACGAGCTTCGGTGGATTGCCGGATTCATCTGGACGCACATCGTGTGACTTCGCCTGATCATTCATGTCTCACGCGTTGCGCGAACGTTCCACGCCAAGCTTTCGTTCGTAGTTGAAATCGGGACATGGTCTGTTGGACCAAGAAGATCAAATGCTAGGTTTGAGATGTGTGTTCAATAAACGCGTATGGGGAACTCTGTCAGATTTGCAGATATTAAGAATAGAAATTGCAATATACGAAGATGCGATGTCGGCAGGAAATACAGCCATGTGTCCTTCCGACACGACAACTAAATGCCCAATTCATGAGTTTGACATCGACAATGAATGAGACAGGAGTTACTGGTCTACATGCCACCGCATTCATGATAAATTTAAGCCTACATGCAACCTGATTCGCAACAAACTCATACAGATGAAACGGGACATTGAACTCAACCCCCTGTTTTTTTTTGCTTTCAAACTGATTAGGTATGACTTCACTGCAAAGTATAAGACATAGCGCAATAAGTAATTAGATTGGGGGGTATTAATAATTGTGCTGAGTCTTGTACTTTGCAGTGGCAGTGATTTAATCTGACAGCTGTCACGTCCGATCAGTGGCAGCGACAAATTGTGTGACAAGCAGGTGGTTTGACAGTTGAGAGTTTGTGTAAGTCTTGTTCAATAAGCTGGATGCACCAGTCTTGTTAATAACCTTTAAATAGTTTTGGTAACTAATTGACAACATGTGAGCATTCTAAGAGGTACCAAGAAAGGATCCTCAAAAGACCCTGTACCGTACGTGTAAGGTCTTTGCCCCAAATGTTCACTTAGTCATATTAACGTGTAACACAATGAGACCAAGAAAGTCTAAGTCAATGGTTCCAGCTCCGGGAAGGGACTGCGGTGTGGCAGCCAGCCAACAATGAGTAGCACTAGCAGAGATAAACGCACACACACACGCACACACATACACACGCACACGAATATGAACGAAGAGCGCACAGGCATGGAGTCAGAGAACTCTGGTCAAGCATCAGGGACCACAGCGATACCAGTAACTCACTCCTTTGCTGAATGGTTTTTCCACTTGGGATTAGTTGATGCGCTGAGCCTTATTGATGCACTGAGTCCTATTGATGCACTGAGTCTTATTGATGCACTGATGCACTGATTCTTATTGATGCACTGAGTCTTATTGATGCACTGAGTCTTATTGATGCGCTGAGTCTTATTGATGCGCTGAGTCTTATACTTTGTAATGACGGTGATTTTATCTGACAATTTTTCCACCTGGGATTAGTTGAGTCTTATACTTGTAGTGATGGTGACTTGATCTGATAGTCTTTATTATTCTTAAGGCTCCCCAAATTATCAATGAGACTGGCATATCCAGCAGCTTATTGCTCAAGACAGAAACTCTCAACTGCCAACAAACTAACTGCCTGTCACATAATCCGTCGCTGCCACTGATTTGGCGTGACAACTTGTATATGTGTCCTTTGATGATGCTGGTGATTGTGCCGCCTGCTGAGTCGTCCCTGTCCTTTGATCCCATTAGTATAAGCATTCAACATTTCCCAAAGGAATGCCTTTTGCAACAAATGGTCTCTTCATGTGGTTTTATATAGAAGTGTGGTTTTATGTAGAAGTGATATTCCCATCATTTAGCCTTCTGTTGTACTTCGTGGTGCTCCTATGCTTGCTTGAGGGTTGGGCATCAGTGGAAATGCGTTCATTATGGTGCTCGTTTGCTTGGTTATTGTGGCCTAGACATCCCTGGGAGTGAGGAGATACTGAGACTTGATTGCTTGTTTGCACACAGTTTAACCGTTTAACCAGAATGGGGTCTCATTTTTTGCTTTCTTGAATTCAAGACATGCTGGTGCAGACCAGGCTTTGCCTGGACAGTTATGGCTTTTTCGCATTGCTTCTTATAAGGTTGTACATCTTTGGTGTTCAACATACTTCTTGAACTGCTGTGTCGTGGCTTCCATGAAACTCAAAGGTTTTGTCTTAGGTTTTGCCATACTGCTTTCAACTAATTGTCATCATTAAGTTTTGCCTTACTGCTTTCTACAAATTGTCATCATTTTTACACAGCTGCTACTTTCGATTTTATTACAGCTTTCGTTGTGTTTTGAGGTTTCACCTCGTTCTCATAGGTTGAGCCATCCCAGGCTGAATGCCTTTGTAATCCAAACTATACTAAACTAAACTAATGTGGCTTTGTGTGGGCAAACTTTCGGTCAAATGCTGTCTGAAATGCCTCTCCAGTTCCTGCAGCTTGTAGGACCCCTTTAGTTTGACCTTCATAGAAACCTTCGTAGAAAACAAGTTTTCCTTCCTGAAATTTGCCAGATGCTATGTTATATTGCTCACCAAAAGCAGAATGCGCCGATGTTTACAAGCACCTGACGAACCTCTTGTCTTTAACATACAAATCCAAGATATCTAAGCTGCGTAAACTGTTTTTGCGTAGCTGGTGAAATAATGAGAATGAACATCCCTCATCTCGCAACATTTATGACAAGCGGCTATGTGCCTCTTCATTTGGCCTTCATAACGTTCCAAGGCCTAATAAGTAAGGCTACGCTCCAATAGAAACCTAACTAATACGTACCAAACTAGATCCGCCACAAACGCAAGAGTGCTGCCCTCAACCTAATAAGAGCCTTGCAAATCCATACCCCCTGATGATGCAGGACACATAACAACATCCATATTGGTGGTGTTTTCACCACCTGCCTTTTTTTATCTTCTTAAGGCTAGTGGAAGGAGGAGGAAGAAGGGACCCCGCCGTCGCAACCAGCGTGTCCCATGCTTTCTTCATGAATTTTAGCCACCCATGAAAACGGATATAGTCATGTTCACCCGTCCCAGGAAGCGCAATGCCTTCGTCCCAGGAATAAGGGTGGCAGGCAACCTTAATTTGTTAGGCTCTGCTGCCCTGCCCTTGCCTGCCCAGCCACAAATTAAAATAGAGATGGCCGTCAAACTCAATGTGTTCAGAGCCATAAAATGGGTAGCAGACAACCTCGATAGTTTGGCCCTGCTGCCCTGCCCTTGCCTGCTTAGCCACACATTAAAATAGAGATGGCCGTCAAACTCAATGCGTTCAGTGCCATTATATGGGTAGCAGGCAACCTTGATAGTTTGGCCCTGCTGCCCTGTTCTTGCCTGCCCAGCCACACATGCATTTTGCACAATGCTACACCTCTCAGCACTGTCGAGCTCAAAATATATAATGCGTATTCGCAGCACCGACAGCACAGGTAAGTTTGCAGCCTCTTGGAGATCGCTTGTTGACAAGGTAAGGTCAATCGATGAACGAGGTCACAACCAATGAACAAGGTCAACAATCGATGAAGCCCAAAAAACTTGAGCTCGGCAGAAAACCAACTTGCAAGCTGGGAGATCTCGCCATTGCCAGGCAGGATGATGGCATGCATGAAAGAGACTCGACTTGCCCTTGCAAGGGCATGCCTGTGAAGCGCTATAATTGGGAGCATGGCACTCAGTGTGTGCCTTTTGCTGGGTCCACCGCACAGTAGCCTGAGGTGATCAACAGAGACATCAACCTGAGCAGACTCATGCAGCCACAACCAGCCTACTGAAGCGTTGCATGCTCCTTCAGGACTAGGTGTTTCAAAAGGAGCATGTCCGCATTTAGGGCCCTAGCACGTGTACGGGATGTTTCAGTAAGGGTGCAGGGCTGGAAAGGGACTGTGTCTGTGTATGCGAGTGTGTGTGCGAGTGTGTGAACGCGTGTGTGTTGTACGTGTGTGCATGTGTGTGCTGTGCGTGAATGTATGTGTGTATGTGTGTCTGTGTCTGTGCTTGATGTATAAGCATTGGAAACCTGAAACCTGACACAGCGAAAGACCTTTTGCCTCACCTTAAATTTGGGAGCAAATTAGGGTTAATAACTGCAAGGCTGTTTGATGACCTCAGACGTTGCACGTGCAGCGATTGCAGAGGATACGAGGAACATTGGAACTCTTTGTCGCAGTAGTATATAATAAACAAATGGGAGGGGTTTGTCCAACTGTGAAGAAGAAAGCACAAATAAATATACGTATTGTGCAGAGTAGTGAGGAGGTGGGAGGAGGCACCAGCTAAAGGTGTTATAAATTTTGACAGAAATATGTCCCAGATCACCTCTGTTATCTGGAAAGGAGGGTGCCGAGGCTGCCGGACAAGCTGTCGCTGCCAGGATCACCGTACCAGGATCACTGTACTGCCCATGGATTATACCGTACTGCTCAGGATCACCGTACTGCTCAGGATCACCGTACCAGGATCATCGAACTGCCAAGGATCACCGTATTGCTCAGAATCACCGTACCAGGATCATCGAACTGCCAAGGATCACCGTACTGCTCAGGATCACCGTACCAGGATCATCAAACTGCCAAGCTTCACCGTACTGCTCAGGATAACCGTACCAGGATCATCAAATTGCCCAGGATCACCATACTGCTCAGGATCACCGTACCAGGATCACCGTACTGCTCAGGATCACCGTGCTGCACGGGATTACTGTACCAGGATCACCGTACTGCCCATGGATCACCGTACTGCTCAGGATCACCGTACCAGGATCACCGTACTGCACGGGATTACTGTACCAGGATCACCGAACTGCCCATGGATCACCGTACTGCTCAGGATCACCGTACCAGGATCTCCGTAATGCCCAGGATCACCGTACTGCTCAGGATTGCCGTACCAGGATCACCGTACTGCACGGGATTACTGTACCAGGATCACCGTACTGCCCATGGATCAACGTACTGCTCAGGATCACCGTATTAGGATCATCGTACTGTCTAGGATCACGGTACCGGACAAGCTGTCGCTACCAGGACCACGGTACTGCCCATGTTCCCAGACAAAAGAGTGTAGACCTGTCAGTCCCCTAAGCGGCAGGAGCTGGCCAAGAAAATTCTACAGGGTTGTCTGAGCAGAGTCAGGTGTTTTAGGCTTCGCAGCTCCCCATCAACGGCTGACTGATAACTTGCAGTGACTTGAGCTACATTTGTGTGATGCGTAATATGTAGTGCTTTGTGTGTGTCGTATGTGTGTGTGTGTGTGTGTGTGTGTGTGTGTGTGTGTGTGTGTGTGTGTGTGTGTGTGTGTGTGTGTGTGTGTGTGTGTGTGTGTGTGTGTGTGCAAGCACGTGCGTGTCTGGGGATTACATTGTACTACAGTCAACCTGTCATGGTGCCTGCCGGCCATCTTGCATGCAAGCAACCATGGAATGGACGAAAACCATTCGTCAAGAAGGCCTACATGCCTTCTCCCGACTTAGGTACATTCTAATTACTGACGACTGATGGCGCATTTACAATGGGAGGATTAACGGATTAATGGATTAACGAAAAATCATTAATCCACTTTTGCATTTACAACGGGTGGATTAACGGACGGATTAATGAATAAATGCGGATTAATTTGCATTAATCTCTATCAAGGGGGGGGGTCAATAGAGGATTAATGGTGTGGATTAATGACATAAAGTGGCGTTGACCACTGTATTAAACGCCTTTCAATCCAAGTAAAGTCTGGGCTACAGGGCCCTGGAACCGATCGGCTCAACTTTGACCGCTTATTAACTTTGACCGCTCAACTTTGACCCAAACATGCGCTCTTCTGACTTCCTGCAGCCTGATTAATGGTTTTTTGTACATTGCTATGCTGGTTGGAGAGAAGGCAGCGAGAAGGGGGTGAGCAAAATTGGCGGAAATCAAGCTGCATTGTAAATGTGCATGGATTAATGCTCGGATTATTAGTATTCATTAATCCGGCCCTGGATTAATCGCTAATTAATCCAGAATCGTTGTAAATGCGCCATGAAACTACAGACGACAGGAAAACCGCGAAGATTCATTGATCACTGGCGTACATGAACGTTAGGAAATGAAAAATTAAACTATAAATAACTACCGGTATGACGCCGAGGTGTGCAATGTGAAACTTTGTTGGGGATCGACCAATCTAATTTATTTTGATAGTTTATAGCACTGTCTTCCTCGTGGTCATGAGTGCTCTGGAAAAGGTTTGAGATAGAGCACAAGAAATGGACAATTCTGAGACGCTGACTTTGACCCTGAGCCATGAAATCAGCAGCGTCATCACCGCGATGCGGTACAACTCCAAGTGGGCAGTTGTCCCCAAGTACTATGTGAGTGTCCCCCAAACATCCACCCCCGTGGGATATAGCGTGTGTGTGTATGTGTACATGTGTTATGTGTGTCTCGTTTCCTGCACAAACACATACTCTGGAGTGGCATCTGTTTTTGTGCATTACGCAGGAGGAGGACCGCAATGAGCCCAGCAGATACGACGATGCCTTCAGGACGCTGCTGTCTGAAATCTACAAGCAAGAGGGTGTGTGTTTGTGGGAAGCAGGGACAATCCACAACCACCACCAGCCTGCGCATGCGTGCAAGCACGCTTGGTTGTGTTCAGGCACGCAGGTTCTTTTCGCAGGCATGCGTGCCAATGCCAATGAATTGTCAGCATATTGGGCTCTCTCGTGCACTCAACATCCCATGCAGATTGGAGTCTGGTGGACCCCATGCTGTACCTCATGCCCTTCCTCTCGCTAATCAAGGCCTCGGATGTCAGCGGTCCCATAACCGGAGCTGCCGCAGTTGCCCTGCAACGTATACTGAACAGCGGCCTCATCAGTGAGTCACGTTGCAGGGTGAAAACACAGGGTCACACATCATGCACTATGTGCAAGATGGAAGTGCGTGCGTGTGTGTGTGTGTGTGTGTGTGTGTGTGTGTGTGTGTGTTTGTGTTTTTGTGTGTCTATACGTGTTTGTGTGTGTCTATACGTGTTATTGTGTATGTGCTTGCTTAAATTTGTTTGTGCACATGTGTTCGTGTGCGTGTGTGAATGTGTGTGTTTATTATTGTTTGTGCACATGTATTCGTGCGTGTGTGTGTGTGTGTGTGTGTGTGTGCACCTGTTGCTGCATGTGTACGCCTGTGTCTGTATATGTGTTTGTATAAACTGCCTTGTTACCTGAGCTTGCCCCTGTGGAAAAATGTTCGCAGCCTCTGCGACGGTGAATGCCGAGGCGGCCATCAACCAGATTGTGGAGGACGCGACACAGTGCAAGTTTGAGAGCACCAACAACGCGCAGGATGAGGTGGTGCTGCTCAACATTGTGCAGGTGCGTGTGTGTATGCATGTGTGCGTGTATGTGTGTGTGTGTGTGTGTGTTTATGTAAACGTGCATATATATGTGTGTGTGCGTGCGTGTGTGTGTGCATGCACGTGTGTATGTGTGTGTGTGTGTGTGTGCGCGCCATAGGGTATCGACAGGTTTGTCGATGCGGCTTTATTACCAAGACGAGTAAGTGGCTGATTGGAGAGCTGATTGGCGGTGTTGAACTCTCCCTTGCTCAATAGGTGTAGCTTGTGGGTGCTTGACTGATGAAAACACAAAATGTGAAGGGTTGCCTAAATGTTGGATGGCTGCATTGGAATAGAAGATCAGGGCATTGGAGTAAACAGTGGTTGATAAGAGGAGGAGGGAATGCTATGCCGTGTTGAGAGCTGTTTGGAAGTGTCACCTTCTACAGAATCAATGACTCCATAGAATACGCCGATCTGGATAGCTGCATTGAAATAGAAGCGTGGACGCAATAACATATTTCTCAACGCAAAATGAAGAAGCACCTGGCACTTCTTCTACGACTCCAAACATTCCCATGCATCCCCCATTTTAAAAGGGAGACTGTTGCACGGTCAAAACACGCATTTCTCTCAATTCTGCTTTTCCTGAGTTTCGTCAGGTGAAGGCACAAGTTGTGCAGTGCCGTGCGGGGATGCTGCTGTCTGATGGCAGGTGTCATGCTTTGTGCCTACTATCTGCACGCTAACACGCACCAGGTCCTGGAGCAAGCGGTGCAGTGCCGTGCGGGGGTGCTGCTGTCTGATGGCAGGTGGTGTCTGATGGCATGTGCCTCATCATGCCTACTATCTGCACGCTAACACGCACCAGGTCCTGGAGCAAGCGGTGCAGTGCCGTGCGGGGGTGCTGCTGTCGGATGGCAGGTGTTCTCTGATGGCATGTGTCTCATCATGCCTACTATCCGCACGCTAACACGCACCAGGTACTGGAGCAAGCGGTGCAGTGCCGTGCGGGGGTGCTGCTGTCGGATGACACTCTGTGCAAATCCTTCCAGGCAGCCTTCATGCTGGGTGACCCAATCTCTAAGCCAAAGGAGTACGGCGACATCATGGGCTACTACAGTCGTCAGGTAGTGCAAGCACAGTGCAAGCGGACTCTTTTGTGTGAAATTCTTGGGCTACTACAGTCGTAAGGTAGTGCAGGCACAGCGCACGCAATTTTTTTGTGTGTGAACGTCATGGGCTACTACAGTCGTAAGGTAGTGCAGGCACAGTGCAAGCAAACTTCACGTGTGTGTGTGTGTGAGTTCGTGTGCGTGCGTGCACTTTTCCGCCAGGAGTTGGCGGCACAAGTAAGAGTTCTGCACAGTCAACATACAACACCGTGGTGATGCAGGTCACACAGAGTGTCCTTGTTCCTAGTGTCCCTCCTTGTCCATTTTCCTCTCTCTACCCTCCTTTCTATCTAAGGCATACGACGCAGTGCAAGCACAACAGCTGTCGTAGGCATACGACGCAGTGTAAGCACAACAGCTGTCGTAGGCATATGACGTAAGCACAAGGCATACGACGTAGTCTAAGCACAACAGCTGTCGTAGGCATATGACGTAAGCACAAGGCATACGACGTAGTGTAAGCACAACAGCTGTCGTAGGCATATGACGTAAGCACAAGGCATACGACGTAGTGCAAGCACAACAGCTGTCGTAGGCATACGACGTAGTGTAAGCATAACAGCCGTCGTAGGCATATGACGTAAGCACAAGGCATACGACGTAGTGTACGCACAACAGCTGTCGTTGATGTGTCATTGATGTTGATTCAGTTAGTTGGTTATCCCCTACCGGTTGCATGTGTCTTTTTGCCTGTCCAAGCTGAACACGCACACACACACACACACAATCATACAATCACACAATCACACACACATTCACATGCACACACACACACACACTGTGTCCCCCCCCCTGCCACACTGTCTATTTCTAACTAGGGACGTCATAAGATAATTCACAATTAACTCCTTTCTTCTGTCACAGCCCCCTATGATATCACATGTTTCTCCCTTCCCTTCCCTTCC
>Ga0307951_1002002_pt1 | contig 12655 bp, 17 predicted proteins | sample OrgLakmetagen374_FD_201842 | JGI IMG/M metagenome (GOLD analysis project Ga0307951, IMG submission 201842) | Saline water microbial communities from Organic Lake, Antarctica - #374 | ecosystem: Environmental > Aquatic > Non-marine Saline and Alkaline > Saline | place: Antarctica: Organic Lake... | reverse complement strand
AGAGAACTCTGAGGCACATTGGGCACCTACCTACGTGTGCTTATATCTGGTTTAAGAGTTCAACGGAAATGCGAAAGTGGCTCCTCTGCCTCATTTAAGAGTAGTTTTTACTGCTACCATCAACACCAGCAGCCAATTGGGCACAATTAACCCCTACACAGTTTATTAACTCCCTACGCAGGAGGCACCACAAAATATTTCCTGCCCATGGACAATTTTGTATCGGATTGACACGTCATGGTATTTAATGCCTCCCTCTGCCCTTCGAGCCACATTTCACAAGCGCGCTACCCATACTTATGCACCGCCTTAAGTGTGATCACGCCAATCCACTGCCGTCATCCTTGACACCATACTGATGCAACACGTAGTGATTACGCCCCTTTTTGGACGTCATCATTGATACCAGTAGTCATTACGGGCATGTTAATCCCCTCTACAACAAACATTGTTCACAGAACGCTACCTAGCCAAGTTGCCAAAATCACGGCAGACTTCTAGACACCAGCAGCACTCCCTCCGTTTTTCCACATACACGCTACCTAGCCAGACCTGCCAACTCACTGCCATCATTCTCGACACCGGCAGCACCCCCCCCCCCCTACACCCCTCCGTTCTATAACAGACACGCAACCTAGCCAGACCTGCCAACTCATTGTCGTCATCCTCAACACTGGCAACACAACCCCCCCTCTAAATCCCTCCCTTATTTCACAGACACGCTTTCATAGGCATGCTACCTAGCCAGACCTGCCATCTCACCGTCATCGTCCTCGACACTGGTAGCACTACCCCCCCCTCTGCATCCCTCCCTCTCTGATGCGTCGTCGTGCAGAGCAATGTCCTCCTCGTTGCCAGCGCCATCGGTTTCGTCGTCGTTGACGGTGCAGCAAGACATGGGGAGCGACTGGGCAGACTCTGTGTGTGATTTCCAGCAGTTGAGCTGAATAGTTTCAGTGAAGCCTTTGTTTTGTCTACCGATTACTGAAGCAACGACCTCATGACTACCGACTAGTGAAGCAACGACCTTATGACTACTGAAGCAACGACCTTATGACTACTGAAGCAACGACCTTATGACTACTGAAGCAACGACCTTGTGACTACTGAAGCAACGACTCTATGACTATTGAAGCAACCTTATGTTAAGCAGAACAAAAGACCTTCTGCATCTATGCATGACTTCGGTAAGCACGTTAATGACGTGCTCAGCATTCACCAAGCTGCTCAGCACAATGCGTATGGCCACACGAAAAAAGCACCCCCTTGCCGGGTGCTGAGTTTGAGAGCAGTCAAGCATGCAAATTGCAGGGCAGTCAAGCATGCAAAGCAGCGTGCAGGCCAGCATGCAATGCAAGCAGATTAGACAGAAGTGCAGATCAGCACACAACGCTATGTGCTAGAAACAAACCAGCATGGACGCTTTATCCCTTTCCTCTTTAACAGGTATGATTGCGCTAAAATTGATCGATTCAAGCAACGCCACATCAGCACGTACGCACCTAGCCCCTCCCCTCTCCTTGCGCTCCCAGGCACTGACCATTCCTCACTGACGCGAGGGAGTGCGCTAGGTCCCCCCCCACTGGCAACTCCCGCGGTAGAGCTGCCAGTGCGGGCTCCTCCCTCGCCTGCATCTCAGCCAATGAGTGTGTGTGCGTGTTTTATGTGTGTGCGTGTGTGCGTGTGTGTGTGTGTATGTGTGTGTAGCCAATTGGGTGCGTGGAAATGTGCAACAGTCAGCCACGGGTTGTTGCAACATTCGTTGGTACATGCATTACTGTAGCTTATATGGACGTAGCCCATGCATCAGGTGGCTACATGGGAACATACGCAGGGTTGGCCAGAACCATATATATATATACGGTGTATATACGGTATTTTTGGCAGGGAAACCACCAAATATACGGTCATATACGGTGTATATATACGGTCCTGGCCAACCCTTTACATACGGTAGATGTAACTAATGCGGGTACGTGGATACGAGCAGCACACGGCCACATGCAAGCATTCCTATTTAGTGAGCATTACTAGGTCACGAGCGAGGTGAAAAAGAGGACAAAGAGCGCACTCACTCACGCACATACATGCACAAACGCACCAACGCAACAACTCACCATACATACATATATACATACATACAGCAGGGCAACTATGCCAGAATGGGGGTTAGGTCGGAGTAGTAGAGCGAGCGACTGAAAGGTGGCAGGGGTCGCGTAACAAACATATATACATAGAGTTGGCCAGAACCATATATATACGGTGTATACACGGTATTTTGGCAGGGAAATCACCAATTATACAGTTGTATACGGTGTGTATGTACGGTTCTGGCCAACCCTACACAGTACACTCACTCACATTTGCACCCACACACAAACTCACCATCCACACAAACAGCAGGGTAGCTGTGCATGGCACGCACTTACGCTCACTCACATTTGCACCCACACACGAACTCACCACCCATACAAACAGCAGGGTAGCTGTGCATGGCAGGAGCGGGGGTCACGTAATAAACACATACAGCACACACTCACATTTGCACCCACACACGATCACACCATCCATACAAACAGCATGGCATGCTCATACACCCACTCACATTTGCACCCACACTCAAACTCACCATCCATGCAAACAGCAGGGTAGCTGTGCATGGCAAGAGCGGGGGTCAGGTTGGAGTGGTAGAGAGGCAGAAAGGAGGGGGGGGTTGTGTAACTACCGAGGAACATGGACGGATGTCCTTGGATTTGAATTTGCTGCAGCTGCTGCTGCTGCTGCTGCTGCTGCTGTTGCTGCTGTTGCAGGTGCTGCTGCTGCTGCTGCTGCTGCTGCTGTACATCCTCCCTCCCTGAAAATCCGACTATGCGCAGATGGCTGGTGTTGCTGCTGACAGCATCGCTGTAGGCCTGCGGCCCCCTGTCAATCTTTGCTTGCATGTCCGTGCGTGAAAGGCTCGTGCCCTGCGCAAAGTGTGTACGGGATTGGGTTTGTGGGGAGTGTGCTGCACGCTGTGTAAATGGCAAATCACATGAAGGCGTCACAAAAAATTCCATGTGTGACAGGCACGTGTTTGGCACAGACTTGTGTTTGGCACAGACTTGTGTTTGGCACAGACTTGTGTTTGGCACAGGGTGTGCTCGGTTTGGCACAGGGTGTGTTCGGTTTGGCACAGGGCGTGTTTGGTTTGTGTTTGGTACAGGGTGTGTTTGGCACAGGATGTGTTTGGCACAGGCTCGTGTTTGGCACAGGGTGTTCGGTTTGGCACAGGGTGTGTTTGGCACAAGCTTGTGTTGAGCACAGGCTTGTGTTTGGCACAGGGTGTGTTAGGTTTGGCACAGGTTGTGTTTGGCACAGGGTGTGTTTGGCACAGGCTTGTATTTGGCACAGGGTGTGTTTGGTTCCTGTTTGGCAAAGGATGAATTTGGCACAGGGTGTGTTTGGCACAGGCTTGGTTTTGGCACAGGGTTTGTTCGGTTCGGCACGTGGTGTGTTCAATTTTTGTCCCATCCGTATTGATGCAAACACAAGATCCTTCACCTGACCATCTAAGCAAAACATTGTGCGCCTTGTTATTTATCACACAAACAGCAAGGAGCACATGTGCTCGTGGCCTGCAACCAAAGGTTGCAAGCCACGAGCACACCACCAAAGGTTGCAAGCCACGAGCACACCACCAAAGGATGCAAGCCACAAGCATACCACCGAAGACTGCAAGCCACGAGCACACCACCAAAGGTCGCAAGCCACAAGCACACCACCAAAGGTCGCAAGCCACAAGCACACCACCGAAGACTGCAAGCCACGAGCACGCCACCAAAGGTTGCAAGCCACAAGCACACCACCACAAGCACACCACCGAAGACTGATGAAAGCCACGAGCACACCACCAAATTCCATCTACTTGGAACACCCACACGCAAAGGCTCCGTCCCTGCAGAAGCACGTGCACCCTGAGACTCTGGCTGTCTTGTTTGTCTGATGAGCTGATGAGTCCAGGAGTCTCAGGATGAACAAGCCTAGCTCAGTACTTAGGTGTGCCATGGGGCTGCAAAACCAAGCACAACCAACCCCTCCATACTTATTTACTCAAGCACCTGATTACTCACAAAACATTACAGCCGCCGCACACCTGATTACTCACAAAAATAATACAGCCACCACACACCTGATTACTCACAAACAATACCCACATGTACACAATCACCCCTGCAGGAGAGATTGCGCGGCTCCTCTGTGCTGTACCTTAAGCTTGGTGCACACAGGCGTGTGCCCAACCAATCTACCCGTCAAAAATCCGCTTCTTCCCTCTCACAAGACACATCCATTTTGCGAACACACTAAGCACATACACACACTGGACACACACACACTGGAAAACACACATGCACACACTGGAAAACACACACTGGAAAACACGTTAAACAAAACGCCGGAATACACAATGCAATAAACACACTCACAGACACGCACCTGCAGCATAGTGCACAGCTCCTCCGTGCTGTACCTCCCATTTAAATTTGGATGCAGCAGCCCTCCTACCTCCCCAAGGCCCCCTAGCTCAGAAGGAGCGCTGCTGCTCATTTGCTGCAGTCCATCATCCTCTACCCTACACACGTGCTGCTGCTGCTGCAGCTGCTGCTGTTGTTGTTGCTGCTGTTGCTGTTGTTGCTGTTGTTGCTGCTGCGGGCACAGCAGTCGCCGCGCCTGCTGCTGCTGGCAGGATGGGGGCATCAAGATGCATCCTTGCTGCTGCTGCTGCTGCTGCCGCTGCTGGCGTTGTTGTTGTTGCTGCTGCTGGGTGGGTAGTGCTACGGGCATAGTCGCACAGCCTGTTGGGCGAGTTGCTGAAGCGTGGCTGGCGGCATGGCCTGCATGGAGGTGAATATAAATAATAAGTATGGCAAGGAAAGTTGGGGCGAGGTTGACTGGACTATGCGTGCTTGGCTTGGCCAGCAGGTGGCCTGCAAGAAGCTTTGTGGGGGATCAAGTACGCTTCAGGCTGAAACATGAACACTTGTGTCCTACAATTTGTGTCCTGCAATTTGTGCCCTGCAATTTGTTTGCTTTTTTCAATGCCCCTGTTGTCAGTGCACCTCTCCTAGCAACCCCTCACACGCCTGTCTTGCTCTGCCCTACATACTTTCATGCACTTACTCATGCACTTACTCATGCACTAATTCACACAGACTGGGTCCCCTGCCCACTTATTCGAGCAACCTTTTTGCCCGAAACTGCTCCACACTGCCCAGCACTGCTCAACAATTGCTTATCGCTTTCGCTCAAGAGTGCTGCTGTACTGCTTGACGTTTTCTTTGTCCTGCTTGACATTTTCTTTGTACTGCTTGGCATTCTCTTTGTACTGCTAGACCTCGCACTCCACTCCACACACGTCACGGCTCAACAATCGCTGGTCGCTGTGCTCAAGTGTACACATGCGCTGCTGTACTGCTTGACATTTTTGGAACGGAGCCCCCCGGGGCGTAATCCCTTTATGTTCACTGCAGTCAACACTGTGCTCTCAGAGAGTCATCACTGAAAGAATAGAGCATTGAGCCAGCCAGGCAACCTTACAGTGTAAAATTTGTATGAAATAAAAGCCAATTCTGCTCTGATTCCAGAACACCCCGGTCAAACCCCCCTCCACGCAAGACCCCTTTGGAGTCACGTGTCTGTGTTTCCCCCGGGATGCAATTGGGTGTAATAATCATATACCTAGAAGGTTTCCCATCAAATTCTTAGCCCTTCTTCTCAGTAGTGGTGTCATTGAGTGTGGTAGAAGGCCGACCGATCCCCACACGCTAGTAGCTTGCAGCAGCAGAGCAGAGACGGCAGCAGCTTCACAGCACTCAGGAGGACAGGCGAGCGAAGGCCCGGAGAGGACCCGCGTCCAGCACTTGGCACAGCACTTGGAGCAACAGTCTCAGCCTGGCAATGCCACTCAGCAGGCACAGGAAGCAGCAGCCCAGACAGAGTTGGTGGCTTTGAACAACCGTATGGAGCTCAGGCGTTCAGAGGAGCAGTTCAGAAGGATTGCACCCCTGAATTGCTCGCTCACATGACACACAGCTGTTGAGGTATATATCGGAGGTCTTACACACCATTGGCAAGCAAACAGCTACAGACACGGTATGGTATGACGGGGACTGTGCAAACGCAAGAGCGGGGGGGTTGCTGCGCCCCCCCTGAATTGTCTAACTTATTTGAATGCCGCTCTTCATTGCAAAGACCAGGCTGCTCAGAAACGGTTGAACAAGAGCAGTGGGGTGCAGAGGGAGCGCAGTCCGAATCGCTCTCACTACATTAGGTTCAACTTCAATGCAGGTTGCAGCGCAGGCTCCGCCCCATTTCTTTTGATCCGCAGGATCACACCCTACTTGTTTATCGCTAAGGGATGAACTGACCCGCTAAGCAAAGCTGCTTCATTAGGCAGCTCAGTTCCTCCCTTGATGCATGGCGCATATGGAGGGGAGAGAGCAGGACATCCGATCAGTAGATGATGGGTGCCTGTATGTTCTCACACGCGTGTGCGTTTGTAAGTGCTTGTCTGCATGGCTTATGTACGTGCTTGTGCGTCTGTACGTGTTCTAAAAAGTGAGCAGGCCAGCGCACGAATAACTTTCTAAAAATAGGAACGTGCCTCCCAATGTCACAGGCCCCTACCCCTACCACCCGATGAGCATGGCGCCAGCCATGCACGCCCCTGGGGCCTTTCCTGGGGCCTACCCTCAAGATCCCATGGCTGCTGCTGCCATGCAAGGCATGCACATGCACAACGGCGGGTACCCCATGGCGTACGCCCCCATGCCAGGTGCGCTTCTGCACGCCGCCCACCCTTTTAGATGCAAAAGTGCAGACTCACAGCCAGCTCGCTCTCATACACTCACATTAACACATGCACGTACACACACGCACGCACGCATACATACACACACGCACACATACACACAAACGCACACACACACACACATACTCACACGTACGCACGCATGCACACATATTACATACACAGGTGCTATGATGCCCCAGATGCACCCAGGGGCCATCGCCACCTCAGCCAGCATGGGCCGCCACAACGGCATGACGCCCCCCTATCCTATGGCAGGTGAGTTTATGCTCAATTCTCACTCTGTGTCTTAAAGCAGACGCGGCATCTGCCTGGGGGCAGGGAGCACGGCTAAGGCATCCTTGGACGCATGTAGACCACACTCGCTTCCAGGATCAGACTCAGTAACGCAAACTCTTAACCAGACTAAAAACAGGCCTGTGGATATTTTCACACAACATGCATATGCACATAACAAGCATGCGCACGCACACATACACGCACTTGCACGTACTCATGCACACACAGCACACGCACGCACAAAGACACATGCACACATACACGCACACGCACATACACATGCACACACAGCGCACGCACGCACAAACACACAGGCACACATACACACACACTCACACAAACACACACGCGTGCGCAGCTGCCTACGGGGGTGGTATGATGCCTCAAGGGCAGCAAGGCATGCCCTACCCAGCACCAGCCATGCAGCATGACGGAATGTACCCTCCCACGAGCGCAGCAGCCATGGGGGGTTACCCTCCTCACCTACACCAAGGTGATTGTCATTGCTTCTGTGGAGGGTGGGTTGGTGCAGGCACAGACGTAAGGTAACATGCAGTGCGTGGGCAAATTTGAACAGTGTTGCGCAGCTCAGGGACGCAGCCGTACTCTTTCGGGGGTAAGGTTCGTGGGTCAGGAATATTCTGCTTATCTGCATCAAGGAGGCCTCTTGTGTGTGGAGCATGGATGCGTGCACAGACAATGCTGTCAGGTAAGCCTCCCATTATTGTGGTGCATGGCTGGAACACAGACCATCCACACACTTACATGACGTACCTTGGTGCGGATGCATGATGTTGCCTTCCCTGGGGCGGCCGTGCTACTGTGCCACACACTCACACTCACACACACGATCACACACACACACACACAATCCCACACATGCGTGCACCAACACCAACACCCACACCCACACTACAATAATGGGAGTGTATACCCATCCACACGCACATGGATGTACGGTACTGCTGTATCCAGACACCGTCCATCAATGTGAGTGTGTGGTTGGGTACACACCAGTGTTTTTACATGTTTTTGGGGCGTGTAGCATGTTAAGTCTTAAATGCTACGCAGGGTGCTCTAGCCCAAAAAAGTGTGTAGCGCAAGCCTTTCCCAAAAAAATGCCAAAATTTTGGCGTGTGTAATATAATATGTTTAGCCAAACAAGGATGTACTTTCGTGTGTGAGTGTCTGTGTGTGTGTGCGTGCGTGCGTGTGCGTGTGGGTGAGTGCGCACGGGGCAATGGTGAATGGGGTAGCTGCTGTTGCTGCTGCTCCGTCTGGAGGCTGGTTCGTGGCTTGCATGGGCACGGCTGCTGAATTGACAAAGGTGGATGGGGCTGCTGCTGCTGCATTGACATGGCTGGATGGGGCATGTGCTGCTGCTGGGTTGGCTGGGGCCTGAGGGCCCCAGAAGTCACTTAGCTTCCTCTTCCCGCTCATTCAGGCACACTTCAAAAAATATACAGTCTTAAAAAGTGACACAGGGTACTCCCCAAAAGTCGCGCACCCGTGACACAGGGTACCCCGCAACGCTTTGGTGTTTCGCTTTAAAGCCCCAAAAAGGGACACACAATACTTAAAAAGCGACGCGTCGCCCTTTAAAAAATCACTGGTACACACTCCCATTATTGTGGTGTGTGTGTGGGTGTGTGCGTCAAAGTAGCGCGGCTGCCAGCAGAAGGCAAAATTTCCCGTCCGCACCAATTGGGTTAGCTGATAGTCAGGGCTGATAGTAAAGGTTGGCCACTTGTACGTTGGAGGTAGGGTGTACACGAGAAAATATTAGCCAGGGGATCCTCCAAGCCAGCTGCGCGACTTACTTCAAGTACAGGGCGCCAGCACTTCGTTAGGTTCAGCCCTACATTTACTTGACCTCACATCAGAGATGCAATCTGGCATTATCGTGAGTGGAGAGCAGGAGCTGACGTGTGAGTGACGAGAAAAGAGAGGATAAGTTACTCTCCTCCTCTTGAAGCACCTTTCCGGCGACAGAGGCTCACGTCTTGTGTATTTTAGCTTGCTTGGGCACGCATAGGGGTGTGCACACAAATGCAGGTCGTTGCTGCACATGCTGCACGGTTGTGTTGCACACGGACACTCTTGCTTGTGGCCTAGGAAAGCCCTCGGCGGTCCGTGCTGTGGCAACTAGTGGAAACAAAAGGCCAAGACGACAATCCTATTTCACAATGGAGTTGGATGCTCATCCTTAAGTAATTGCCTGCTTGCGGTCATCTGGGACCAGCCCATTAAATAGCAGCGTCACTTAAATTCCTAGGAAAGAATGAGTGCATGTTTGCTCAGGACTGAGCGGTACGGTGAGGAGTGTTTTGCGGCCAGCTTTATTTCTGGAGATGGCACGATGAACGAGCCCTTACCTTGATTCGCAGTCCCTCTTTATGGAATACTTTGTCGTGGCAATGTTGTTGTGGCTCACAACTCTTCACATAAAAGAGCTTTTTGTTGTGTGTTAAGAGACGTGGCACCCAGGGTGTTTCTCACACGTATATTATTATGCACACGCATACACACACACACATGCACATACACACGCACTCTCACACACACACATCGCCACACACAAACACAAACATCACACCCACATGCACACTCGTGCATAGACACATACCGACACGTGTACACACACATCACACACACACACATACACACACACACACATGCACACACATACAGGCATGGCCCCTCAGCAGCCCTACAGTATGGGTAGCAGTGGTTATGGCTCGCCTTCCCAGCACCAGCCCTCAGGCTACCCGCCTGGGAACGGGGGAGGGTACGGAGGGGGAGGGTTGGGGGGCTACGGCGGTAGGGGAAGAGGAGGAGGCTACAACAGGCGTGAGTACGGGGGCGAGCAAGGAGGGCGCGGAGGCGGGCGAGGATATTATAACAGCAGTCAGAATAGCCAGGCCAACACCTATAACAATTCCGTAGAGCTGCAGCAGGGGCAGCAGCAGCAGCAGCATGGCTACAGCAGCGGGAGCCGCGGGAGTGCGTCGGCAGACTCCAACAGCTCCCCCCAACTCACTCCCACTTCAGGCTCGACAAGCCAGGTGTCCTCAGCAGCCACAGGTGCGGCAGCACCTCCCTGTGTGTTTGTTGGGTGGGTGGAGTGGGTATTAGTGTCGTATGTGGGTGTGGTTGCGGCTGTCAGTTTCAGTGTCAGTGTGAGTGCCAGTGTGAGCGTGCTAGTATGCTAAGCTGGCATGTTGATGCAGTCCCACGGTGCTGGCTTGGCTATTACTGATTCCCTGCCTGCACCAGCGTCCCTACTGCGATGGTTGCGTTCCTTCTTGTTTGTGCGGTGGCTCTTCACCGCCACCTCTGTATGTGGACATGTATGTGTACAATAACTCTGGTGGGTGTCTTACGAGCAGGAATAGGCAATTCGTGAAAGCAGGCCGCCAAACCAGACTTCCTTGGACTAAAAGTGTACAAGCTAAATGCTAACATCGCACACAGCACACAACACACACACACACTCACACACGTACACACGCATACACGCCGTTTTTCTTGCAGCACCCCTCCCCGCCGCTGCCCCTGCAGCCCAAAAGCACAAGGGAGACGAGGAAGCGTCGCCCACCAAAGCACAGCAGCCCTCCAATCAAGGGGAGGGGGGCGAAGCGGCTGCTGTTCCTGCTAATAAAGAAAAGAGTTAGGCTTGGGCACAGCACGTGTGCAGACGTGCACGGGGTTATAAAGAGCGGTTCGCGGCAGCCCCCCCCCCCCTTTGCATTGTGTTTTGGGGCTGCAGAGCTGGGCTCAGGAGTGAGTGCCTTCTGCCACCTGTGCGCTTGTTTGCATCTAGGCCTACGCACGTCACTGATAGAAGACCTGTACAGCGTCTGTCTGTCTGTGTGTGTGTGCGTGTACAAGTGCAAGTGGCGGTTGTGGTATATTTCTCAAGGCAAGCGTGTGATGTGTACCAGGCTTGCTTTGGAAGCACATGCATGCATATGAATGTCTACAGATGTAAAAGGGGGGGGTCAGCCATGCCCTAAGTGCGCCTTATGTCCTTAAGCTGTGGGCCGTGCACGCAGAGTCTTGTGTCTTGCGCAAAGTCTTGTGTGTCTGAGGGAGTGGCATTGTGATTAAGTACATTGCTTTTGTGTGTATGAGTGTGTGTATGTGGGTGTGTGGGTGTGTACGTTGTGCGCATGTGAGCTTGTTTATTTTTCGACCCTCTATAAGGTGCGGCATAACTTGATTCATTTTCTGATGTACTGCCTTATTCATGACGGGAAGCCGACGGTGCCAGGCAAGGCGAAAGAGAAAAAGAGAGAGAGAGAGAGAGAGAGAGAGAGAGAGAGAGAGAGAGAGAAGAGGGAAGGGGAGAAGAGGAAAGGGGAGGAAGAGGGAGAGGACAGAAAGATGGAGGGAGTGAAAGTGATAAGCGACTAGAGCGATTGAGGGGGAGGGCCAGTGCAATGTCGTACATGGGGGTTGTGGCCTTCCAAGATGTTATGCGCAGCACAAGGAACCACCCATTTTTGTGCCTGAGTGTTACGGGGCCCGTTTCCTCGCTTGACAGAGCTGAGCTGCTTTTGCAGATGCAGGAGTGAGTGACGTGGCAAGAATTGCTGGGAAAGAGGGTCTCTAAGCCGTTGTTTGCTTCGCTCATTTCAACGCACATCAAGGCATGGGATATATGATATGTCGTGGAAATAAGGAAGATCTATGGATCAGGGCAGAATGGAGGTTGCCGTGGTGGGCCCCTTTCTTATCATGTTCTTGGCAAAACGTCCTTACAACTATTCCTGTGACGGCTTGTTTTCTGTGGACCACAGCAGCGTGAAATGAAGACCAGGTGGATGCTTGCATGGGATCGCTGTGGGCGAGTCTTGGTGCTTTTACGGACGATTCTGGCCTTTGCATTACGGCAGCTAGAAGACTTGCAGGTTCCCCTGATTTGATTCTTCAGACATCTAATAATGCAGCCATTTATAACATTCATATATTGGTACTGTAAACTCAAAAGCAGGTAAAATGGAGCTTGAAAAGGCTGGGGCAATGGCACCAAACATCTGTCACATCTTAGAAACAGACATGTCCCTCCAACCGAATACATAGTCGCCCAATCAGTGGCAGCGACAAATCGTGTGACAAGCAGTTGGTTGGTTAAAAATTGAGGGCTTCTGTACGCCTTGTCCAATAAGCTGGATGTGCCAGTCATTGAAAATGTGTAGTGCCTTTGGACCAAGAAAGGGGGCCTCTCCAAGGTGGAAAAGTCACAGAGGATTGAGTTCTTAAATGCATCGCTGTGGTCTTAAATGCCCCAAACAGTTACGTCTGTGTGCTCTCTGCTTACAAGGTTTACAAAAAAAGGCCTTCAGTCAAGAAGTATGATTGCTCGCCTGTTCATAAAGTAAAACTTCACAAACGAAAAAAATGAGTTTGTTGTTTTCCTGGTGTAAGGGTAAGGGTAAGGGTTACACAGCTATATCCGCCAGCGAGGGCAGTTGAGCTATAGCAAAAAAAAAAGGCAGCTTCAAGAAGAGAAGGAGGCCAGAC
>Ga0307951_1002001_pt1 | contig 12657 bp, 20 predicted proteins | sample OrgLakmetagen374_FD_201842 | JGI IMG/M metagenome (GOLD analysis project Ga0307951, IMG submission 201842) | Saline water microbial communities from Organic Lake, Antarctica - #374 | ecosystem: Environmental > Aquatic > Non-marine Saline and Alkaline > Saline | place: Antarctica: Organic Lake... | reverse complement strand
GGGGATAAAGTGTGGGAGTAAGGGGAAAGAGATGGGAAAGAGGGGGATGCTTTATTACAGGTTCTCAGCTATTTCCTGTGAATTTGTGTTGTTCATCATGAGTTGTGTTGTACACCTTGCAAAGAACTGTGTTGTATATTAAAACTTGCTTTCTTGCGTTGTTGGAAGGCGTGACAAAACTCTGCTGGACATCCTGTAACTGTTTGTGTGTTCCCCGCAAAACTGAGCATAGCTAGGTTTAAGGTGTATGTGCCACATACACCATGTACCTACACATACAGCGCAATGAGCATCGGCTTTGAACGTGCTTTAGCCTGGCCACTGCAGCTGTCAAACTCCAAAACGTCGGCACCGCTTATGTGCAACACACTTTTCCGAGCTTTGCATGCCAGCACGCACACACACACATGCACACACATATTAAACCACAAACACACACATATACATACACATACAAATACAACAACACACACACGCACGCACACACACATATTAAAACAAAACCCACACATACACATACATACACACATAAACACACACGCATGCACGCACACACACACACCTGCAGGTCTGTGTGCTCATGGTTGTTGATGCGGACCAGCTTGTGCCCAGTTTGGGCAGCCAGGTATCCAACGAGAGAGGTCTTGCCGCTGCTGGTGGGGCCTTGCAGCAGGATAGGGTGCTTCCTGTAGTGCAAGCAGAGCGTGGTGTGTGTGCATATGTGTGTGTGTGTGAGATGCCTGTGCGTCAGTGCTTGTAGGATAGGGTGCTTCCTATAACGCAAGCAGAGCGTGGTGTGTGTGCGTGTGTGTGTAAATGCATGCGCATCCTATCAGTGCAATACATGTTCATGTACCCCTGCATCTGCTGTGGGGCCTGGCAAATGGCTCTCACAGGCCGCACGTGCTAGGCAGACCTTGTGGCACTTGACACTAAAGATGAGCGCCTAAAAATACACAAATCATACACGCAAATGCACACCACCAGCACCAACAATAAAATGGACCATCTGGCGCTTGGCACTGGATGTGAGTAATAGTATTAGGTAAAGTATGCACATACACACATACACACATATTTACACACACACATATTCACACACACACACACACACACACGCATCCGCACACACATACAAACACGCACCTGACCAGGACCGCACGCGCTAAGTTGACCAGCTGGCGCTTGACACTGGACGTGAGCACAAACTGTCTTGCAGCCCCATCGTCGCTCCGTCCTCCCTCCGGAAGGGCCACAGGCCCCCTCTTCAACCAAAAGTGCTCAAACAGCACATGCGTGTCGCCAGCAGGCTCAGGGGGCGTGCGCAGTAGGGCCTGCGTAAATGTTGTGCAAGTTGAGAGGTGCGCTTAGGTATATGTCAATATAACATTATATTATTGTGTTATGTTGAGGTGGTGTAGATAGGAGGCCATTGTTTTTGGAGTGTTGCCGAGAGGCGCAAAAGGCGTGCCCAGCAAGGCCTGTTTGTGTAGTTGAGGGTCATGAGGTGCACCATCGCATTGCGTACCTGGTGCTTTGTGTGTGTGTGTGTGTGTGTGTGTGTGTGTGTGAGGGTGGCCATCTTAAATGTTGCCGGCAGGCCCATGAGGCTGTAGCGGTTCTGCGCTTTTCCCTTCTGTCCTATATCTCCATAACACGCACACACATTCAAGGGCAAATTGGCGTGAAAACTGCTCCCTTCAGATCCCTCAAAGAACAGGCAGCAGGCATTTCTGAGAGTGCACCTCCTTTCTGTCTTTTGCCTCCGCTACGCTGCCATACTTATTTTTAAGAGGGTTCATCTCACTGTCATGTTTTGTGTACATTTTCTTGTACTGCACCCCACAGCTGAGCTGCTCACCTTGACGTTCTTCACGCCTGGCAGCAGGTGCTTCTGCAGCAGCGCCTCCAAATGGGGCTCAGACTCAGGAGACAGCTGCGCATTGCGTTAACAAAAGCGTCAGGGTGCGTAATTATTATTTGCACCTCGAGGAGACACAGTGGTATGCATTCGTAGTAACAAGCGCAGAAGACAGGGGTAGATTTTAAGGAACGGTGATGGCAATGCTGTCATGCGCGTCTATGCTGTGCGTGTAGAAGTGGCTATGACCTACTGACTCTTATAACAAAAAAGAAGTGGCTGTAACCTATTATAATCTTAACTGCAAAAAAGTGCACACAAACTACGCACACAGGCGCATGCATATGCACACAAAAGGATGGCGCAACCAAATCGCACACCAGCGTACACGCGCATGCATATGCATACAGAAAGATAGCAAAATCAATACGTACACCAGCATACACACGCATGCATATTCACACGGAAAGGTAGCAAAACCAATACACACACCAGCATGCACGCGCATGCATATGCCCACAAAAGGATAGCAAAACCAATACGCACACCAGCATACAGGCACACAAAATGCTCAACAATGCCTCGCACATACCAGCAAACACGCACATGCACACCCACATAACACACACACACACATACACACACACCTGAGTGGCAAAGGCCATGGAAAACCCATCGTACAGTGCACGCTGCAGGCCGTAGTTTGGGGCGGTGGTGCGTGCGTAGTCCAAGGCACGGCACAGTGTGCGCAGGTTGTAGGCAGGCTTGGAGCCTGCACCATCTGTGAGCCGCATGACCTGCAAAGGGATGGGACGGAAGAACATTCCAGGTCCTTGATCAAGTGCAGGTTATGAGCAGGTTCTAAGCCACGCAGGTCAAATCATACACAAAGTATTTTGCAGACACTAAACGCAAAGAACAAGTTAACTTTCCCTGCTCTGCTTGGCACACACAATTGCATAGATAACGACAGATGCACACACACACACACATGTAGCTCCATACACACACACATGTAGCTTCACACACACACACACACACACACATACACACATACACACGCACGTCCAAAGGCCGGCTGTCTAGGCAGGGCAAAACATAATAACTCACCGCCTCTTTTTTTGCATCCAAGTACAGCCTCACACACGCATCCACGGGCTGCAGCTGAGCCGCCTTGCCAGCAGAGCTACCCGAGGCAACAGGCGCGCGTGCCTCTGTAGCCACAGTGTACCCTGCTAGATAACTATGCACTAGTGCACACAGGTCCTCCCTGCATACGTGTCAAAGTGTTTGCAGTGTGCGTATCAAGGTGTGTGCAGTGTGTGTGTCAAAGCGTGTGTGTGAAAAGTGTGTGTGCGTATGTAATCCATTGCTCTTGTGCTGTTATTAACACAATTGAGCCTTTTAAGTGCCTTTGTGCCATGCAGCAAACGCATGACTCTATCCACGCATGTACGTTGAGCAAGCTGTACGTCGTACACATACTAGTTGTATATCATAGGAGGGGTGTGAAAGTCGACATTGTGTATTGCGCTCCTGTCGTAAACTTGGCAGGCAGCTGAGCACCGAGCGCCACAGAACACCCAATTTGTGAGCTTTCAATAATCAACCTTTAATGAGACACGCACGTCCTTGCCCATACAGTGATATCACACACTGCCGTCATACACAGAGACAGCACATGCACGCAAGGTGTGGTTGATGGGCGAGTGAGGGGTATGCATGATGAAAGTTACACCCAATTTGTGAGCTTTCAATGCAACCTTTAATTAGACACACACAGGAATGCACACACAAACACCAACGCCATCATACACAGAGACAGCACATGCACGCAAGGTGTGGTTGATGGGCGAGTGAGGGGCACCCATGATGAAAGTCACACCCAAATTGTGAGCTTTCACTGCAACCTTTAATTAGACAGACACAGGAACGCACACACAAACACCAACGCCATCATACACAGAGACAGCACATGCACGCAAGGTGTGGTTGATGGGCGAGTGAGGGGTACCCATGATGAAAGTCACACCCAATTTGTGAGCTTTCAATGCAACCTTTTTTTAGACACACACAGGAACGCACACACAAACACACCAAAGGCTTGAGCGTCTAGACTTGGCCTGATACCCAACGTAATCCTGACCCACCTTTCTGATGGCTCCGGCACCCAGATTTCCGTGAAGCGGTTGCGCAGGGGCGCTGGGAGTTCTCGCTTGCCCGCGTCTGTGGCAGGGTTCATGGCTGCTATGAGACGAAAGCCAGGGTGTCTCGTGACCTGTGTTAGATGTGGGTAACAAAGTACAGCAGCCTTGGCAGCTTGCAGTAAAAAGCATCTGCGGCAGGGTTTGTGGTTGCTATGTGGCGCAAGCCAGGGTGTCTTGTGGCATTGATTTCATACAGGAAAGCAAAGGGTGCCTTGTGGCCAGGAGCGCTTGTTGCAGGGTCTGTGGCTGTTTTGAGGCCGGAATTCAGGCTTGAGATCTTTGACTACACACCAAAAGGGTAGAAGAGTTCCAGTGTCCTTAAGACCTTTGGCTACATACCAAAAGGGTAGGAGAGTTCCAGTGTCCTCTGGAAAGAGGCATACGTGGCAGGATTCATGTGTGTATTATTTCCTTATCATGATCATCACCCATCCTACCCCACGTCCCCAGACACACGTGCGTATGCAAAGCACTTCACGAGTAAAATTTGCTCCTTCACATCTGCATGCATTTCACAACCTGCATTCAACGCCAAGCCTCCTTGAGGCAATAAGACAGGTCAGGTACACACACACATACACACACACAACACACACATACACACACACCACCAATTGTTTTGAGGCAATGAGGCAGGTGAGGCGCAAACTGTCCTCACCGTGTGAGTATCACCCCGCTCCACCAACGTGATGCTGCCATGTGTGCCCTCCAACAGCCCTGCAATCCGCTCTAGCACCTCAGCAGGGGCCTACGCACAGCAACGCGAACCACTTGCTGAAGTGACTGTTGAATAAGATGCAGTGAAATTTATGAAACCAAGCTCGAAACAACAATAGACAGGACAGTCATGGCTTTTATGGGGCATGTTCGGAAGTGGAGCCTGCTATTCCTAGCTGTTGGCTTGGGACCATGGACGCAGCCCTTGATCAGGAAACTTTTTTTATGGGCGCAAACATGATTGCAATGCATGCATGTCTGTGCTGATCATGCGTTTGGTGCAACGAACACGGCGTCGAACAAGCGCAAAAGGACAGGGGGCGTCAAGACAAGGAATGAGTGAGTTTGAAGTTGATTTGTGAGATGTCGGACAGCTTTCATCCTCGGCACAGCATGGCAAGCTGCGTCAAGGTCAGAGGCGCCCATGCTTTCTAATATGGCTCCTTGTGAAAATAGTGGGGCCTCAGCATAGTGCAGCGAGGCACCACTGGAAAGGAGCTGCTGCTGTCATATAATGAAAACAAAAACTACGCAGGCAGTGAAAAAGCACTTCCCACATTAATTAGGAAAAGAAGCCACTTTGGTACCGGGTACTGTAAAACTCCTCCACCTATGTCATAATATGTCATAACGGCTATAACGCTACTATACAGTGACGCAGCATCATGTTTGCAATTGCAGAACAGCGGAAACATCATGCAGTGGGCAAGAATGTCGAAATATATAGTTCGCGAACGGCATTTTTGGGGTTCGTTAAAATGCGTGAAAGTTTGCAAACCCGAACTTTTGACCGAACTCCAAACTGAACAACCTGGGTTCTGATAGTGTGCAGCGTGTGCCAGGCTAGTGCATTGTATTCAGCAGCATCAATGCAGATGCGGCCACTCCTGAATAGAAGTGTTGCAATGGAGTTACGTTTTCTGTTATGACGCGGCAGGGTCTGGCATGCACATACTGCAGCAAAGGGGTTTTAACTGTGAACTTGATCACACGCGAACAGACGTGTGTATCAACCCTAGTTTGATGGCCATGCATGCAACCCAGCCTGCTTGCCCATACTCGACGCAAAAAAGGTTGAGGTTCCCTGGAGAGAAAGAGGCATAATCCACCAGGTCAGTCTCGCCCAGCATCAGCCACCATTTTAGGCACATTAGAGCCCTTCCAATTACGCATCAAGAAGACAAGAGCACACATATAGAGGCACAACCCACCAGGTTGATCTCGTCCAGCACCAACTGCTGCTGTGCTTAGCACGTATAACCTTTTTCACGTTGCCTCTAAAGGACGAAGTCACACTACAACAGATACACAACCCACCAGGTTGATCTCGTCCAGCACCAGCTGCTGCTATGCTTAGCACGTATAATAATTTTCACACATGCCTCTAAAGGACAAAATCACACTACAACAGATACACAACCCACCAGGTTGATTTCGTCCAGCAGTAGCCACCAGCCCTCCCTCAGAGCCTGCACCAGCTTGCCTTCCACAAATGCAAAGGCAAAGCCACCCTCGGCCACAGCCGCTGCTCTCTCTGCAGTGGCCAGGTCCGCAGCAAACGCACGCCACTGCGTGCACTCAGGATGTGGCGTACATTTGCGTCAGGCTGTGCAACCGAATATGATGTGAAAGTATGCAGATCAACAGTGCAGGCGCAGGTCTGCAGCTAAGGTACGCCACTGTGCACACAGGTTATGACGTACGTGTGGTTAGGGCATGCAATTTTCACTTGGCAGTACGAGGGGGCCGTATTATTGGCGCTAGCAGAGAAATACAATGCCCCTTAGAAGTTGATCTGATGAGAGATCTGAAAGCAAGCACATCTGCACAGGTATTTTAAGGTGCACTTGTAGCGCACACATCACAATCACGCACGCATGCACGCATGCACGCAGTGCCGCGCGCACACACACACACACACACACACACATACACACTCAAGCACACATGCACGCACACATACGCACGCACGCACGCACATGCATACGCAGCTCTGCTGCTGCAGGTCCCTCTCCAGCCCCGGCAGCTCCCGCTGCAACCTTCCTCCTTTTGCTTTCCCGCTGCTGTCCCCCCTCACCCCCTCCTTCAGCCACAGCTGCTTCTGCTGCTGCTGAAGCTGTTCCTCCACCACCACCACCACCACCACCACCACCATTGTCCCTGTTTGCTGCTGCTGCAGCTGCTGCAAGAGTTGTATCTGTAGTGGTGCTAGTAGATGCCTCAGGCACGGCCGCAACTTTGGCCAGTGCAGTGTGAAAGGCCTGCGCCGAGGGTCAAGCGTGTGGGTGTGGTGTTCGTGTTTAGCATGTGTTTAGGTGTATTTGTGGGTGTGTGTGCGTGGGTGGGTGGGTGTGTTTGGGTGTATGTGTGGGTGTGGGTGAGTATGCGTGTGTATTTGTGTTTGTGTGTGTAGAGACGGCGGGGGAAGGAGGAGAATATGCACACGTGTCTGTTTATGAGAAGGAGAATGAGTGCACCTTGGCATGGCACACAAACTCAGTAAGCAGACACAACATAAAGTGCGTGTGAGCAGTAATCAAAGCAGCAAGAGCTGTAAATTGCAAGCCTACCTGCACCAGATGACCCCACCGCCGCTTTTCTGCGTACTTGGTGCAGCGGATGAGGAAGTCCTCATTGTTTCCCCTGAAAGGTGAAATTGTGTGTGCGTGTGAGAGAGAGACAGAGAGAAAAAGAGAGAGAGAGAGAGAGAGAGAGAGAGAGAGAGAGAGAGAGAGAGAGAGAGAGAGAGAGAGAGAGAGAGAGATAGAGAGAGAGAGAGAGAGAGAGAGAGAGAGAGCGACAGAGAGAGAGAGAGAGAGAGAGAGAGAGAGAGAGAGAGAGAGAGAGAGACAGAGAGAGAGAGAGAGAGAGAGAGAGAGAGAGAGTGGGTGTGTGAGTGTGATTGTGCGTGTGTGTGAGTGGGAGGGTGCAGAAGGAGTGAGCACAAGGGTGCATCTGCTAGCTCAAGTGAAGTGTGGGTAGAGGTGCATGCGCATGGAAGTCTGTGTATACCAAATCAAGCAGCTTGCAAGGCGTATAGAAAAAGATAACTACGGCAGTAAGAAATCAATCCTCAAATTAACGGACAAAAAGGAGCCACTTTGGTACCGAGTTCTGTAGAACTCCCCCACCAGAAAAAGAAGACATTGCTGGGAATCAGGAGAGTTGCGGGCCCAATGGTTGCAATCTTTCCTCAGCCTGCTGTTATTCGCTGACTTGGTATTATACTATAAGCCAGCCAATGGACGATGGCATTTGCTGCAGGTCTACCCGCCACATGTTCTAACAGTTAGGGATGCAGATAGCTTTCATTTGAGCCCGTGCACGACACATTGGGATCTACAAAGAGGTAAGGCAAAGGCACGTAGGTTGTTTATTTCCTTCATTTAGCCACATTACGACAGCAGCAGCTTGGAGAAATAAATGTTATGGCAATAGCTGAGGCCTCATATACAAAATCATTGAGGCCTTGTGTACAGTACGCTTCAAAAGCGAGCAGCCCTGATTTGCCCATGTGCAACAAGAGAGGTTTGCAAAAAAGGAGTGGCTACATGTTGCTGCCTAAGGTAAATGATGTGTGGCTGCCCAATTGCCCCAGCGTCAGCTATACAGAGCCCCACTACCACGGCAACTCCATTAGCATGGCGATTAGAGAGGAATTGCACACACACATACACACACACACACACGCACACACACACATACACACACACGCACACGCACACACACACGCACACACACACGTGCTTAAAAGCAAGCAGCACTCACTTGACCCATGTGCGACGAGTGAGGTCCACAAAGGGCTGAAGCAAAGGCCCCAGGGCGTCACGAGCCTCCACAGGCTTGAAGCCCCCCAGCAAATCCCCGCTGTCCGTCTGCGGTCAGCCAAACAGTGTGGTTATGACCTGGCGTCACTAGATTTTTTTAAACCGCTTCTTCAATACTTTTCAATTATTTTGGCAGTGAGGCAGAGCGCGACGACCAATTCATCAAGCGCAAGGCAGGGACACCGGGAAAATGCAGGGGTACACTCAGGAATGCATGGGCAGGGAGAGTTAGTGCACAGGGACACTACTTTGATGAAGCAGCTGCTTAGCAGCATGCAGCACAGGTGTGGCAAATACAAATACAAGGTTGCGAGGACAGGAGAGAGAAGGGTGGAGCACACACAACTCACCTGCTGGCTCATGTTGAAGGACACCAGGGGCCGCCCACACAGGTTTGCCAATCGAGACACAAGCGTTGTCTTTCCGGTTCCTGTCTCTCCGACCAAGAGCACCGGCTCTGTCTGCGTGGGCGGGTGGGTGTGATATGCATGTATGGGTGTGTAAATGTTTACACGGATGGGTGGGTGTGGTGTGCACATGTAGGTGTGTAAATGTTTACAGAAAGTTTTGGGTGTGCGTGGGAGCCCACACAACAGCACACCTCCCACCCAAAAGACACACACACACCCACACCAAGAGCACCACAAAACATACGCAGGACGAATGACTTGTACAACTCACCATCACAACTCACCAACACAACTCACCTGTGCCAAGCACACTGCCACGCGCTCCATGAGCCTCATGGCATGCCCTGTGCGCGCGAACGTGCCCAAGCCCCCCCCTCCACTATTACTTCCTGTATTTCCTGTACTGACGGCAGTGCTCAGCGCCCCAGCACCCCCTTTCTTGCTCTTCTTGCTGGCACTGCTACTTGGGCCTGTACAAAGTACGTATGCAGATGCTGTGGGTGTGGGGGTGTGGGTGTGTGGGAGGGTGGGTGTGGGTGGGTGCGGGCGTGTGGGTGGGAGGTTGGGTGGGTGGGTGTGAGTGTGTCTGTGTGTATGGAGATCGGTGTGTACAGGGATGTATGAAGGATTTAAGAATTGCATACAATGACCAGTGCTCAGTAGCGCCCATGTAGAAATCAGCAATTCCACTGGCAGCTTGACAATTTCGTGAGCATTGACCCTGCACATTGAAGCTTGATGTAGAAAGGCAGGCACAGGCAAACTTGCCGTCAAGGAAACGTCTCCATTGGCAGCACCACATGCTGCAGCATACCTGGTGCTGAGTTAGCACCTCTGTGTGTGGCAGTTGTTCAAAACTACTTTTAAGAGCAAGCACTCCGTAAAATTAAACTAGGGCCAAAGGAGGATCGGCCTGCTGCATTTTCAAGCATACCTGCTACAGAGCCAACGCCCCCACTGGCACCAACTGGAAGTGACAGCAACAGTGACAATGACAGTGGCATATCTGCTGCTAAATGTCACCCCATTTGTAGCAGCCACAGCAATAACCAGTTTGTAGGCATACCTGCTGCGGAGGTGGCGCCCCCGTTGGCAGCAGCTGCTCCAGGAGAGGGTGTAGGCTGGCGTTCCAGGATTGCACGCCCCACTGCCACCTCATGGGCTGCCTCGGTGTAGAGCTTGGGCTTGTGCAGGGTCTCGTAGCTGCGTGGCATGACAAAGCAACCACACACTGTAAAAGCTGTTCACGGGTTTTCAAGGCAACCACACACTTTCAAAGCTGTGCACGGGTTTTCGAAGCAACCACACACTTTCAAAGCTGTGCACGGGTGCTGAGCTTGGTGGGTTCGTTGACTTACTATCACGGCTCACAAACACTGTAGATCCACGGCACACACACACACAACCATACACACACGCACACACACACAACCATACACACACATACACACACCACATGCATGCACGCGCACACGCACACACACATACACACACACACACGCACATACACAAACACACACACACACACGCACACGCATATGCACACACGCACACACGCACAACCATACACACACATTTGCTCATTACGTAAAGAGAAAGATGCTTCAGCCAAATCTTTACTGCCTGTTCTGCAGGCAGGACCCAAATGCATGAATTCACGAAACCTAGGCTAGAAATAGTATGTGCGCGTGCATCTACACTCTCGTTGCAAAGCTTGCTCTTGACACACTGGCATGAGTGTGCGCTCATACTGAACGCACATGATGCTTGATTGCTCCTCTTACCTCTCCACTGCCTGCTCTGCCGGCAGGGCCCACACATCAGCCAGGCCCCTTAGCAGCCGCATGCGTGCTTCAGCTCCAGGCACTAGCGCGCCCACAATGTCAGCACCCTGAATTGGTGTATGTATATATGTTTGTGTGCGTGTTTGTGTGTGTATGTGTAAGTGTGTATGTGTCTGTGTAAGTGTGTATGAGAGAGTGAGTGAGTAAGCAGGAGCAAGCGAACTTTTAAAAATGAACTTCTTTTCACCACATCAACACATGCAAAATGCAAATGGCAACATGTTGGCTCATGCGCACATGCACCTCTGCAACACACACACAAACACACACAAACAAACACGTGCACACACACATACACACACACGTATACCCGCCTCACCTCCACAAACGCAGCCTCCCGTAGCAGCGCGTTCACTTGACTCAGGTCGTAGCTTACAGTAGGGCCTGCTTTGAACTCCGGAGAGTGCGCAGACATCGCTGCTGCCATTGTCATAGCCTCCGCTGACGCAACCAAAGGTTCCAGGCCCCGCTTGGCCAGCAAGCCGGCGTGCATGGATTGCATGCGTGCAGCCCACTTGAACAAGTCACGCACCTGTGAGCATGCATGTGAGCGAGCAGGAACAACCATGCAACCTACTGCTTAAGAAACAAAAGCACGGGATTGCGAGAAACGCATGCAGCCCACTTGAACAGGTCACGCCCCCCTGTGAACTACAGGTACAACCATATACGTAGGGTCGGTCAGAACCGTATATGCACACCGTATATGACCGTATGTATGGTGATTTCTCTGCTTAAAATACAGTATATACACCCTATATACGTAAATATGTATGGTTGTGGCCAACCCTGCATACACGCATATAGTACTGCTAGTGAAACTAGGGTGTGGAACGCATTTGAGCATGCAGACGGTTGAGTGCGGGCAACAGTTTGTGCTCCTGCTCACCCCTAGAAGTTTTTTCGATAAAAAAAAAACATTGGCCTAGCACACGCATAGCGTACAAGAGGGTGCAATACTGAAGGGAATCAGCAGCATCCTCCCACTCACGCACTCACACACAAAGAAAATTGCACTTTAATACACTGATCAGGATTCCTCATTGGCGTCCTGCTGCACACCCTCTCTACAGACTGGGATCAAACGTCAGTCTATGTTTGAACCCAGATCAAACCGCAAAGCACGCACCCTTGCTACCGCTCACGTACCAAAAAGGTGCCTAATGTACTTGAGGGAACAAAATGCACTCACCACCTAGTTTACTGGAGAGAACAAAATGCACTCGCCACCTAGTTTACTGGAGAGAACAAAATGCACTCACCACCTAGTTTACTGGAGAAAACAAAATGCACTCGCCACCTAGTTTACTGGAGGAAAAAACAGCACCATTACCAACACTCATGTGCTCACTCGCACACCGCAAAAAGTCAGGTGGAAGCTGCTCTTAGCGCACCGAGAAATGGCGGCCCAGCACTAGGGCCAGTTCCCCCGGGCGCAAGCCAGCTCTTGTTAGAGCAGACACAGCCGTGGTCTGCCACCAAAGCGGCTGCTGAAGATCAAGCCCTCTGTGACCTTCTTCACCACCACTGTTCCCCGTGCCAGCCTCTATGGCTTCTCCATGGCTTGATTCCTGTTGCTGCTGCAGCTGCAGCTGCTGCTTGACAGACAATGGAGGTGCGGTCTGTCCCCCTGCCAAGTGCACGAGCTCCAGCATGGCAATGGCGGCGGGCAGAAGAGGCAGTGTGGTGGGGTAGCAGGGGGCAAGCATGTCGAGCTGCTCGCAGGAAGCGGGGGCGGACAGGCGCACGTATGTCCACAGGCTGCCAAGCAGCTCCTGTGTGTGTGGGGAA
>Ga0307951_1001998_pt1:7500-12677 | contig 12677 bp, 10 predicted proteins | sample OrgLakmetagen374_FD_201842 | JGI IMG/M metagenome (GOLD analysis project Ga0307951, IMG submission 201842) | Saline water microbial communities from Organic Lake, Antarctica - #374 | ecosystem: Environmental > Aquatic > Non-marine Saline and Alkaline > Saline | place: Antarctica... | reverse complement strand
TTTTTGCGGACAATCACCCCCCCCCCATCTTGTCTGTCCTCGTTCCTTTGCCTCCCCTCTCTCTGACCTCTTCTGTTTGGTGGCGCATTTTCTTCCGCTATCTCTCTGCTCCGCTCCTCCTTGTTCATTCCAGCCCCAATTAAGTGTTTTGTCGGCCACAAATATCTGTCAGTGACTAGCACATGCGCGCACGCGCACACACACACACACGCACACACACACAAACACACACACACACAAGCACACACGCACACAAGCACACACACACAAGCACACACAAACCCTCTGACTGTCTCAGGTGAACTTGGCCGTTCAAGAGACCATGATGGATGCAGCCGTGATGAGCGAGGAGGGGATGTCTTTCGACGACTTCCAGGCCCTATTCCAATCCGACTCTGTGGTCGACCTGGGTGCATATGAATCAGGCTTAGTCAACGGGAGTGTTCATGGGGCTCAACTATCTCTCAGCAGGCAGGGCAGTGTGGAGACCAACCCACTGCCTCCCTTTGGATCACCTGAGGGCAGCTACCACCCTCGGTGAGTACCTTCTCTGGTTTTCATGTGCATGTGCATGTGCACTGTGTTCTCATGTTAGCATGCTGTTAAGTGCGTTTTATCTAGTGCATACTGTGCAGGTCGTCCCCATGCAACCCCCCCCCCTCCTCGGACAAATAGGGCCAATCCCCCTAAATTGGGCATATCTTCCCAACCACTCCACCGTTTTGGGAGCTGAAAGTTGTGTTGGATAGCTTGATTTTGGGTTACCTGCCCGCAAAGAAAGCAGGCGGAAAGACCCAGTGGGTGGCTCGCAACAAAAATTGAGAATGTAAGGGGTCAAACACAGACACCATTGCTCACACACTGCACCAATATGATCCCTTTAAAGTTAATAGGGCTTGATCATTCAGACCGCAACTCTGGTGTGAATCTGGGAACTTATAATGGAGCCAGAAAAGCACAGACGGAAATTGCTACATGTAAGGGATGAACAATTTCCATCAAAATCCAACCAGGCCACCGATTGGCCCCATGTAAATTTATTATAATTTAATATTTTTGGCTGCAAATCTGGGCGCAAAAACAGTGGGAAAACTCGCAGCAGATGTGGAGAGACAGGTTTAGGGTTAGGTTTTAGGGTTTTTTAGGGTTTAGGGTTTAGGTTTAGGGTTTAGGGTTTTAGGGTTTTAGGGTTTAGGGTTAGGGTTTAGGGTTTAGGGTTAGGGTTAGGGTTTAGGGTTTAGGTTAGGGGTTAGGGGTTAGGGTTTAGGGTTCAGGGTTTTAGGGCAATATGTCTTTTCCCCCTGTGTCCCTTGTGTGAGTGCCTCCCACTCGCCGGCTTTCCCACTACCCCTGCCCCAAATTCGACCTTGCATTCTTACATTTTTATACAACATTTATAATGCTTATATCCTGAAGCAGAGGTCGATCGGGGCAACTTCAGAAATGCACCTTTTCCCTGCCAAAGTGGGTGCAAAGTACGCACCGGGCCCCACACAGCCCCCCAGAATGCCGAATTTCCAGCAAATATCAATGCTTTAGATATAGCATCAAGTATCTTGCATTCAGATGAGGTATAGGGGGCTTTGAATTGAATGAACTGTTTATTGGCACTGTTTGGGGTGACTTTGGCGTGGGGACGACCAATATGTTTGCATTGTTCCTTGTTATGAAGTTAACACAGCAGGGAGCTTGGTTTGCAGCTTGCTTGTGGATTTTTGCATGCACAAAGTACTGCCTTTACCACTTCTGCTGCATCGTCTGCTCAACAGCATTGTGGATTGACAAGGGTGCCTTGCACTTCCCATTGTGCCAAGACCATGGCTTGCTTCTATCTCCCCCTCAGGTTGGAGACTGTCATGGACGAGGATACGTAGGAGGAGCTTCGTGGCCCTCGTTCAGCATTGGTTTTGAGAGTTGCAGCATGAAACGACATGATTGAAGGTGCACATATTTAGGTACGCATTAAAATATTTGTTTTGCCCAATCTGGGTTTTAGTATTTAGGTACAAAGAAGGTCAACCTTTCTTTTCTTAAATATTTTAATATTGAAACCTGTCAGGCATTATTTATCCCTGATACGTGCGTGTGTGTTGTTTGCGCCTTTGCTTCCTTACCCAACATGAAGTCAAGAGTCTTTCAACGCGTTTAAAGCAATTTTATCGCTGAAAAAAGGGTGTCTATGAAAAAGTAATTTTAAACTCTTCAAAGGAGCAGCCACTTATTGACGCACCCCAGTATCAAAAACTTAGGGTTGCAATGGGAAACAGCCTTTGGTCAAGGCGATTATCCTAGCCTCAAGTGACAGAGGGGAACAAAAAAATGAAGTAGCTGTATTGTAATCCCCGTGTAAACCCCCTCTTGTAATTAGTATCCTTCATTGCTTACACGTCAATTGCTTGTTGTCACTGTACAATCCTGCATCCCACCAAGTGTCCGTATGTGTGTACAGTCCACCATGATAACAGACAGCCATGACATGTTTCCAAAACAACAATAAGCTCTTTGTGATCTAGATGAAAATGCTAGCAATTAATTGCATTGAAGGTTTTCCATAGTAAGGTAAGGTTACATCGCTATATATGCCTCAAAGGGCATCTCAGCGGAAGTTTGGAAAAGCCTGGAACTACACCTGGCTAACAAAAGGAACAGAAGCTAGAGGAAACATGAAACAGATATAGTAATCTTTTTTCTAACAAGCAGATGGATTGCCATGCCATGAATTTCAATTTTTCTCTGAAAAGCTCTGCCCTGACCTTATCCATTGCCATTTCAAGTTTCCTATCTCTCTATAATGCAACGAATACTAGCAAGTGAGGAAGGAGGAGCGACCCCGGCGGGACAGTAGCATACCTGGTAATTTGAAGGCAATGAAAAAGTCGTTAATATTCTGCGTAAAAGCATATCTGGCATTCGAATTTCTGAGGTCAAATGCGGTTGATGCCTGTCCTGCCTCCTGATGACCAGCTGAAAGCGATAAAAAGGAGCAAAAGGACAAAAAAAGAGCTGCATCAAGAAACTGTAACCAGACAGCAACTAACTTCGTCCTCATTTTTCCCCTTGGCAGCATTACATTCATTTTCACGACAATTGCTTTGCTACATAAACACTACTACTAGTAGTAGTAAGGACAATTCAAACTTCTGTAACTTGAGGTTGTAAATTGAGATTTGAGGTTTCGTTAATAGTGCCAACAAAGGGGGCCTTGATGGGGTAAAGCAAGTGGTTCATAAATACTGTGACGACAATGTCCATCGTTGTTCATCCTGGCATCATAAGTACACTCATTATAGTTTAAGGCTGTTGCCAGGCAAATCACTGCCAGATTCAATTAGATGAAACTCAAAAGAAAGGTCGAACGAGGTTCACCCACGAATAATGCCTCGCAGTAGCTAGCTCACTACAATGAGCCCACCGATTCCAAGGATGAACGTGGCTTGGCTAGCTATATACTCTGCCTCGGTCTTCCCTGATTAACAGCTGTCTGCGACAGTTGTCACGGCTTACGGTTTCCTATTGTGCAGTGACTGGATCGCCCAACAACCCTGGGCAAGCTCTTTTGACTTCTGCTAGGCTGGCCTCCATGACTTGCTCTTCGCTCATGTCCTGTAATAAGAGATCATAAGGGATAAGTTTCTAGTACGCTGTGACTACACAGCCATACAATTTAGAAATTACTGCAACAAAACATGCCCGGCGTCTGCATAAGACAAGTGTCCAAACCAAATAGACTTATACGACCCTATCTCAGTCTCACCGATGTGTCGATGATAATGGCATCATCTGCAGCTTTCAGCGGTGCAGCAGCCCTTTCCCTGTCGCGTCGGTCTCGCTCCTGCATGTCCTGCAATTATCACCCAAGGCAGCAGAAAAAAGAGAGGAAGATACTTGTGTATGGCAGCATTATTAACAGCCAGCGCACGTTTGAGGGTTTTGCCTTTGCAAGACCTATACGCAGCACACGACTTCATCAACTGCGAGTGGTATTTGTGCTAGATTTTGGCCGTTCGTATTCAAAGTGCCCTTGTTTCCACCAGCCGCACCTTCAGCACTTTCTCGAACGTGGCTTCACTTGCTTGGGCGCCCCCTCGAGACTTGAGCTCATCCAGCCGTCTTTGGGCGCGAACCTGATGCACCACATGAAGAGGAGAGACATGTCAACAATGCACAAATCAGAACAAACTACCTACAAATTGTAGCACAGGGTTGCCCTTGTGCGACCTACAATGTCAGGAGAGGCAGGCAAATAATAACTTTTAAAACAATACGCAACGCCCTTCTTCCGAGGGCTGACTTTGATAAAATTTATGAGGCGCACCTCATCTGATGCTGTGATAAACAATTTGAGGTTTGCATTGGGTAGCAGAACAGTTCCAACGTCCCTCCCGTCTAAAACAGCTCCAGCTGCACCTGCAGGGTGATGAAAAGCAAGATCAGATTTTCAACTAAACGGCTTGAACTTGGTATGATCATGATAGAGGCAAAACATTTGCAAAAAGGAAGTTGTGGTTCTTGCAGGCAAGTACACAGACCCATTATAAGACGGTCAAATAGAAAATCCACAAAGCATCACCAGGCTTTAGCAGAAACCAGCACGTAAACTGCAAGGCAGACCAATCGCCACAAATTACCACAGGATGGCAGATGGATCACCCTCATGGCACACACAGCCTGATCGCCACAGATTACCACAGGATGGCAGATGGATCACCCTCATGGCACACACAGCCTGATCGCCACAGATTACCACAGGCTGGCAGATTAATCACCCTCATGGCACGCACAGCCTGATCGCCACAAATTACCACAAAATGGCAGATGGATCACCCTCATGGCACACACAGCCTGATCGCCACAAATTACCACAAAATGGCAGATGGATCACCCTCATGGCACACACAGCCTGCGCAAAGCATGCGCTGTCAGGGCAAGTATGCAATGCGCACTCCTTCCCACACCGTTAGGGGGGTTCTCAGCAAAAGTCTTGGGGAACTCTCCAACAGCCGCCCGCACTCGCAGAATCGATGACACCTACGCATTTTGTGTGTATGTACGGTGTGGCAGTCGGAAAGGACCAAGGATATAAAAGAAAGGGTTTGCTGCGATGATGGGACGTAAGTAGCAAGTATAAATGCATTCAGTGCTAGCAGGGTATTTCAGAAAGCACAGCTCAAATTGAT
>Ga0307951_1001998_pt1:0-2500 | contig 12677 bp, 10 predicted proteins | sample OrgLakmetagen374_FD_201842 | JGI IMG/M metagenome (GOLD analysis project Ga0307951, IMG submission 201842) | Saline water microbial communities from Organic Lake, Antarctica - #374 | ecosystem: Environmental > Aquatic > Non-marine Saline and Alkaline > Saline | place: Antarctica: Organic... | reverse complement strand
ACAGACAGACAGACAGACAGACAGACAGACAGACAGACAGACAGACAGACAGACAGACAGACAGACAGACAGACAGACAGACGTAAACATGTACAGGACATCACATGAATAAGCACTTTTCGAAAAGACCTTACAGGCTGGTGACCCACTTGAATCAGTTCCGCATCACCCTCTCATCCATGAACTAGCCAGCGTCTCAACCATTTACACACGTACATATACCGTACACACAGGTATGTAGACGTGCTCGACATGTATGGCTACACACCACTGCACCATGCCTGCGCGGAAAACCGAGCAGAAGCAGTGGGCACGTTACTGGCCCACAACGCAAACCTTGTTGCCAGGAGCACCTTCATCAGCGGCTTCTATGCTAGGTGAGTGGCGAGGCAGCAATGCACACGCTAGCAAACAGTCAGCGATGCAGTTCTGGTCACCAGGAGCGCTTATGCAGCGGCGTGTATCCTAGCTGAGTAACAAATTAGTGCTGTTCAAGTTCAGCAAGCAGTTTGCAGCGCACTTACAAAAAACAGGAGCACCTGCAGCATTGGCCCTTATTGTGTGTGCGTGATGCGCACAACATGATTGCATTATGCTATTATGCTCAGAGCAGCCCGCCTCTTAAAATTGTCTTAATGCATTAGCTATTAGCTATGAGTGCTTGATTGTCCGTGCCGATTTTAAACATCAATTAGGTGATTTGAGAAGAGGGGTCACTTCAGTGCCGAGCAGCATTCCCTGCCGTCAAAAAAAGGTGGTGTTCTGTGCAAGGTATCGTATAAGAACAGGCAGCTCATTTTGATTTACGGTCTCAATCCTAAAAGGAGTGCCTACAAGAAGCAACAGGAAAGGGCACACAAACGAGCAGTCTGCATGTCCAATTAGATCCATATGTAATTTGAAACTAAGTAGAAGGGTAGAAATTGTTTGTTTGCAGCCATTTTAATATGTGGTACTCGTTCACCCATAGACACCATCACGCCTTCTTCTTGAACAATTGTTGTACATTTATGTAAATGCCTGACCCTCCGCCCTCGACAATGGCTTTCACTCACCCATGTGCGTGTATGTGTGTGTTATCATCCAGCTGGCCCAGGGGCATGTCTGCTCTCCACATCGCTGCCTGGAAGGGGAACTTTCAGATCGTCAAGCTCATTATCAGGACATTTGTGAGTGGTGGCTTGGGTCTGGTAGTCTTGTGTGCATTATCATCAAAATATACGCAAGCGGTTGGCTTGGGCTTGTTAGTGTGGATGGGCATCATCGTTAGGTCGTACATGAATGGTTGGCTTGGGTCTGACAGTGTGGGTGTGCATACGGCAGAAAAAAACTTAGCTGGGCAAGCATCCTGTTGTGTACAAACGATCCAAGCATAGCGCTCAAAACCCGCAACTCCAACCACCTCCACCAGCCCTCAAACGCCGTTCACACGCCTTGCGACCCTGCAGTTTGAGGCCAGCGCTGATCTGCTGCCCTCCCAGACTTATAACCTCTCACAGGCTGAGCGGACTCAACGAGCGAGTGCGCACCCAGACCCCAGGCGCATCCTCACCCGCAACTCCCTCATTCCCTACCACATTGCTGCTCGACTGTCACACGAGGACCTGCTGGGCCTGCTCGACCCCTCGGTGCCCCTCATGTTTTTGTTTCACGAGGTGCGTGCTTTGCTTGCAGTTCTATCTATTACAGCTCACTGAGAAGGTAGGTGGCCATTACAGCTGGATAGAGGCATCAACACTGATAAAACAAGTGGACCGGTTGCAAAGTTAAAAGAAAAAGGCCCAGAGAAAGCAGACAGCTTGTTTGTTGACACCCATGCCTGCCCGCAAATAACACCGGCCCAGCAACGCGGTAAAGGACACAGGGAAAAGAAAAGGGCAAGGGAAGTAAGGGACCAAGAAAACTCCAGCAAAAGGCGCCAGAAGGCATGGACTGAGGGTGGATGCAAACTTGAATGCCCCCATAACGCACAGATAATGGAAAGACGGATAAAAATGGGACGCATGCACTTGGAGCAAAAATGCATTAATTATGTCACTGGCCTGCAGCAATTCAAAAATATCTGCATGCTACAGGGGACTCATGCCCTAGACGAGGTGCACCTCGTTAGGCCATTGGGCCTGTCAAATCATGCCCAGTTTTTCCAATTTTTTGTTTCTGCTATTGGTACCCCACGGTGTCGTCCATCCGATGTGGTCATCAGATCTTGACTTTGCGGGGTGTGTGCCACTGCCCCTATTGCACTAATGCACCACTGTCCCTGTTGTCCCTCCCACGTACACTAATTATTGTGCCCCGTATGACGCCTCAGTATGTGTGAGTCTGTGGCCTGGAGGTCTTGAAACCAAACTGTTGTTGTTTTGGCAGAGGGTGGATGGTCATGGTCATTAGCTTCACGTTATTTTACGCCCAGCAGGTCCATGAGCTTCTGCACGGGATTTTCATGAGTGTGTTGCCTGCTTGTATGCAGGGAGCAGGAGGGGAGGCGGAGGGGAGCCTA
>Ga0307951_1001993_pt1 | contig 12683 bp, 16 predicted proteins | sample OrgLakmetagen374_FD_201842 | JGI IMG/M metagenome (GOLD analysis project Ga0307951, IMG submission 201842) | Saline water microbial communities from Organic Lake, Antarctica - #374 | ecosystem: Environmental > Aquatic > Non-marine Saline and Alkaline > Saline | place: Antarctica: Organic Lake... | reverse complement strand
ACTAGCTTCACAACTCACAACCTTTAGAGGTGTGGTCATACAACGGCAATGTCTTCCATTTTGACTGCACTTTGAGTTGTGTTGTAGCATTTGTTTTGAGTCGTGCTTTAATATTTGCGTGATTGGAGAGTAAGTACGTTGTTTATTCTTCCAAAATTTCAGCGCAGGAAGCCCACATGCACGCATCAAAGTGCGACCCTCGCGTTGTTAGGTGTTGGCTAAATTTTGTGCACTGGCACCGTGATTGTGTGCAATAGTGCCTGAGTGTGTGTGGATTTTTACTGCAAGGAATGCTATTTCAGTACGAGGGACTGGAGGAACTGGCTAGCCTCCCATGTGAATACTTACTGACAATTCTGCTGTAATGAGTTTGGATACGTCCATTGCACCTCCGAAGTCTGAAGATACTGTAATACCGCAGCCTGGCACATCTGAAGAAGGCACAGGAATGACATGATAAGAGAGGTGTGAATGCCCAGAGGCTTGAAATTCCAAAGAAAAAAAGCCTCTAAGTGCCGAACATGCAAAACAATCAACTTGTTTTCCCATACAAAATACAAAGAAAAAACCCACCTCTCTGCACTTCTACATCTGAGACCTGCGTATGTGATGTGCGTGGGTGAGTAAGTGAATAATGTGTGTTTGTGTAAGTGTATGTGTGTACACGCACATGTGCAAATGCAGATGTGCAGTTATGCATGTTATGTGTCTGTGTGTGTTTGTATTCACCTCCTTGTGTGTGTGTGTGTGTGTGTGTGTGTGTGTGCGTGCGTGTGTGCGTGCGTGCGTGCGTGTGTGTGTGTGTGTGTGTGTGTGTGTGCGTGTGTGTGTGTGCGTGTGCGTGTGCGTGTGTGTGTGTGTGTGCGTGTGCGTGTGCGTGTGCGTGTGCGTGTGTGTGTGTGTGTGTGCGTGTGTGTGTGTGCGCGCGTGTGTATGCGTGTGTGTGTGTGTGTGTGTGTGTGTGCCAGAAGACACAAAGCATGTGGACAGCACACGTGGCTCTGGCAACCCCAGGCCCCCCTTGATTTCAGACAGCTGCAGTGTTTTTTGCGGACGTCACCGACAATAAATTAGTACACCAACTGATTTTTGTCAAGTATGTATGGGTCAAGGGCAGGGTTCTCACCGAGACGACCACTGCAGCGTCTGTCGTGAATAAGCCGTCGTTGCCTGTGATAAATGTGTCCTGGAAGTTGGCCTCTTCGTTGACTAGCTTTGTCTGCACAGGAGAATTGCAGAACGTAAATTACTTAGGTAAGCTAGCAAAATTTATCCATCGCAGGTCTATCAGCACAGGAGCAATGCAGGGTGTGAATTGCCATTATTACTCCATGGGCTAGCAAAATCACAAGTCCATCAAAAACGAGTCCATCTGTCAATCACAAGTGTGTCTGCACAGGAGCATTGCAGGGCGTGAATTGCCATTATTACTCCATGGGCTAGCAAAATCACAAGTCCATCAAAAACGAGTCCATCTATCCATCACAAGTCCATCCATCACAAGTGTGTCTGCACAAGAGCATTGCAGGGCGTGAATTGCCATTATTACTCCATGGACTAGCAAAATCCTGCATGCCTGCGTCGTCCTCTATCAAAACAAGCGTTGACACAGAATCAGCGCGCCCAAGCTGTCAACAACAAGAGTTGATGCAGAAAATAATACGGCGAAAACTTCCGCGTTCAGCGCTGAGTCTTTTCCAGCTACATTACGTCGTTCAGTGCAACATCCCATACGACACCTTGAATGCACACTGAGCACACACACACACACACACACAAACACACACACACACACACACACACACCACATGCACCTCACTAGTGCATGCAATATCACCAGTGCCTACACTTCACACACACACACACACCACTGCACAATACACACCACATGCACCTCTTCGGAGCATGCAACATCACTAGCAGCATCACCGGTGCCTACACACTTGACAGCCTCCAACGTTCTTACCCTGGCAGCATGGATTGTAGAGCCAGCAGTATCTTCACCGAGGTCACCTGTCACGGTCAATCTGATCGCCTTCAGGGCTCGGCGTGTAGCGCTTTCAAGGTTCAACTGTGAGTGGGCGGCAGTGGGCAGCAAAGAGTATGTTTGAGTGGGCAGTGGGCGGCACAAGGAATGTTTGAGTGGAGAGAAAGAGTATGTTTGAGTGGACAGTGGAGTGAGAACAGTGGGAAAGCTATCCTCACGAACACGCTGCGCACACCACAGAGATGCCTGACCTGGAGATGACAGTAAGCAAACAAAGAATTTTAAATCAAGGTTGCCCAAGACTGCATAGTTTCACACTGTTCATGGACGTCTGCATACGTTCACACTGTTTTTCAACATAATCATAAGCAACAACTTAATTTCCAACATATTCGTTGCGTATTTTCCAACATAATTATAAGCAACAACTTAATTTCCAACATATTCGTTGCTTATTTTCCATCCCTGCATAAACTGAGTCTGTGATGAGTCTGTGATTCAGTTTGGCAATAACAGTGGGATAGACACAAAGACAAATCATCCTTGCACATACTGAGACTTGTGGTTTAGTTGAAAAGAACAGCGGGACAGACACATCATCCTTGCACATACACATACTGAGTCTTGTGATAAAGTGAAGCAAGAGCAGCGGGACATGCGCTGCATCCCTGCACATACTGAGACTTGTGATTTAGTCAAAAAGAACAGCGGGACAGGTATACATAAATCACAAATCATCCCTGCACATACTGAGTCTTGCGATTTAGTTTGGCAAGAACAGCGGGACAGGTATTGCATCCGTATATGTTTTGAGCCTGGTAATTAAGTGAAGCAAGAACAGCGGGCTAGCAACCCTGCACATACCGAGTCTTGTGAATTAGCGAAACAATAATAGTGGGACAAGCATGGCATCCCTGTACGTACTGAGTCTTGAGAATTTGTGAAACAAGAACAGCATTCCTGTTCGTACTGAGTCTTGTGATTTATAAAAGCAAGAAAGTGGGACAGGCATGGCATCCCTGTACGTACTGAGTCTTGTGAATTTGTGAAACAAGAACAGCATCCCTGTACGTATTGAGTCTTGTGATTTAGAAAAGCAAGAAAAGCGGGACAGGCATGGCATCCCTGTACGTACTGAGTCTTGTGATTTAGATAAGCAAGAAAAGTGGGACAGGCATGGCATCCCTGTACGTACTGAGTCACATGCATTCCTTTCTTGATGCACAAATGCACATACAAGAGAGGGAACAAGCAGCGATGAAGGCCTACAAGCTCATGTGCCTTCTGCATGCAGAGGGGGTCATACGCTGCGTTTCAAACTGAGATATTCAGCTGCCATTATTTCACTGCCAGATCCACTGAGGTGTGTGTGTTCATGCGTGCGTGCGTGTGTTTATGTATATGTGCGCATGTATGTGTGTTTCTGTGTGTACGCGTGACAAATTAAAGAAACCAGGGAGTGGGGAATTAGAATTCCTATTCAAGGACTCAGTGCATGCACCCTCACCTCAATAGGACACTTTAAGCCTCCCTGATCTTCCAAGAACGCATTCAAGTTCTTCTGCAGTCGCTTCTGAAGCTCAAGCCTGTCTGAGGAGCTTAAGCTATCCACGTTGCTTAGCTGCAAAGGGAAACGTTTGAAGGATGATTGGCATTTTGCCCTGTTCGCAATTTAAAATTTCATACACATTTGTGCACGCACATGGCTTTTGAATGGACAGCTCTAAGAAGCGCATTATAATTTAGCTGTGGTTAGTTCATGCATCATGCATGTGCCGGTACCGTGAGAGCGATAATGAACGTCTTCTTTCCGTTGCTCGTGCACGTCTCCGCCGAACTTGGCAAGTCAGGGAGGTTAAGAGGGGGAGGGGGAGGGGAAGGGGAAGGGGGGGCCTGTCCATGAACGGCATGCAATAGCGCACATGACCAAAACATGAAGCTTGCACGAGTGGCCGGCATCCTGTATCAGCATAAAGTGTAGTACGTCCGTTTGAGGTGATTGATTGTGCTTGCATGATTGTGCTTGCAGGATGGAGCAACGGGTTTGCATGTTGGGTGTGATATGTAGTCCAGATTATAGCGGAGGGACAGCAGGGCAAGGACGGCAGCTCTGGTGTAGCTACTGCTGCAGCTGAGAAGGAGGGAGGGAACGGGAAGAGATAAGTAGGCTTCAGGCGCAGACTTCCTCACTCTGAATTCCTCACCTTGAAAGTCAGGATTAATATATGCAATAAACCGCAACAAACTATCAACTGATATGTAAACCTATAACGGGGGGGGCAGTTATTTAACCGCTGCCGTTTTATTTCGGCCCCCTTCTCCCTCCCAATTTTTTCCTGTTACGAATACGGTAGGTGAACGACAGTTAGCCCCTCCGATGAAATAGTACACGGATTCCCTGTGTAAAAGGGGACCAAATGGCCGGGAAAAAGTGTTTCCTCCATACAGGGGACCAAATGGCCGGGAAAAATATGCTCAGGTGGTCCTGTAGAGTAGTAAAGTAGCAAGCGAAAAAGTGTTTCCTCCATACAGGGGACCAAATGGCCGGGAAAAATATGCTCAGGTGGTCCTGTAGAGTAGTAAAGTAGCAAGCATGGCTATCCAGGGAGCTCCCAGCTACTTACAGTGGTGGTCTGGCAAACTGACTCAAACAGGCCCGCAATAAACAATTATACATTGATTATACTTACATTATTTCACCATGGTCATAACGTTTCTGCCCACCAGATGCCCCAGATGTCCCTCTAGAAGGCCTTGTACATCTGTGTCTTCTAAAAATGAGGGTACAAAGCCTTCTATGAGGGACATCTGGGGCATCTGGTGGGCAGAAACGTTATGACCATGGTGAAATAATGTAATTATAATCTATGTATAATTGTTTTTTGCGGGCCTGTTTGAGTCAGTTTGTGCCAGGACCACCACTGTAAAGTAGCTGGGAGCGCCCTGGATAGCCAGGCTTGCTTTACTGCTCTAGAGGACCACCTGAGCATTTATTTTTCCCCTGTACGGAGGATACACTTTTTCCCGGCCATTTGGTCCCCTTATTACACAGGGAATCTGTGTACTATTTCACCGGGGGGGGGCTAACTGTGAACGACCACGTCTTAATTTCAACCTCCCCTTCTCTCGTGGGGACTCTAGTCTTGCACTGTGCGTCTATTACAGTGTTCTGCAACGTGGAAGCCTTCCATCTATGGCTTGCCGCGGCCAGCAGGAGATGGCAGACTGGTTGATCCGGATCCAGGACGGTCAGGTATAGGGCTGTAATTGTGAATGTGTCCAGGGGGTCAAGGTAGGATTGATCCAGGGTTAATCCTACCCTTGGGCTGCAGCCAGCTGCAGGATAACAAGGATTTAATAAGTAGCAAACGTAGGGTTTGCGCGAGTGAAAAAAGTGAAAGTGATCCATGGAATGAAGTACCCAACAAAAAGAAATATCCATGTTGTGTAGGTGAACTGGCAGAGAACTACTGGTATTTGCTTTACAATCTTACATAGGGTATGCTACATTAGCAACGGCATGCCAGGATAATTATGTGATCCATATCTGTTTTGAGTGGAGACAATATTGGTCAGCAGGACCTGCACAAAACACCTGGTGGCGGTCTGTGGTAGCTTGAAGTCTAATAAATAGACTCTAGAGGTCAGGCTAGGCTTGATGAATCCGCCTGGTATGCGAGTACTTAGCTGCTAAATCATCGCTTTCATACTTCAATGAATTTGCTATGTGGCAGGATGGCTGCAGGATCGTTTTAGGTCTACTAGGCATTTGCGCATAGACATGAGATTCAGGCATCAGGCAGTTTGGAGAGAGGCACATGGTCAAGACCCTTGCTCTTGTGTAAAAAAGTCTGTGGCTTATCACACTTGGTTTGCTTTGCCTCACAGACCGGTTTCTGATGCACGTGCACCTTTTGTCTTGCCGGAGTGTTTGAGGATGGTTTTAAGTAAAAATGTCATGAGGAACGTAGCTCGGTTCAGGATTCGAGAACATGGGTTGAAGTGTGAAACTGGTTTATACGGCAGGAGTCCGGACAGGAGTGCACGTTTTTGCTATTTGTGTGAAAACGGGGATATCCTAGATGAGAAACACGCTATTTATCATGTAAGGGCACCGAACATTTATGGCACCAGTTCAACCATTTACTTCATAATCTCTTTGACGGTGATATAAATGGTATTTTTTCAACATAACTCAGAGGTAAGTCATTAGTACAGCTGTCGATCTTTTTGATTGACTTCTTTGTGGGACCTATAGGTTGAGCAGCCATGCCAGGCTGGAGGCCTTTGTAATCCAAACTAAAGTTTTGGGTTCACGCACTGGCCCAGTTGGGTTTATGTACCCCCGAGGGTTTGTTTAGGCAAGGGTGGTTTACACCTGATCCGGCTTCAGTCCCGCCAATTGTGTACTTTACGGGTCGGATATGGATCGGAGCTGTGTTGGGTCGCTTTGTCTGAGCTGTGAGGTCGGCTCAGGGTACTTATTTATTCTTGGGGGCTTGTGGGATTGATGACGGTCATCGCTAGGTAGTGTCCTTACTTAAAAAGGCCTGAAGTCTCGTGAAACTTAAGGGCAGAGGGAAGGAGTCATTATGAATGCAATTGATTTCCCACTATGCCTCAGAATTTCTTTGGCAAGCTCTTTTAGCCAGTTTTTGTTGCAAGCATTGAGGCAGTTTCTGCCTTTAGTATTCCATATGGCAATGATGAGCACCTCTGTCATAGCAAATCACCGTCACTGCAAAGTATAAGACTCAGCACGACAACCAAGCTTCTCCAGCTTATTGAACGAGACTAGGCAAAACAACCTCAACTGAAAAATCAACTAACCAAATCACACGAATCGTCACTGCCAACAATTGGGCATGACATTTCCCAAGTGTGTTTGGGGCGTCTGTATATTGTTCCAGAAGAGTACTTCTGCATATTGGAGTTAATTTTATGGAGCAGGAGGCCTATAAAAGCACAACTTTTGGTGTCGAGGGCAATTTTTACTGGTTTTCAGTTTTTGGGCCCCCCCCCTCCAGAAATTCAACGGGGCATTTCCACAGAGTTGTAAACATATCATCGGAATCCTCAGCTCAAGCATCGTCGAATGACACCCTTTTGGGTGCATTGGGTTAAGGGGGGGCGGGTCTGTGGACATGTTTAAAAGTAAGAGGCACACGTGCTCGGGTGCAGACCGCGGGGTGAGTCAAGCCAATGAAGCAGCGAATCACCCCAAACTTACAGGATTGTGCCAGCATGAGCGAGTTAGTCAGTGGAATTCTGAAGAAATGAAAGCAGTGTGGGACTGTGCAAGCCAGTTATGGGTGCCTGGTAGGTCACGTGTGCATGGGCGTCCGCATCTTTTTGACCCCTAACTCTGCAACAGTGCAGTTTCAGATCTTGATGAGTATGCAGATGGATGCCTAATTTAAAAAGGGGCAAATTGATACCCTTTTTGTCCATGTAAGGTTGCTGCATGAGGGGGTCTAGGGGTGGGTGGGTGGGTCAGGGGGTTCCTGACCAGTTTCAGGGTATGGTATACACAAGTCTTCTTTTAGAATTTGCCAAAACTTGGAAATCTGCGGCAGAGCAATGTGTAGGGATTTGTGGTCATCCTCTTATTTCAGGAGGGAAATGACATGAAGATAGCCGTCACCTCTGTGCTAAGGGCAGCAGAGTAAATTGCATGGCTGCCTTGTTGCTAAATACATGGTGTTTTCATGGTGAATGGGATGGCAATTAGAGAAACCAGTGAGCTTGGAGGAGGAGAAGGTGCTGCATTTTGCCCCGAAAGCCTTTTCTCTTGGGTGTTCGCACCAGTATTGGGGGAGTCTGGGTCCTGGTCAAGAGGGGGTGCCAATTTTCTTAAGAGACTAGGGCCTATTTTTGTAGGGCGGTGAAAAGTAAAGAAAACTAGGCAGGCAGTGAAACACGAAGTGTCCTAGAGACCAACAAAAGGGCTCAAAGGTGTGAGTTTGAGTCCTTGAAATGGTAGTTGAAATGGAAAACACGGAAAGCTACTAAGTAATCAACTCGACAATGCTACTGTCACTCCTCTCCAGCCCTATCCATGCTGACTCAATCGCCTCCTGAAGTTGTTCCTGCTCCAACGACCCCCTTAACAAACCCAGCTGCTCCATGGCTACCAAAAAGTCCGAGGGCAGAGGTGCAAGAAAACGCACGCGATGCTGATCTAGTGGGTGCTCCAAATCCATTCCAGCAGCATGCAGCGCTTGGCGGTTGATCCATGAGCCCTGCGTGAATCCAAGACATGTATATAGAGTTCCACTGGTTCACATGTTGCTTCAAAGGGAAGAAAAGAAAAAGAACGCAGATAGTGTAAACATTGAAGAACATGGCAGTGGAGTATGAGTACGCCTCCTGCCACCTGCAGGGCGATTTGAGGCGCTCTTTGGTTCAATTCATCAGAATCAAGCCATTTAAACTCAAAATCCGAGCAAATGCCCCTTCCAACCAACCGCGACGAGAAGGGTTTACGTTTTACATTACGGCAGTATGGTTTAAAGTCCAAGCAAATGTCCCTTCCAACCGACCGCGAGGAGAACGGAGCACGTTTTGCACTAAGGCCTTGTAGTTCAACATAAAAGCCTTTTCCTTGTAAACCTTATAGTTCAAAGTCCAAGCAAATGTCCCTTCCAACCGACTGCAAGGACAACAGAATATGTTTTGCAATCCCACACATAGCTCTGGTATACACTTGTAAGGTGCCTGAACCAAAACATAACACGATCCTCACAAATCAGTCTGCAGTCCACACATATCTCACCTGGATTCCATACAGCTCATCCCCAATCAAAGGATGCCCCGCATGTGCCATGTGCAGCCGGATCTGATGCGTCCTTCCAGAGTGTGGGGCACAGGCCACTAACGAGGCACCCACAAGGCGCTGCCTACTAGAAATACCTCCTCGGCTACTTTCGCCGCCATTGCTAATACTGCTGCTACTGCTGCTCACGCTGCCACCGCTGCTGTCCGTGCTGCTAAATTTCCTGATGCTGCTGATGCCGGTACTGACCATGCTACTTCTACCTGATGCGTTTGTGCTACCACCCTCATCGTCGCTGTCTTTATCGCTGGAATTGCGTCTGCTGCCTTGCATTTCAGAGCCACTCTCCACATCGCCCATGACACTGCTGCCATCATCGCTGTCGCTGTCAAGGCTGCTGCTGCTGCTGCTGCTGCTGACGCTGGTGCCGCTACAACTCACTCTGGTAGCGTTGCTCACATCGCTGTCACTGTCAAGGCTGCTGTTGCTGCTGCTGCTGACGCCGGAGTCGCTACAACTCACTCTGGTAGCGTTGCTCACATCGCTATCGCTGTCAAGGCTGCTGCTGACGCTGGTGCTGGAGTCGCTACAACTCAGTGTGGCAGCGTTGCTCACATCCACTGTGCTCCGGCCTTGTGTGTAGGCTTCAAGGTCAAACAGCAGCCCTGTAGGGCCAAGAAAAGGCAGCGATCCGGGTCAATGGGATGAAGGGTCGTTCGTGGCTATGGGTGCCAGAGAGCGACAGGTTTGACAAGGAAAAGGCCTTCAGTTAAGAAGTATGAATGCTTGTCTGGTGGCCTGGTGCCAGAAAGCGACAGGTTTGACAAGGAAAAGGCCTTCAGTCAAGAAGTATGAATGCTCGCCTGCTGGCCTGGTGCCAGAAAGCGACAGGTTTGACAAGGAAAAGGCCTTCAGTCAAGAAGTATGAATGCTCGCCTGCTGGCCTGGTGCCAGGAAAGCAAAAATCTTGGTCAATAATATAAATGGTTGTTTGTAAATTTCAGCAGCATTCATGGTAGAACTTTAAAAGCTTACAAGTCACGAGGGCGAACAGAATCAGAACCCTCCAACACATGCAAGTACATTTACATGCACCGGAACATACACAGTGTTTCCATGCAAACAAGGAAAAAAAGCAACGAGCATGCCCTCTTCAAGTGCGTAGTGCAAACTCAACTCCACATCAATCATATCAATGGAATCAAACTAATGAAAGGAGCCATTTGGTTGCTGAGCGCCTTCACCATAACAAAATCTTCCACCATAACAAAATACTAGAGGGGGTTATCTGAGGCCAAAAATGGTACGGTTCTTGCATGCCCACAGGGCAGGTGGCCCTAACTGGTAAGTTTCAAGCTCAGCTCTGATATGTAGATTCCAATGCAGCTGAGCTTGAAACTTACCAGCTAGGGCCACCTGCCTCAGCAGCCGCGGCGTGAACCCTACTTTTTGAGCAGCCAAATGCTGTATCTGACCAGCCAGCGCACCAAACTGAGTGATGTTTGGTGTTTTGAAGTCCTTATAATAAATAAAGATCATTGCAAGAGGAACGGGGCAAAAAGACTGAGTGGTTGGCGAGATATGCAAATTAATGTGCCATTCCCCCTGGAAAGCACCCATCTAGGGTACAGGTGCACGACGTGTGCTTTTAGTCCTGTCATTCTGTATGCAGGGCGACTTGTCTAAATTTGAGCACATGCTCGGGTAGCTTCTAAAGTCAACATCAGTTTGAAGCTAGGTTGGGTCCAATTTGATGAAGTGACGTGTGAGCAGTTGCACATTTCATGCAAAAAGGAGTATGTTTTGGCTTTTGCCCAGATAACCCCCTCTGACGAAATACCTATTGTTAAACAAAAATGCACATTAAAAAAAGGGCCCATGCATTGCCATTTGTTTTGTGCGTATTGCATCGATCCAAAACAAACGCAAATCCATGCTTTGCTTTTGTGCTGGTACAAGTATAACGAACACAAAAAACATATACCTAGAGTGCATTGGCCAGAACCACACATGTTATGTGTGTATGGTGTACTATACATAGGGCTGGGCAGAACCACATATGCAATGTGTAATGTGGATATAATGTATTATACATAGAGCTGGGCAGAACCATGCGGCCGTGTAATGTCTATATGGTGTATTATATATGGGGATGGGCAGAACCACATATGTAACGTGTAATGTGTATATATTGTTGTGTATATAGGGCCGGGCAGAACCGCACATGTAATGCGTATATGGTGTGTTATACATAGGATTGGGAAGAATTTTATGCGCATTGTATTTGATCAAAGACATGGAGCCTTCCCTGCTGTTTATTGTGTGTACGTGGTGTATATTTACACAGTATAAACAGCAGTAAGGGTTCCAGGTCTTTGGTCAAATATAATTCGCGTATACAGTTCTGCCCAACCCTATGTGAAGTTCTTACACAACAAATGTGACGTTGAACGTGCACAGTCTTAATTCCATGCATCAAGCAAGTGAAACAGGAAAGAGCAGGAGCACCTTGAGTTGTTGCATCTCCTTCTGCAGGTTGCAGCTCGACGGTGGGGTTGGAACATATAACCGAAAAGCTGGTGCTCGCTTCTTTCCCACCAGGGCCAATGGCTCTTGCAATGTCCACGGAAGGGTGACGGACTATGGGGGCATCAACTTCAAACCGTTCCTGTGTGTGAGTGGATGTGTGATGACAGGACACTAATGGGACACCAAACGCAAAGCGCTCCTGCATGTGGGTGTATGTGCAACATGTGGAGATTGCGCTTACTAAATTTACATGGTGTTTCATCTTGTTCATGCATGTATATGCTCATGTATGTGTCATTCTGTTGTACAAATGAAGTGGAGAATGAAGAGCAACATAGCTTTTTAAAAGGGATTGGGGGTGCAGAGGAACGCTTGCAAAGTAAAGGACAAAAGCTAAGTACGCAGTGATTAACCCTCCATGCATGACACAAGTAAAAGGAAGCCACAATGGTACCGGATATCGTAAAGCTTTGTGTCTCACAACAGGCAAAGAAGGCACACACGTGTGCATCTAAACTGCTCCTTTGTACCTCATTAGCTGTTACAAAAAGGCAACGTAGCTTTGTGACTTGCAGCAGGCAAAGAAGGTACACATGTGTGTATCTAACTAATCCTTTGTACCTCATTTGCTGTTTCAAAAAGGCAATGTAGCTTTGTGACTCACAGCAGGCAAAGAAGGCAAACACATGTGTGTATCTAACTGTTCCTTTGTGCCTCATTTGCTGTTTCAGAATGGCAACGCAGCTTTGTGACTCACAGCAGGCAAAGAAGGCAAACACACGTGTGCATCTAACTGTTCCTTTGTGCCTCATTTGCTGTTTCAAAAAGGCAATGTAGCTTTGTGACTTGCAGCAGGCAAAGAAGGCACACACGTGTGCATCTAAACTGCTCCTTTGTACCTCATTAGCTGTTACAAAAAGGCAACGTAGCTTTGTGACTTGCAGCAGGCAAAGAAGGCAAACACAAGTGTGTATCTAACTGTTCCTTCGTGCCTCATTTGCTGTTTCAAAAAGGCAATGTAGCTTTGTGACTCACAGCAGGCAAAGAAGGCAAACACATGTGTGTATCTAACTGTTCCTTTGTGCCTCATTTGCTGTTTCAAAAAGGCAATGTAGCTTTGTGACTCACAGCAGGCAAAGAAGGTAGACACATGTGTGTATTTAACTGTTCCTTTGTGCCTCATTTCCTGTTTCAAAAAGGCAACGCAGCTTTGTGACTCACAGCAGGCAAAGAAGGCAAACACACGTGTGTATTTAACTGCTCCTTTGTACCTCATTTGCTGTTTCAAAAAGGCATCGTCGCTTTGTGACTCACAGCAGGCAAAGAAGGCAAACACAAGTGTGTATTTAACTAATCCTTTGTACCTCATTTGCTGTTACAAAAAGGCATCGT
>Ga0307951_1001989_pt1 | contig 12695 bp, 16 predicted proteins | sample OrgLakmetagen374_FD_201842 | JGI IMG/M metagenome (GOLD analysis project Ga0307951, IMG submission 201842) | Saline water microbial communities from Organic Lake, Antarctica - #374 | ecosystem: Environmental > Aquatic > Non-marine Saline and Alkaline > Saline | place: Antarctica: Organic Lake... | reverse complement strand
TCACGCTTTGAACACAGCCTCTGCCAATATGAGCAGCAGAACTCTCTGTGTACATTGCAAAAAAGGGCCTTCCACGTTCTGTTGCTGGCCATGCAAACCACACACAATCAAGGTGGTGGAACATGCGCGTCGCGTCCTTTCTTTGCAAGCAGCTCTTATATGCCTGTGATGTGGTCGGCCTTTTTGCTGTGGAGGACCATAATTGCCAGCAGTCTTTTTGTGCCGCAGGTGTAGATACCCTTGATGTGGTTAGAGGCACCCTATGCCACTAAACCAAGTCTTTGAGTACCAAGTATTGCAGTGCAGATGCGGTGTAATTAATGATTAGGGGGAAATGCAGCGTGGAAATCCTGTGGTTGGTGGTTTTACTTATGTATTTTGTTGCAAAGTTGCGGTGGAGGTACATGTGTGAGGAGGGGGGGGCTTGCGAGATGCCCTTGATAGTTTAATGAGCTGTGCTTATAGCCAAGAACCTAATTGCCTTGGCTTCTTTAGTTAGTGTGAAGAATGGTTCCACCACCAGCGTAGTTTCTCCTAGTGTTTGTGACCCTTGGGAGAATGGCCAGTTTCACTCATCAGCGTTGCTTGATGAGGGATTATGTAAGTGTCTTCTTGCAAACCACTTTCCAAATGTATGAGGTGTAGAATGTGATAGGCCTGAGAGAAGCGGCCTGTCTTGCTAGGTTAGCAGCCTCCTTGTGTTTGAGGATGGTGGTGGTGGTGTGTATGTGTGTGTCCAACTCGTTTGGCTTGCACAGTTGTGAAAAGATGAATTAAAAAATTATAGAAAAAACCATGGAATTGAACTTCGGAACTTGCATAAATTCCATGCTATGATAAGCTTGTCAATTTATCATGCATGTGCTCCTTGTCCGTTTATCAATACCAAACAACATTTTTGTGTGCTAGAGACTTTTAGCTCTTTGGATGATAGTTTTGTCCATTAAGTTTTATCATCATGTTTCATTATTATTATCAAAAACACTTTTTGATCAGCTCTTTTTAGTTATGGTATCAGACATGTAAAATATATACTGTGGCTAGTGCGTCCATCCCTCGTGCCCACTCAACAAGAAGCAAAGCTTATTTGGTCACAATAGGGGGTGACTTTCTGCCAAACAGGTAGGCTGGTCAGCTGCTGACTGGTCTTGGCAGGCTTAAACAAAAAGCGCAGGAGCACAGTTAACAAACGAGTCTGACTGGAGATCAATCCCCCGGGTCTGTCAGATTTTACAGGTAAAGCCATCAGTCAAACTAACAACATACGAAAAGTAATGGTGCCCAATAACCAGTAACGCAACTAACGGCTCTTGAGTATGCACAAAGACTAGTCAGATCAGTCAATCCTGTGAGAGTTTTTACCCTGAAGCAGAAAAGAACATGAATATATTTAGGAACTTAAATATCCAATATCCAAGCACCCCTGCACACTCAGTTTGTGGCGGGAGGTGCCCAGATGGGCAGGGCGGATGTCCCTGCCAGAAGTACATTTACAAAAGCTCCTTCCTGGTCAGCAACTTATCAGGGGTGTTCGTAAAAATATTGGGGACATTTTGATGACTCATCATCTTCGTAAGGTCCGGGCGGGGCTGGGGTTGATCAGAGCCCGATTTTGTTATGAAAAGCAACTTAGACCATAATACAAGACAGGGTGTGCCTTGTGAGCATGTTGAAGGGCCCCTTGACACTCACTGTCAGTGAGGAGTTGCCAGACAGCGTGCATCCTGAGTTTTCAGAAATGCATGCAATTTTGCCCAGCAAACGACAGGCCCGCGCGCTAAGCCCCTTGGGAGAAATATTCAACCCTTTTTATTGCTTAAATAAGGTTGATTCCTAAACCTATCTGGCCAGATCCCATGGGAAGAAAAATATTGTTGAAATTCAGACCAAACCCCGCATTTCTATATCAAAAACGCCACTGCCTTCTGGTATGGAAGTGGCACAAATCCAGCCCCCCACTCACACTCTTAACCCCAAACTCTTAAGTGTTTGTGCAGAAGTGTTACACTTATGTATAGAAACCACCAATGTGTGACCTCAGGTGTGCATTTCAAGAACGGGGCATTAATGCCTTTTTTGGGGTGGGCTTGACTGGGCTGACTAAGAATCGCTTGCTGTGATACTAAATGTACAAGAAACAGGTGTTCCAATACTAAGGCGGCTGGGCATTGAGTACGTGCCTGCAGATAGTGTATGATGATTCTCACTCTGTGTTTCTAAGCAGAACACACCGATTTAGTAAGTGTCTGTGACTGCACATGAGTTTACGTATAATGTTATTTGCCTCCCTCATTATTGGTATCCTCAGTGTGACAGATGTTCAGCAACACAAAGTTCATGTGCCCAATAAACAGATGATGATCTCCCCTCTTTCTTGGTTTAATGCGGTAGGCTGGTCCTGGCAGATGCTTGATTGTTTTTACTGGTTTTATTCAGTGCTGCCCAAGTCACAAACAGCGTTGTGCCTTTTTTCCCTTTCCAAGATTTTTTTCGTAGGTGCTGCAAGTCTGCCTGGTGTCACAACAACAATTATCAAAATCTTTACACGTTGTACATACGCAGCCTAGCAGGCACACGTTTTGACAGGTGCCTTTATCTGTAAACTCAGTATTTGTGACTGGAAGAAATTGACCAGCAATTTAAAAGCTAAGTGAGTAAACAAGTTGTCCCTATTCAAAAGTTGTTACTACATTCGTTACAAATGACAGGGACATCACGAATCCAATTTATCGTGCCAAGGGTAAGAAATGCACGCCTCACCCTCTGCAAAGTTAGCAAACGAGATCCTCAACTTTCCCAGCAAATCAAGGCCTGATGTGCTTGGTCAAACTAAGCAAACGATGCCTGTACAGCTACCAAAACTAAACTTGAGCGAGCCACAACAACAAAGACTGCAAATAATGAGCAGAATACTGCAGTAAAAATACAAGCTGATCATGGTCAGTGTGCAAAGTACGTAAAGATTCTCCACCAGTGCTTACACAGCCAGAGAACCAAACATTTCCCTCGCCTAAAGCGGTTTCTGTACAGGCGTAAGTAAAGTACAAGGATGCATGAAGCTTGCATCACACGTCTAGCCGAGGAAGACGTGCGGTTTAAACGCACTAACATGATCATCAATTGAAGACTTTGAAGCAGTTCAGCATTTGGTTTTTGCGTGCCTTGAGGTTCAAAAGCAGAGGAACAGACGTCAACACCTGTGCGCGCAGCACTCTAAAAACCTACGCCGATACTTAAATCTATACGGCACACACATGGAGCTTTTTATAAGCATCTTACAGACACACACATTCCAGCTACTGTCCTGCCATTGCTATCACTCTGCAGTACACAATTAGATGAACAAGCACTGGCTTTCTTTGCCACCATACACTGTCCTCCAACATAACCATGACACATACTCACTCCTTTACACTCTTCTCTACCTAAACGTGCTCTACATGATAGACTATATCCCAGCACAAAGCCGCCTCTTAATTGACGCATACACGTGCATGGGCGTAAACACAGCATTAGGCGGGCTGGTGAGCTGGTTTGCAGCCCTCTAGCGCATACCAATCACCAATGGTGAACTTCCAAGGGCCTTTTTGCGGCTATCTCATGGTCCTCAAAACCGTCCATCTCGGTTCCATCCCAGGCCGACACGTACGCGTGGAGCTGCTCCTGCTGCTGCTTCTTGCTGGTGGCTTGGCCCCCTGCCTTGGCCGTGCTGCGTGCTTTGAGCTCTGATTCCATGTGCAGCATACGGCTGTAGGCCTGTGTGCGCGTGAAGTGTGTTTGTGTGTTTGGGAATGTGTAAGCTGTTAAGTGCTGAGAATGTATGCAAGGCCAAAAAGCAGACAGAATTTCATAGCATGTAGTACTCATGCATGTCTCAGAGGCGTGCTTGAGTACTACATGCTGTTAAGTGCTAAGAATGTATGCAAGGCCAAGGAGCAGACAGAGTTTCACTACATGCTATGAAACTCTGTCTGCTCCTGGCCTTGCATACATTCTCAGCACTTGACAGAAGCGCAGCATACGACGGCAGGCCTGTTTGCGTGTGTGTGTGTCTCTCTCTGTGTGTATGTGTGCCTGGGTTTGCACCTGCAGCAAACAACTGCTAATATGTGTGAGTATGAGCTCGTGTGTCTTTATATGTTGCATGTGCATATATGAGCATGTGTGAAACAAGATAGCATGCTGTTAAAGGCCATTGTTCCAATAAATAATGCAGCAATATATGTATATATACGCTGACGCCCTTGTGCGATGAAAAGGCCTCCTGAAACCTAGACATGGGCTGCCATGAATTTAAGTGATTTACCTCCTAATGCACACATCAGTTTTAGCATTATATGTTCACTTGCGCTTACAAATAAGGAGAGCACAAACATTTCCCAGCACTCCAAGTTGCCAACACGCAATTGATTCACAAACCAAGACCACTTAGGAGCTTTGTAAACAACATGCACATATTCCTCAGTCTCAGCAACCATTGCCCTCGTTCACCCAGCCCACACGGTAAGCACTGTACAATAAAACTTTGATATGGCTTGAGCACCAGAAAAAGGCTTGCCTTGAAAAGCATCGCAAAGTCCTATAATCACATCGGACATACAGCAAGGAAACCTCAGGCATTTTATTGCCTCCGGAAGGAAGGGAAAGGAATGGAACTGCTTTCGTTGCCTAACCATCACAAACCACGGCAAGGTATTTTTTATCTCCCAAAGAATTCCATGCCTTTATTATAACGTCCAGAAGGGGGTTCCCCTGCTTTGCCCTCACCCCTCCCTTGCTTGTCCATCTCAAACCATGAAATTAATTAGTTTCTCAAGTCCACAATCCATTTCAAACATCGAAGAGGGGAACCAAATAGCCCCCTTACCTGTCTTAGTTTCAACCCCTGAATTTGAGCGGTATCTATCTTTCACACATATGTCATACACCTTCACATCCTACACAACACAACACTCACGCATGTCACATCCCACATTTACATCACACACATGTCATACCTTGAACATCCAGGAGGGGAACTTGCCTTCCCCCTTCCGCTTCAGGAAGATGAGCCTCCCCAGGGCAGACGTGTAGTTGTCAGGGTTGTGGTAACGGGAAATGGAGCCCGCGGAAAGGTAGGCACCTGGGTCTGCCAAAATGTCCTGTGTTTGTACGAGTGTGTATGTGTGTGCATGGATGTGCGCTTGTGCGTGCGTGTGTGTGTGTGTGTTAATGAACATATGTGAGTGTACGCGTGTGTTTGTGTGTGCACGTGGGTCAGGGTATATGTGTGTGTGCGTGCGTATGTGGATCAACACGAGCACTTGAGTGTTCAATACAAACGAACAGCACATGTTCGCTCACCAGTGGGTGGGGGTTGTCCATCAGGGCATTCACAGCATCCATGTGAGTGAACACCGGAACCTCTTGAAGCATCTTTGCTCGTTTCTGCTCTGCTGCCTGTGTGCATGCGTACATATGTGCTATGTGCGCGTTTGTACGTGGGTATGTGCAAAGCCTAAAGTCTTTAAGTCTGACTTGCTTGATCATGCCTGCGAAACACATATGCATGCATGCATGCACACATACATCAAACATGCAACATGCACGCACATATCAAAAAGATAACAAGAAAAAGGGCAACAAAAGCTGTGCATTAGTCGCACTCAGTTACGACAACTCCCAAGGCTTCTCAGAAAACTTTATTTCACAGTACTCCACCATGTGGTGGAATGCACGACACACGCACTTGCACACCACACCACACCACACGCATACATGCACACCACACTCATACACAAACACACACCACCAGAGCTGCACGCACCGCCATCAGGTCGGGAACAGAGGGCAGGGAGGGGAAGGCCGGAAGGGAAATGCCCATCTTGCTGGGACTGCTGCTCCTGCTGCCCGGCTGTGACCCGCTACTGCTATTACCCCACAAGCTCAGGCTATTCTTATTGGGGCTTGTGTCTCTGCTGCTGCTACTGCTGCTGCTGCCGCTCCTACTGCCGCCTAAGCCGCCTTTCTCAGAACCAGCGTCTCTACTGCTGTCCCTGCTGCTGCTACTGCTGCTGCTGTCTACACTGATGGGGTGGCTCACCAGCTCACGCCCACCAGCAGGGGTAGTTCCGGGTGCCACCCCTGCAAAAGGTGCGGCTGACGCGCGCACGCTGGTGGGCACGACCTCCGGGCTTGAGCTCCTTGCCTTCACGCCGCTTTTCTTATTACCCCTAACACTGTCCCTCTCGCTACTTTTGCTGCTGCTGCTGCTGCTGCTGCTGTTGCTGTTGTCCCTGCTACCGTTCAAGGCAGTGCTGCTGAAGGAGTTGTTGCTGCTAGTGGTGATGTTGCTGTTTGCCATGCTGCCTGCACCGCTGCTGGCCGCACCGCTGCTGCTGTTGGCGGTGCTCGGCCGTGCGCGTGCGGGGTTGGGGGAGCCCATAAGGAACATCTCAGGTCCGGGAGGCAGCATGGGATGGTCTGGCTCGCTGCTGCTCACAAACCAGTGGAAGTCGCCGTCCGGCTGCAGCACCATCATGTGGCCTGCGCAATATGTTGAGTGGATACTTTGAAGTCTTGCAGAGCAGTGGAGTTGCTCACAGAAACTGGTGGAAGTCGCTGTCTGGCTGCAGCACCATCATGAGGCTTGCGCATGACGTAGGTGGGAGTTTTTGCGTAGCGAGCTGCCACTTCCAGGGAAGTGGAGTTCTGCTTATCTGACTGCATGTGGCTGCAGAACTGCACATCCCCAGAGCCAAAATTACATAAGCAGGTGCGGCACTTGCAAACGACCGTGTTGGGGCCCAGAACCATAAACGACAAACGGGGCGGCACTTGCAAACCACTGCATTCAGGGCCAGAGCCATGCACAGCAAACGGTTCTGTATGCACAGCAAACGGTTCTGTATGCACAGCAAACGGTTCTGTATGCACAGCAAACGGTTCTGTGTGCACCCCCGCCCGACACAACGGCGCCCCAAAATCTGCTGCACACAAACACAAGCACGCACGTGAGTGCACAACTGCACAGTTTTAATTACAGGGATCAGCTACAGGGGATTACTGTAGGGTTGGCCAGAACCATATTCTTACGGTGTATTTACGGTATTCTTGGCAGGGTAATCACCAAATATACGGTCATACACGGTGCATATACACGATTCTAGCCAACCCTAAGTGATTGGGGTTACTACTCAGAGAGAACCGGTGGCAAAGCGCACCTATGAAGTAGTATGACTACACACGTAGTCAGAAGCGCACCTATGAAGTAGTCTGACTACACAGAGAAAGCCGGTGGCAATGCGCACACCTGTGAGAGCACACCTGCACTATTTTGATCACGATTACTGTTCTTACAATAGAGATCAGGTGTAGGGATTAATAAGGGTGTCGTTCACAGAGGAAACCACATTGGAGGGGCATTAAGGGTGTTTACCACAAGAACATTTTAGGCCTGTCTGCAGGCAAAACGCACCTATGAAGTAGTACATGTGCTTGCGGCCGTTGCGTGCTAGGCATCCGTGGTCCTTGAAGGACTGGCCCCAGCCCTTCAATATGTCAGCCACCTGGGCGCATGTGTGTGCATGCTTGTATGTGTGTGTGTGTGTGTGTGTGTGTGTGTGTGTGTGTGTGTGTGTGTGTGTGTGTGAAAGTGCGCGTGTGTGTGTGCGCGAGCAAGTGTGCGTGTGTGTGTGCGTGTGTGTGCGAGTGCGTGTGTGTTGCGTGCGCTTGCGTGTCCCTGACTAGGTGCTCGTGAAATGTTTCTCCCCCCCCCCTGGCTTGCAAGAAGAACGAAAGTAACAAGAACGGAAGCAGGCGGAAAGTTGTTTGCATGGAGGGTTGAACAGGAAACTGACGCAGCTTGTGGCCATCAATGTGTAAACTACAAAAGGACAAAGCACTGACACGATTTCCGTATGAGGCTCAGCGCATCAACACTATATCAAGTGCAGCAAAGGATGCACACGTAACGCACCAAGGAGTAGTCACACGCAAACGCGCGCGGCACAATGTCCCTGCTCATGATGACGTTGCGGATGAGGCTGTCAGGGAGGCCCAGCAGGGAGAGCACACCCTTAGCCTCACCACTGCAGGTTGACGTGCAGGTATAGGTGTGTGTGTGTATATTTGTGTGTGTGTACATGCAATCATTTGTGTGTTTGGGTGTTTGTATGTTTTGGGTGTGCGTGGGTGCGTTTGAGTGTGTTTGGTGTGTGTGTTAAAGGCAATGCACGGTCTCTGTCAATTCCTCTACAACCACCTAATAACCCTCACCATCCTTTACTCCCCTATAACTCAGGAGCAGCCCCCACGGGTCACAGTACCACCCATTTCCTTGCGAACATTCCCTGCTACCACAACCAACACTTTCAAAGGCTGTCGCTTCAGAGCCTACATTTCCAATCTAAGCGCCCGCTGCGATTGACTGAATACCATCCCCACACTTTCAAGCTCGCCTCTCTCAAGAGCAGCCCACAAGGGCAGAGCCAGAACACTCAGACTCTTGTCACAGTGACGTTACAATGACGAAAGATGAATGCCACCCCCCACTCACCTCTCACAAGAGCAGCCCGCAGGGTCAGGGACGAAGTCAGACCACTCAGACTCTCTTACATTGACGTTAAATTCAGTAATTCCTCCCCACCCGCTCACCTCACACAAGAGCAGCCTGCAGGGTCAGCGCCACACCCACCCCCCTGCGCGTCGTCACTGCCTAGGCCGCCCTCGCTGCTAAAGCTGCTGCTGTTGTTGCCGCGGCCGCCGTCACCAATGCTGGGAGTGCTGCTGCCGTGACTTGCGGTTGTAGTAGCACCTGCTTCCTGTTGCCGAGGGGAGGAGAATTGTGTAGGAGGTAGGCCGTTGCTACGAGTGTGGGTGCCGTTGTTGCTGCCGCTGCTGCTATTGCCGCTGCTGTTGTTGTTGCCACTTGTTATACTAGAGGTATTAGCAGTGGAACCTCCTGTTGGTGTAGCCGTGCCTGTGTTTGCTCCCGCTGCTGCTGCTGTTGCTGCTTGGTGCTGAGTGTAGCTAGTGGCGGCAGCGCTCGCCTACAAGAGCATGGGGGTGGCACAGGCAGCTTTCAGTGCTGGATCACTTTGCTTTGGGTGCAGCCGGTGGTGGTGGCAGCACGGAAGGAAAGAGCAAGTACACACCCACCTATCTGGCATGGTGTGAATGTGTGTGTGTGTGCGTGTGTGCATGTGCATGTATGTGTATGTGTTTGTTTTATGTGTGTGTGTGTCCCTCTCCTTACCTGGTCTCTAGCAGTGGCAGGTAGGGGAGGCTGAGGCGCCGAGGACTCTTGCGATGAAGGAGGCCCGCACTTATCTCCGTCACTCCCGCACTCACAGAACACAGCAGGGGCACCAAACCTGCGTATATGCATGCGTACGCGTGTTTGTGTGTCTGTGTACAAGCTTAAGCGTGTGTGAATGATTGCGTCGTTGCATGTGTGTGTATGCGTGTGTATGTACATGTGTATGTGTGTATGTGTGTGTATGTGTGTATGTGTGTGCGCACGTGAACAATTGCACCACGATTACCAAATGTGCATATGACATGTCGACCAGATGCAAACGTACACACACACACGCACACGCACACGCACACACACACACACACGCGTGCACACACACACACAAACACACATACATACACACACAAACAACTATTGAGGATATAGCTGTGGTGCCGACTGTCTAAACTAGAGTTTGCGTGACCTTGTGCACACACCACACTCACGTGTATAATGTGGCCAAGCGGTCCAGGGGCAGCACCCCCCTGTGTCTGAACATGAGGGCCAGCAGAGTGCCTAGGGAGCCACCCACACTGTGACCCTGTGGAGCAATGGAAGTGTTTGTGTGTGGATGTGGATGTGTGCTGTGTATGTGTGCATACGTGTGTGTGCGTGTGTGTGTGTGCATTTCATGTGTATGTGTGTGTATGTGTGTTTGTGTGCACGAGCACGTATTCCAGGATGCGCATGTATCGGTGTTTTTGCATCAGTGTTTTGGGTGGGCACAGGTATCAATTGATCAGGCGCAGGAAGCGACCACAGGCACGACGGGCCTTATTTGTCCGCTTGCGATTGTGCCCTAGGTCGGCAGAGGCCACAGGCATCAACTGATCAGCCAAAGAAACGAGACAGGTGGATTCAAGCTGCTCATGTTCTTGCTCAAAGGGACAGATGATTTTGGGTGTGCACCGCAAACAGCAAACAATGGGGCCTGTCATGACAAAGGGCCCTGCGCACATGAGCGGTGAAATGATGCAAAGGACATGACACGCACCTTTCGCCTATAATGGGCAAACGAGGCCCATGGAGAATTATAACAAAGACCGACGGAACTCAAGAGACAACACACACATACACAGCAGAATTTGAGGGCACATAAAGGAGTTGATCGCTGTGTCAATACTCAGGGACAGCGATCATGGTCAGACTATTCAGCCCACTTACTGTCCCAAAGTACGTGCACGTGCACACACACACACACACATGCACACACACACACACATGCACGCATACATGCATGCACACACGTATGCATACACACATGCACACATACACACAAACCGTAAAGCAGATCTTGGTGCAAGGAGAAGAGTCTATAGCCTCATACACCAGCGGCAGAAAGCGCCTGTAAAGGTACTGAGCTGCCTCGTACACGCCTCGGTGCACCTGCAGTGCAGAAAAAGATGTGTGAGTGTGAGTGTGTGTGTGCGCGTGCACGTGCGTGTGCATCTCTAATAACAATCGCCTCATGGGTCGAGGAAGTTAAATCGTATAATGTGTGTATATGGATGATGACATACATACCCATGAATACGATATAGCGTGCAAGAAATATAAGGGAGGCACACTGACATGCATGGTAACAACAATTGTGCAAATGCAGCAATAAGACGTAAAACGTAAAACGACCTTGGGGTGGAAACAAACACCTTGCACAAATAACGCGATGAGCAGCAATAAGTCTACATGCGCACACAATTGCACACACATGCATACACACACACCTTCACACCAAGAGCTGGGTCCTCAAACACGACAGGGTCAAAGGTGACATTCAGCTTCCAATGCTCCAAAGTGTCGGATCCCTGCAAAGCATGCACACAATGGATAACACAACAGCAGGTTTTGACACCGCAATACAAAAAAGCCCCCCCCCCTCCCAATCAGAAAACAGATGTCTTGCAACAAGAAGCACTTCAGCCAGCGCCCTATGAACATAATTTTTACTGCAACGAACCTCCTGTTCTTTAGGGCCCCCTCTCACGGTCGATAAGGGATAGGAGGGCTATTCCTCGTTTTAACTCGTCCATAAGAGAGAAAAACAAAAACAGAATACACAGGCAATGAAATCCACTCCCTGCAATGCACTCGTCACACATGTGTGACGTGTGACGTGTGTCTGTACACATAGAATGTAGGCAAGAGCACTTAAGACTCAAACAACTAACGGCAAGGCCCTTGTAGCGTGTTCCAATTAGGCCTGTAAAAAAAAGGAGCTACATGAGCCGACGTGGCTTAATTTGAGCGCACAGAGTTCCAGAAGTGAGCTCCAACATTACTTCAGGTGTTGAAATGTAGCAATTTCTCTGTGACCACAGCGGGCAGGCAAATAATAAAGGGAGGCGGTGCGGTCATCGACTCAACCTTAGACACACACACAAAAAATTGCTAGTTTGCGTGATATATCTGTCTGGATGTTGTGTAGCTGTTGCTTTGCATACAGTCAGGCACAGAGACAGAGGCTTGTATACTTGACACATTTATTTAGAATGGATCTGAATAGCCGCATCACATATAAGGACATACTGACACAGATACGAACAGATGCGCACACACACACACACACACACGTATGCTACATGCGATTAACATGCAAAACACCAGCAACACACGAACCACACACGCTGAGGTACGACGCACACAAGCACAAACACATTTTGCACAGCATCAAAATGGGCCTAGAACATATTAAGGGATATAAAAGCAAGTGTTGTAAAACAGCCTCCCTTGCACACCTGGACCACAATTATGCACCGCTGAGCACGTGTATAGGTACAACATTCACAAACATTCATTACACACCCTCCCTCGCACACCTGAATCACAAAGATGCGCGTGTGGTTGGCCACGTCATCACACACAAACCATTCTGAAGGGCACACTGCGCTGGATGCCGAAGATTGAGAGGGCATCGTGGAGGGGCCCTGGGGCGAAGAGAGCGCCAGCTGCTGCTGCTGCTGCTGTGGGTGCAGGAAGAATGTATGAAGTATGGCAGTAAATGTCAGTTTGTTGAGGTTGATGTTATGAGTATTATACTCAAGTGCGAAGGCCATCAGACTGCTGCCGTCAACAAACTACACCACTCTCCTTTGCCCCTGTGCAGTGTGTAGAGTCGCTCTGTCTCTCTCTCTCTCTCTCTCTCTCTCTCTCTCTCTCTCTCTCTCTCTCTCTCTCTCTCTCTCTCACACACACACACACACACACACACACACACAGACTTTGTCAGTAGGCAAGCTGGGACCACACACACACACACACACATCCACACACCTGCTTTGGCATGGCAGAGGGCCAGCTGGGAGGGGAGGGGAGGGACCAGGAGGAGCCAGGGCTGCTACCCCTGCTCTTGCTCCTCCCACCAGAGCCGCTAGTCCTCCACTGCTGCTGCTGCTGCTGCTGCTTTGTGAGTGAGGGTGGG
>Ga0307951_1001988_pt1 | contig 12700 bp, 6 predicted proteins | sample OrgLakmetagen374_FD_201842 | JGI IMG/M metagenome (GOLD analysis project Ga0307951, IMG submission 201842) | Saline water microbial communities from Organic Lake, Antarctica - #374 | ecosystem: Environmental > Aquatic > Non-marine Saline and Alkaline > Saline | place: Antarctica: Organic Lake... | reverse complement strand
TAGCAGCAGCGCTTACCAATAAGTATACCCAGATTGCAACGGACAGTGCATGCTCCCTACGCCAAATTAGAAAACAGCTACTCTTCCCTGAAATGCAACGAGACCATATACATTCAAATCCGCTGGAATCTGTATCCATGGTTCATGTTTCACCAAAACCTATCTGCTTCTATAAAGTGAAAGCCCATAACGGCATTGCTGGAAATGAATGCACAGACGCAATTGCCAAACACTGCCTTACACGACTTTGGTTATGACGGGCACTTTCAGCCTCCAGCTCCAGACGCTAATGAAACAATGATACACACACCTCTACTGACTTGCGGCTAAAGACACCGATGAGGAACACAGCGGAAGAAGAGGGGCAAGTACACCTAGGCCTCGTGCACTCTCTGATGTAAAGGCCAAGCTGAAAACAGAAAAGCAAATCACACAGACTGGGGAGTGTTAAAACACAGGGTACCACAACTACTGGAACGTCAGAAATTTCCTGGCTTGGTTGAAATGCGGTGGAAAGGACCTCAGACCGCTGGTCAATAAGCCAGCTACAAATGCTTTTTGGAACGATAGTTATCTCAAGTTCTACAAAAAGTGTAATGTTATGAGGTACTGCTCTAGTACAATTTTTATCAAAAGCATACGGCTTTTCCCCCAATGCAAACTGCCCCATCTGCCAAGGGGCATTCTCCCAGTGCACACTGACCATGCGCTTCACATACTTCCTGATTGCCACACACACTATGATGAGGAATATGATTATAAAACATCATAATATGGAAAGTGCACTGATCGTCCAAGCCTTACAAAAGGGACCATGCGGTGCCAACCAAATTGCCTAAACTGACATAGGCAGTGCAGATAATCTAGTAGAACAGGGTCTAGATCTGAGAAACACTGCCAACAAAACACTGTCCTATTAATTGCTACCAAATTTAACAACACGTGCTTCAAAAGCCTCTTCTCGTCTTGACGCCATCTTATTTATACTTTTTACCTATATGCTCTTCTTGGGTAACCACCCGCATCTCAGATTTCCAGCATCTTGCTAAAGACAAGAAACTGAATCCAAACTACTGAGAGGTTCACCTGATTGAGTTTCAATTCTGTGAAGACACTAGGCCTGATCCTTAACTTCAAAAGGCGAAAGCACAGCTCAGCTTGCTTGTCTCCAACCTACCTAGACAGGGATATAGGGAAGTCAAGCCCCACGTGATCCTCGTTGGATTAATGGGGACTATTTACAAAGACCATACAGACAAACCTCTGGCAGACCTCCATCTGGATTGCCATAAGATTGAAAAGCTGACACACAAACTGAATGAATACTCCTCAAAAAAACACAATATGCACTGCAATACAACTTAAGCAACAACAGTCATGGTGTGGGTCTGGGTGCCACGGCACACAACCCCCCTGACCCACACTAATTTTTGTGTGTGTTTGCGCGATGGGGGGTTGCCTGGTGCGGGCACCTACGTAACCCCCTCCCTTAATCATGCCGGCTGTGTCATCAATACCAGCGGAGTCTTTTTTCTTTACTTTTCATTCGCTGGGGATAAAGGTTTCTATTTCCCATTTGCCATAGTGCACCAGCGCTGTCTGTCGCAAAATGGGTGTGTTCATTCATCAACGCAGCAACAACTCCTGCAAGCACGGCTCTGTTTATGCTTTTTTCCGCCTTTCCCTCCAAGATTTACTGTGGTGGTTTTGTTAAATGAGGGTGGTAGACTGAGATCCATTATTTGTTTGCAAAACAACTCCAATCATCTGTGAAGGCCCATTCTTTCCAGTTGGGGGCCTTGCGTTATTATAGCAAGCGCTTTTGTTGTACATGATGGAAGGGGACCTGGCTGTGTGTATTTGTGTTGTCGCCAACGCTTGCTGGCATTTTTCAAGGAGCCCTTCTACTCTCCAGGCCATTCTTTCAGGTGTGGGTGGCCTGATCTATGGTGCAAAAGCCTTCCAAAGACTCGAGTCTTGATTCTCAAAGGAGTAAGAAACTTGCTCTTAAGCTCCATGTCCAGTGTTGTCACTTTTGTGGCTGAGTGCCTAGACCTTTTCTCAATTTTTTTAGCATCCTATCGAGGTTATGCCTAGGTTTTTACCAAGCTTCCGCTCAGATGCTCCCCAAAGGCATATATAGCAATGTATACAAGTTACGTAACCTTACCTGACCAAGCTCCATGTGCATTTTGTCAATTATGCTGCTAAAGTTGTCCATACCAGACGCGCCCTTTCCAATACCATTACGACTCTCCTCAGAAGCCGATTTCAGACCAAGCCTGCAGCCCTCCTGATTCCCGTTGGTTTCTGTCAATCGTTCTTTCGATGTGGAGATTTAAGTACTCGGTACCAAAGCTCCGTTTCCTTATTTAATGTGGGAGTGGTTTATTGCTGCCTGCATAGCTGGTTTCTTTCTCTTTTCTTTCTTTGCAGCAATTAGTCTTAGATTCAATTATCAGGAAAGGAAAAAAAGAATACAAGAGAGAAAACTACGCAGGCAGTGAAAAACCACTCCCCACATTAATTAAGGAAAAAGAGCCACTTTGGTACCGGGTACCGTAAAACTCCTCCACCAAAAGAAAGAGATAAAGATCAATGGGGATCAGGAGGGTTGCAGGCTTGAAGATCTGAAGCCGTCTCCTGACGAGAGTTGATAATAGTGCTGGAAAGGGCATGTCTGGTATGGACAAGTTTGGCAGCGTAATTGACAGAATGAACATGAAGCTTGGAAGCAAGTTTTTTAACTCTTTGAGAATCAAGACCCAGCTCCGTAGAAGGCTCCAGCGTGAGATTGTTGTAGATGGTGCCCACCCACTCCCAAAAGGATGGTGTGGAGAGTAACGGAGGCTCCTTGAAGGGTGGAGCAGAGGCCTTTATGCTGTTCCTATGCGGCGCTCAGCTGATTCTGCGGTTAAGTGTCCTCAGAGTATTTGACCTCGAGGTGAATGTCACGTTGAAGAATGCTGAGATCTATGGGTCGGTGTTGTCTGGGGAAGGTGGATCTGCTAATGGCTGGCCGTGCTGCTGAGGTGCTCCTGGTCTCCCTCAGTTGCCCCCTGCCACTCCTAAAAACCCACCCCCCTTCATTGCTAGTCTGTTGCATTTTTGTTTTCGCGGGGATGTGAGCAACCAGTACAGCTTCCGGACGGCTGGAGGTAAACCTGTTTTTTCCTTCTGAGAATCGGGGTGGAATGAGCAACTTTGGTATAATCCTGTTTTCAGTTGTATTGGGAATCTGAAGACTTTGCGTAGCCATGTCGTTCGCTGCTACCTAGATCCATGCAGACAAAGCAGGATCCTAGGGAGCCTGTCTTGCTGATGGATTTGAAGATCATACTGCATGCCAAGTTGTGTCTTTCAGTGATCATAATTTTCAATTGCGTGTGATGGCATCCAGAAATGATATGCATGGCACTGTCTAGTTGAGGGCAGAGGGGGCAAGTTAGGCTTATTGAGTGCTTAATCTATACCGCATGCTTTTGATTGTACAGGATTCATGCTCTGTACTTCATAATGATGCACTTGGTTTTTGCAGGGACATAGGATGTTATTAGGTAAGTGTTGCTAGCGGCTCCATTGGCAGTGCCATTTTTGATAAGGGTCTGATAGTATTCATGGTAGTTTGCTACGGTATTGGCATTTCCTAGTTTGTGGAGGGGTGCATGTGTGCTTGCAAGGCGTCATGGTAATTGGATAGGTACCAGAGCCTTAAGGTAGGGGACTGGGCTGTGTTTGGGTGGTTTTGTATGATTCGGTGTTCTTCATATTCTTTTGCAAGCCAGTAGATGCTATAGAAGTGAGTCTCTCAGGGCCAGCTGTTTTGATGGAAGTATCCGCAACGTCAGAGTAGGTTGCGATTGATTTTCTAGCAAGAGCGTCAGCAAATTCATTGCCTATAATACCTGCGTGGGATTTGACTTTGGGGAAATGAATGGGCGATGGTGACTGGTGGATTGCTTTGGCATTAATGGATTGGAGAGCATTTCCCTGAACGTAGTGGCGGTGGAGGTTTGGGTGTGAGCTGCCTTTTAATTTGGTGCGTTGAGGTTAGGCTATCTGTGGCGCTATATGGGAGTATCCGTGAATGAATACGGCTGCTATAGCTGCTAGCTCTGCACGTGAGATGGTATTGGCTGGTTATACCTACGCCTCTTAAATTCACGTAATGGGATACGTTTAAGCAAGGGTGGTATCCACCTGATCCTGTGTCTTGCCCTTCTTTGTATATTTTAAGACTGCCATCAGTGTAGGTCCAGTCCTGACAATCTTGTACGTTACGGATCAGGTTTGGGCTGGAGCTGGGGAGGCTGTTTACACACCTTTTGGCAGGTTAAAATAACGAGTTAAGAAGGGAGAGGATGTGTTGGCGCTAGGTACTGCCTTCTACCAGCGCAGCCTTTCCTGCTTTCAAAGTCGGGCAACAACAGGTAGAACGTAAAACTAAGTGTCCTGACACCAGAAGAAAATGTCCTCGGCAAGCAGCATCGATCATTATTTATTGCTATGATATCAGGAAAGAAGGCTGGCATGCTGTATTAATATCAGGGTCAGAAAAGAAAAGGAAAGAAAATTTAAGCAGGCAGTGAAAACCACTCCTTACATTAGGGTGACGGTCAGAACTTTTCGCCAGGGGAAAGGTATCTCCACTGACCTACTGGCAGGCTGCCCAGCAATAATCTGCCTATTCGGATCCGTTTCAGACCCACAACTTTTAAGCCAACTAGGGCACACATGCGACGAATTTGACGCTTACGTCCTTCAGACAGCACAAATCGCAGTTGCTCCGGGTTCTGCCACTCAACCTGGGCTGGCTTCAGTCTACGGCCATCCAGGGACATGCCATGTCTTAGCTTTCCCAGGAGCGCCGGGGGAAACTCTCGCTGCACGTTTTTGGTCACGTCGCCCCACGTTACACGTACAAGGTACTCTTTTGTGACGCTGCTATTTTCTCCGATAAGCTGCCGGGCCACACGTCCATCCTAAGTGTGCAAGTTTGTGTGCATGTGTGTTAATGTATGTGGAGCATCAGGTTAATAAGTCGAGGGCCTCTTGCTGCTGCCCATCAATGCAGATTTAGTCGCTTCACCATATCAAGCGACACACATGCACATACCACTATTGCACGGCACTTCCTGCTGTGTAGTATTAAAAAAGCACATATTGTCAGAGCACAAGCACCTGGGTCATGACCAAGAGGCCTGTGGAGTCCAGATCCAGGCGTCCGGCTGGTGCCTGTGTTTGTGAGTTTTGTGAGTCAAATCGTCTTCTTATGAACTTAAAAAGGGATGCAGAATTATGGGAGGCGCCTTGGGGGGAAGGAAAGGGCCCTGCTTCAGCATAACCCCAAGGCTGTCAAAGCCAGCATGTGATCATGCACAAGAAGGGTCAACAAACAGTAACAAGAAGATTCCTATAGGGTTTTCTGCCAGGTTTGTAACAATGCAGAAGAAGTTCAGAGCTCACCAATCCTCGTAGTTGGGATGGAGCAAAGCTCAGCTCAGAAGGGTCACCGGCCCAGTGGGTGCGTTCGCTAAGGAGAGTCACAGCAGGAGCATGGCCGTCCTCAGCCTGGCCACTCACCAAGCCTGGAATAAGTTGTGAGAGTGGTGTTTGTGCATGTGTGTGTGTATTTTTATGCTTACATGCATGCGTGTGTGTACGTGTCGGTGTGGGCATGTGTACGTGTGTATGTGTTTGTGTACGTATGTGTGTTTGTGTTTATGTGTGTATGTGTACGTGTATATGTGTGCGCTTGTTTGTGTGTGCGTGTGTGTGGTGTGTGGTGTGTGTGTGAGTGTGTACAAGTGTATGTCTGTGTGTGTGTCTGTGTCCATGTACTTGAGTGCTTGTGGTCACACGCCTAACAACGTGCAATCACACAGTAGCTTACCTAGTGGCTTGTGAAGGAGAAATGTACACAACTTGTCTTGCTGGCTGTGGGCTTGCTGGCCCACCTGCACTTACAGATTGTAATTCCAGCCCCATATGAATTCTAAACATGTGATTAGGTAGATATGCTGTGGTATAGAAGCTGGATTCTGGAAAGGAAAACAACGGCACGAGCCGGCTGATTTGGTAAGCATCCAATGTTTTTTGTCCAACATGGCGAAAGTGAGAAGGCGAAAATCATCTACCTATCGTCTATCTATCAAGATATTAATGGGAAACATATCTATTACTTCCACCACTAAGGCAACGCATGGCAGTTGGCTAGCGTCATGCATGGAGGCTCGCATGTTACAGAATTTCCAGGAACTTCTTCGTACCTCAATGCGTGCGTCCCTTCTAACCTGGAGGCCCATGCTTGCCACTTTGCCGTCCACCAGCACCAGGCCCTAGAGTAGAAATGTAGAAGCAGTTGGTTTACTTTCACGTAGCCTGGATGTGTCAATAGCAGTTACACACAAGCGAGAACGTTCATTCAGACAACTTAAACGTGGGTGGGTGGGTGCCTGTCTGCCTGCCTGCTCAAATGCCTCGTCAACAGAAGCAAAACTAGCGCGCACCTGGGCTATCCAAGCATCAGCTTCCCGTCGGGAGCACATGCCCATCTCAGCCATGCGCTTGTTCAGCCTGTAGGTGGCTCTCCGCTCGCCAGGGGGAGGAGAGTCAGCATGGCTCTGCTGCTTTGGAATTGCATGTGTTTTTTTAAGGGCCGCTGCTCCCAGTCGCTCTGTGTTGGAGCATCTATAAAGGGGGAGCAGCTGCTGCTGCGTTGGGTGCCGGACTGGTAACACAATTCCCTGCAATATTGAGCGAGACGTGCATGTTTTGTGTGCTCAGTTTTGTGCTTGTATATGAGCATGTGCGTGCGTATGTATGTTGTGTTTGTGTGTGTATGCGTGTGTGTGCATGTGTGTGTGTGCGTGCGTGCGTGCATGTGCATGTATGTGTGTATGTGTGCATGCGTGCGTGTATGTGTGTATGTGTGTGTGCGTGTGTGTGTGTATGAATGTGTGTACATGAGTATGTTGTGTTTGTGTGTGTGTATATGTGTGTGCGCATGTGTGCATGTGTGTGTATGTGTGTGCATGTGTGTGTGTGTGTGTGTGTGTGTGCATGCGCGCGTGTCTTACCCATGTAAGGGAATTCCAAAAAGCCATCAATATAAATATTCATAGAACAATATAATTAATTAATAAGGTGCATGGTAGAATGCGCGTTGTGCGGACATTATAAATTTGACCAATGATTAGGTGACACCTGACCGACTGGTTAACCTTCTCTTCTGGTCACTAAAGATGTAATATAATTACATAAGCAGTCGGTCGTTTTTTGCTTGCTTGGCTGTTGAGAATGAGTAGTATGATGGCTGTCTGGGGTTGGTGGGATTATGTAGACAGGCCAGAGCTTACTGTCACTCTGTTTGCAAAGCTCAGCTCGTACCTGAGTTGTTCGCTTGCGGATGAGGTTAAAACTGATTTCAATTAACAGCAAGTCGTACAGGTACGAGCTGTTTAAGTCTAAGTGGTACCTGCACCGAAGGGGACGAACTTGTACAACACCTTGACCTGGGCAGGGTGCGTGTTAGATTGGGATAAGTTTGCATGCCCAATCAGTGGCAGCAACGAATTGCGTGACAAGCAACCAGTAGTTGGTCGACAGTTGAGAAATTCTGTAAGTGTATATATTAAGCTGGATTTCTTATTGATAGCCAAACAGTTTAATGTTCACTTCTGGAATAGATGGTTCTATTCCGGCTCGTATCCACCGAACTGCTGGGGGGGATTTTACACTTGTGCCGACACCAAGCATGACACTGAACTGGCTAAAAGAGCCCTCCTAGAAGAGAAACAAGAAAAGCATCTGGGCCGTTGACACCCATACTTGCCAACAAAAACTGAGCTTGCCACACAAAAAGGGGCAGGAGAAACAGACACACTGGAACCACACAAAACAGGAAGGAACAGGCCAAGGGCAGCAAGTTGCTGAAGTCAAAGAGAGCAAGGGCTTAAAACTAAGCTGCCACTATCTCAGGCACAAGCATGAAAAGGATGGTTAGCACAGCGCAAGCTGTGCCAAGAGAGTACTAACTGACGTTCGGTTGCACTCGCCTCCAAGAACTAGAGTACTTCTGCATGCTTCAGAGTACTCAGCAGTTCTATTCCGGCTCGTATCCACCGAACTGCTGGAGGGGGATTTTACACTTGTGCCGACACCAAGCCAGACTACAGTGTGCAGCGGTCCGCCGCGGCCAGAGTTCTGCGCCGTGAAAGTGCAAGAATGCCCACGGCACTGTTAGTAGCAGCACGTTCTGAAAAGGACACATATTTGCTTAGTGAACGTGTAAGTTAATATTTTAAAAATCCTCTTGCATTCATTGAAACTCATTCATTTACCCAAATTTCTTCAGAAATTTGTGCCAGAAGGGGGTTTAACCGATCTGTTGGGCGGACTTTGGGCCTGAATAGCTCCGCAGCCAGGCGTCAGTCACACGTAAGATTCGAATAGAGAATTGAGTCAGCCTGCCAACCACGGGTATGTGAGGTTTGGTGGCGAGCTGTGATGGTCGAACTTTTGACAAGGATGAGGGCTGGAAAGTGGCAAGTTGTGACGGCGCATTTTACTCTTTTTTGGCGTATACCCTTTTTGATCAGCCAAACAAGTTTGGAGCCTGGCTAATGATCATCTCTATAAGAATGATCGTGACCAAATGAGATTGGTGAAAATAAATTCAAATAATTGAATCAAAAGGAATTTAATGAATCTACCCTAAATATTACGCCTCTCTAATATGGCATGTACTACTGTGTGTTGTTATTATCCCGCTAATTCAAAAAGTTAAAAGAATCTGCAAAACTAATAAGTCTAATCTCTCTCTCTCTCTCTCTCTCTCTCTCTCTCTCTCTCTCTCTCAAAAGAAACATGCAACTTCTCTCATCATAGATGCAGAGCACAGATAGCACTCTTCCTAAACCTGTTATGAAGAATCAAGGCACTCCTTGTCAAACAAGGGATTACTTGTCTGCGGCATTAATCTTCTCTCTCAAAAGTTTGATAGACGCCTTTGACGTCCCTGGTAATCGAAATTCAAGTTCCTTAGCAGAGACACTGATGACCTGCAACGTTTCATTATGGAATTGGTAGGTGAGTTCTGAAAGTCATGTGATGTGGTCACACTACACACTCCGTGTAGCACGGGAAAGAAGGCTATATCTTTTGCCTCATTCGTTCAAAGCACCTACACATTGAGCACGGCATGTTCTGTGAGCAAGGCAATGTGATATCGGACATGCATGAAAAGCATATTTGTGAATAAGAAGACAATGCGCTGTGTGAAGCGCAGTGTCTGTGAATGCATTTGCAGCATACAAATTTGGACGTGTCAACTTTGCTGATCAAAAAGAGGCCAGACTCACAGTAGCGCTGTGCTTGGGGACATACATTTACAGGTTCTGTTTGAGTGTATTGTTTGAAGTTCAACAGCCAACCGTTGCCAAAAAAACTGTTTGCAATGCATGAGCACATGCAAGGCATGCTTCACTCTTAGCTATGTCTTGCAGCTATGTACTTAGGGCACCAAATGGGCCAGCTTGTAGCCGCGTCTTGCAGCTACCGCTGCTTACATCTTAAGCAAGTACAGAGCTTGTGATGTCATGGTGCAAGCCTTTGTCGTTCCCGATCAGGCAGTGTGGCACAACATAAAGTGGTCAGAGGTTCTATTGTGCTTCAGCAATACTATACTTTGACTTCCTGCTCTTCTTGATTGAAAGAACATGACCTCGGTTGGAGGTTATAATTGCAGCTCCCAGCAATGTTAAGGAGAACAAAAAGGCCGCAGTCATCTTCAGTATTCTATCGGTATCGGTCGTCAAACCTTTACGACACATGGAGTTAAAACAAACCCTGTTTCTAGTTTATGAAGTACTACTTGTCATGCTGCTCGCCCTCAATCTCTGGGCCCGCCTGCATCATTTCTACAGCAGCTGAGGACTACACTCTGCACGTTATACGTGCCGCATTCCTAACACATAAGGCTGCCAGGCTTTGATTTCAGCTAGGTACATGACTTATTTCACAATGAAATTTTTTTATGCCCATCAGTTCCATTGCATGATTGCCGAGGCTACAAAATTCTCCACATCGTAGTAAGACTCACATTCTTTCCCAGACGCGAGAGGCACAGGTCCCTGATTTTGGTGTTGCCAAGTTTGTGATTGCGTGTAATCTGCCCATTCGGTTGCCGTGTGGCAGCAAAGTGCTGCGGTCCATCCACTTCCAGCATGATCTCATTGCCGGAGCGCGTGATGAGACGCATGTCCACGACCCAGCCTTCGCCCACCTGTGGGAAGAGATTGTTTCCTTGATGTAAGTAGGAAAATTGCAGAAGGCAGAGGAAGGGGATACACCAGTGCAGGAAGGTGTCAAAACTGCCCATAATTTGGCTCCTAAATATTTGAACAGGTTTAGGCTTGTTTAAGAAGTATACTGCACCTTCAGATGGGCAGGAACAATTGACTGAATAGGTTCAAAAGATTCATGGAGTGTAAAGATTCATGGAGCGCAATTGGGCCAGCGGTTGGCCGTGGTTGGGTTGAGTAGGTGCGTACAAGAGTTCACATCAAGGCCGAACTGTTAATATCTAAAATATTGGAGTGGGCATTTTGGGCATCAATTACACGTGGCTGCCAGGGATTTGTTTTTGTCCCCCCCGACTCATGTATAATTATTTTCAAGGTTGTGCCAGCCTCTAGTAGAGGCTCGACGAGGTCGAGCCTCGTCGAGCCTCGACGTCACTGCTGTTGAAGCCTAGACGGCAATTAAGGTGTCCATTTTGGGGGGGAAATCAGGGGAAATTCCCTGGAAATTCCTAAAAATCGGGAAAACCGACCGCAACTTTTGTATAATAATATAGTGTTTTTGTGTAACATAAGCGCGAAAAATGGCACATCACGATGTCACAGTCTTGTTCAGGGGAGTGTCAGACTTTCATTTCTCGACGCCCCAAAATGGGCAGAAATTTTGTACATCATTTTCTTAATATTATCAAATATCATTCAGAATATTTAGAACGTATTTCCAGCCAATATGATGTGCGTATGCCTGTCCAGGCAATGCACCATGAGAAATTCTCCAAACACTTCCTACAGCTCTTTTCAGTCCGGTCTCTTCACGTTATTTATTATAGGTAAACTATTTCCAGCTCAATCCACGCAAGTTTCAGAAAGTGATGTTCTAACCATAATGCACCAACTAGGGCCTATATCGACGAGCCTCGCCCTCGACGACGCTCGTCGAGCCTCGCTGGCAAAATCATACACTTTTTACCCATGCTTAATTATTTCCATATCAGTTTTTGCTAGAGAAGATGAGTTTGCTCACCATTTATTTCTTGCACCCAATCTCCAGCCACACAGCGTATTTGCTCACCCAGAATTTGACAGATCATCACCCCCTGATGGTAATACAGGACACAACACAGTATGTCTACCTGGATTCCAGTGTGCTGACCCTCGCCCTGTATCACGTTGCCATGGGAAATGCACACCCTTCTAAAGTTTACATACAGGAGTGACCTCCTCTTGACATGTCCAGCAAGATGTGAACTTCTGGCCACATGCATAGTGATATGAGTGGATTCTCATCAATGTGACGTTAGCCTGCCGGAACTTTGCAACTCGCTCATTACTCGCGACCCTGCATAGCGCTTACGCATCAGCTGTGGTGCTTGCTAATAGTCAGGTGGCCAACAACGAGCTATCCCTTCTGCAATCAGCTGCAGGAATCTTGCCTTTCCTTCTTACTCACATTGACTTGCGGGGCCACGTCTTTGAGTTTCAGCTTTGAGTCTGCCACCAGCTCCTGAGAAGAAGGGAGACATGGTCAGGAGCACCACTTTCACAGAATTCCGAACAATTTATTTTTTAAATCCAGTACATCATAAGGTAATGCATTCAGACAAGATGGAAAAGAGACGACACAGGACAGCATGGTCATAACTGAATACTCCTAAGCTTCTCAACCACAAATGGCCTAAAAAGATACCAAAATCTATTTTGGTATTTTTCCCTTCAGCTCACCTTGCACACCTCTCGTTCCAGACCGGACTTTTTTTGATTTATGAACACGTAGCCATCCAAAAGCTTTTCGAGAATCTTCAGCAGCTGAGAGCAGGACGGAAAAGAAAACAATGCAATGAAAAAGCAATAAAAATGAAGCAATGACAAGTGTGGGCGGTCGCTAGCGACGCTAAAAAATTGGCGAGGCCCATCATGCGCACAACATGTGCATGCATATGCATGTGTGCGTGCACGTGTGTGTGTATGTGTGTGTGCATGTGTGCCTGTGTGTTTGCGTGGGTGTATGTGTGCTCGCGAATGTGTCTGTGTGTTTGTTCGCATGCATGTGTATGTGTGTGCGTGCGCCAGTGTGTATACGCGCGCGCATTTTAAGTTTGTATGTGTGTGCTCGTGCGTATGTGTGTGTACGTGTGTGTGCGTGCACGTGTGTGCGTGTGTGCGCGCGTGTGTGCAGGCACGTCTGTGTGTGCATCTTGCTGCCCCACAGATGCTGCAAAGGCGTGCATGACGCTGTGCTGGAGTAGCCTTCGCTGAAACAAGGGCGAGGATGTGTTGCTGCTGCTGCTGTTCCCTGTCTGTTAAGAGGGCAGGTGCTAGCATGGTGCCCGGGCTGGCCACGATGTCTGAACTCTGCTTCAACACACAGTGCGCAGCAAGCACCTGCACTGTGCGCTCCA
>Ga0307951_1001966_pt1 | contig 12758 bp, 14 predicted proteins | sample OrgLakmetagen374_FD_201842 | JGI IMG/M metagenome (GOLD analysis project Ga0307951, IMG submission 201842) | Saline water microbial communities from Organic Lake, Antarctica - #374 | ecosystem: Environmental > Aquatic > Non-marine Saline and Alkaline > Saline | place: Antarctica: Organic Lake... | reverse complement strand
CTAACACAACCAAGCAAACACATACATACACACTAACACAAACAAGCACACGCATATATACACACGCAGACGTGCCAACCCCTGGCTCATCCTAAACGGCCACCGGCCCATATATACACACACACACTCACACACACAAACACACACACATACACACTAACACAAACAAGCAAGTGCATACATACACACGCAGGCGTGCCACCCCCTGGCTCATCCTAAACGGCCACCGGCCCATACACACACACACACACACACACACGCACACACACACACACACGCACACACACACATACACACACACATACACACTGACACAAACAAGCAAGCGCATACATACACACGCAGGCGTGCCACCCCCTGGCTCATCCTAAACGGCCACCGGCCCATACACACACACACACACACACACACACGCACACACACACACATACACACACAAATACACACTAACACAAACAAGCAAGCGCATACATACACACGCAGGCGTGCCACCCCCTGGCTCATCCTAAACGGCCACCGGCCCATGTACGTCTCCTCTACAAATAACCAGCAACCAGATGGGGAGCAGCCCGTCGCTGCAGGGCTTCGTGCTGATTTGGAGCAGCTTCTCATCAACACAGGAGTGGACCTGGTGCGTTTAATCATGATGAGTTTGTATGTGCTGTGTAGGAGTATGTGTTGTGCATTTGTGTATGTTTGTGTCTGTGTGCCTGTACGCGTGTGCGAATGTGTGAATGTGTGTATGTGTGTGCAAGGCTGTGCATACGCATGTATGGGCGAGGAAAGGCTTCCACTGCCTGTGCTGCTTAACTCCTTTGACGTAGCCTACATCATATATAAGGTTGGCCAGAACCGTATATATACGCCGTATATGACCGTATGTTTGATGAAATCCCTGCAAAAAATGCCGTATATACACCATGTATATATATGGTTCTGGCCAACCCTAATCATATTTATCTGCAGGTTATTGGGGGCCACCATCACACGTACCAACGCAGCTGTCCCGTGTTCCAAGGAAAGTGCCAGCTAGAAAAACAGGGCAAACCCGACGACCCAAATGCCAAAGGGCGTGCGCCCATTCATTTGGTCATCGGCCATGGAGGTAAGCGTGGGTTCTGCAGTTGCGCGCACGCGTGAAGGGGTGCTAGTTGGGGTGGGTGGATGGGTGTTTTTTGATATGAAGTCGGTATGCTGGATTTTTGCACAAGAATGTGCCTGCATCCATGCTACGCCTCGTAGCACTTCAAAAACATGTTGACATGGCCCCACTGCTTTTGATCCTATGGAGTGGGGAGAAACGTGAGTGATGACGGGCAAGAGACTTTAAGACCTTCTGATGCCTTAAACTAGATGGATGCGCACCAAAACAGCTTTTATCTTTTTGACCAATTACTTTACGTAACAGTATCCCCGTAATTTTCAGACCCTTTTTCTACAGTTTTAAATCTATGGCGCCAGGATTGCTTTGTTTGCGTCCAAGAAATTCCCGCGCTGCAGCCTCAGTGACTTCAATGGACGTTTCTATTTCTATTGCATTTTAGGCACTTTCCCAACTCATTGACAGTGCAGTTCCCATTCTTAAAGTACCGTACAAAGCTGCTTCTGCCTTTGTCTTGCCGACGAATTGGTTTTTGTAATGAGCAGTTTCCGCCCCTTTTGACATTACCGTACACAACTGCTTCTGCCTATGTCTTGCCGACGACTTGGTTTTTGTAATGAGCAGTTTCAGCCCCTTTTGACATTACCGTACACAGCTGCTTCTGCCTTTGTCTTGCCGACGAATTGGTTTTTGTAATGAGCAGTTTCCGCCCCTTTTGACATCACCGTACACAGCTGCTTCTGCCTATGTCTTGCCGAAGAATTGGTTTTTGTAATGAGCAGTTTCCGCCCCTTTTGACATTACCGTACACAGCTGCTTCTGCCTATGTCTTGCCGGCGAATTGGTTTTTGTAATGAGCAGTTTCCGCCCCTTTTGACATTACCGTACACAGCTGCTTCTGCCTATGTCTTGCAGGCAAAGGGATCTCACTGAACATGCAATTCCCGCCCCCCCCAACCCTGGTCACAAGTGCTATGTACTGGGGCTACGTTCGCATGGCTGCAAGCCGGGACGAGCTCCAAATTGACGTCATCAGTGACCTGGACGGTAAGTGTGCTCAGCTCGCTCTACCGTTCCAGTTGCGGCCAGAAAGTGGTCTGAGGAAGGCAATATTCCTGCCGCTGTGTCCTATTCTTGACCAGCCTCATCACAGTCAATCACTTCCCCCCTCTTTACTTCTCTGTTTTTCTGTATGCCAATCGTGCTCTGCAACAGTGCAGTTACCCTCTTACTCTTAATGCAACCCCTGCTCTTTTTTGTATGCCAATCGTGCTCTGTAACAATGCAGTTACCCTCTTACTCGTAATTCAACCCCTGCTCTTTTTTAGTACGCCAACCACGCTCTATAACAGTCAGGCTTGTCGAGATACGCCGTACTTCAGCTTTCTTGACCGTAATTACGGTACCGTACCGTAATACGCCGTACGATACGGTGCAAGTACGGTCTGTTTGAAAAGACGGTGTCCGACCGTACAGTACGGTGCCGCCGTACAGCACGATGTTGACCGTAATTTGGCCGTTTGGCTCCAATTTCGACCCAATTGTCTTTTTGCAACAATTAGTTATGAAATTATTAACCAGGAATCAAGTACTGCGTCCGACTTTGAGTTTCCATGCAAGCCACTGCTGGGCCCTTCCCCGAGCTGATGTAGCTCCAACCCAGCATCAGGGTCGTTCAGGGACGCATTGTGTGGCGTCAGCTCATAAGGGGAGCATGCTGGAGGTGGAAATGGGAGGTGTTTGGGGCGGAGAGGCCTTTCTGAGGCCAGAATTGCACTGACAGTGCCAGTCCCCGAGCTGATGCAGCCCCAACCCAGCCTCAGAGTCGTTCATGGAAGCATTGTGTGGCGTTAGCACATGGGAGGAGCACACCGGGGAGCGAAAATGGGAGGTTTTGGGGCAAAGAGGCCATTCTGAGGCCATTTTTGCACTGGCAGTACCAGCTTGGCACCGTACCGTACACCGTACCTTATTTTACCGTGATTACGGTAAAGTACGGTGTGACAATCATGGTAGTACGCCGTAATTCAACAAGTACGGTGCGTACCGTACAGACCGTAATCGTACCGTACCGTACAACTCGACAAGCCTGAACTAGACGCAATCATCCTCACAAAACTTGAGTAATGTTTTGCGCACCACAGCATTCAACTCGGCGCAATCATCCTCACAAAAGAGTGCGTTGCAGCAGCTTGGTGGCACTCGTGGGAGTCCCATGCAGTTCAAATAGTGAAATAGGTAGCAAGAGTATGAGTGTGCCCAAATTTAGAGGATGCGTGCGCTTGGTGCTAGAAGATTTTACACTTTTGAGATGCACGCAGGTAGACCGCGTATGCCAGTGTACTGCATCATGAGCAGGGCTGTGTAATGATGCCGTCAGAGATGTTCTGCATGTTATTACGATACGGTTTACTAACCATACCACCAGACCATCAAAATGATGGTGCTTAGCATAAAAACAGTTGAGGGTCATCAGTTGTTTCTTTGGCAGTCGTTCTTGCTTCTATATTATTTCCATTATTTAGTCATTACTTTGTTTATAAAAAATGCACACAAATTTTGAAATTTTTGAGAATGAGGAAAGACGTGGTTGTTCTGGGGCTGAAATGCCATTGTTAGGCCTTCTTGCGATTCTTGGGTTGTACCGTCAACCGTCAAGACCAACGCATAACAGCGTCAAACCGTAAATTATCGGACCGTAATGTCAGACCTTCATTGCACAGCTCTGATCATGACGAATGCTCCTTTGAATGACCACGTCTTATGAGTTGAACTGCCAATACATGCGCTGGTAGCACTGCACTGGTAGTATGGCAGCACTGGTAGTACATGCACTGGTAGTACTGCATTGATAAGACTGCACTAGTAAGGCTGCACTAGTAAGGCTGCACTGGTAGTACAGTACATGCACTGGTAGCACTGCACTGGTAGCATGGTAGCTCTGGTAGTACATGCACTGGTAGTATGGTAGCACTGGTAAGACTGCACTGGTAGTACAGTACATGCGCTGGTAGCACTGCACTGGTAGCATGGTAGCTCTGGTAGTGCATGTAGTATACAGCATACATGCAGTACTGCCAGTGGCCATGTGTGCACATCATAACATATACGTGCAGTACTGCCAGTGGCCATGTGTGAACATATGCATGCAGTACTGCCAGTGGCCACGTGTGCACATCATACTGGGTGCAGACATTGCAAGACACTTGTACACGGCCACTTTTACACGGCCTGTTAACACCGAGACCCACACATCTAAGGTTGGCCAGAACCATGTATGTACAATGTACATATATGGTATTTTTGGCAAGGAAACCACCAAATTTGCGGTCATATACGGTGCATTTACACAAATATGGCCAACTCTACACACACACACACACACACACACACACACACACACTCGCATCATCTCCGGAGAAGATGCAGGCTTTAGCGTGCCTGATTGCCCACTTCAGGTTCCACTACAAATACTATCACAGTGTGAGGTTCCACTACACATACTAACACGGCATCTACATACTCCTGAACAAACTCCGTCCGCAGCTGCTCCACAACGCTCATTACACTACGCACGGCAACCAACTCCACACACTCACATTGCATCTACATACTCCTGAACAAACTCCGTCTGCATCTGCTCCACAACGCTCATTACACTACGCACGGCAACCAACTCCACGCACTCACATTGCATCTACATACTCCTGAACAAACTCCGTCCGCAGCTGCTCCACAACGCTCATTACACTACACACGAAAACCAACTCCACACACTCACATTGCATCTATGTACTCCTCAAACTCCGTCCTCAGCTGCTGCACTTGGCTCTGGTTCGTGCTCGGTTCCAGCAGGGCCACAATGTTGTCAAAATTCTCATGCACGTTGTTGGGTGTGCTCTGCGGGCGAGAGTGTGTGACAAGCGTAAGGAACAATTGTGTAGGGTGTGTGATACCAAGGTTTCAATCAGTGAGAGCAGGAATCGTTACATGGCGCAGGGCAGCAGTGGATGCATGGCAGGGAGCGAGAATGCATGGCAGGGCGTCAAGGAAGAGAGTACAAACGTCTATAAAGACCCTGAACTGACCTAAACAACCCCCTAGGTTAAAATCCAATATGACAAGAAATAAAAAGGGAGGAAGGCCCTTTTTTCTCGTGACACCTTTGTAAAAAAAGGGGATTCTGCAGGCAGAGAACACCTTTGTGAGAAAAGGGGATTCTGCAGGCAGAGAACACCTTTGTGAGAAAAGGGGACTATGCAGGCAGAGAGTACCATTCCCCACATAGATAAACAATCCAGACGACCATTTTGTTCCTGCCATTAACAATTGGGCGTCAGAGGCCAGCTAAGGGTGGGTGCCAATTAAACAAAATGGCGTTGTAGACTATCCTCAACATATGCACGCACCAGAACGCAAGAGGCAGAAAAGAAGAAAGCTACACATGCTGAAGAAGCCACGCCCCACACTTGTGAAGGAGGAGGGGACAGAGGAGCTCACCAGACGTAAGAGGCAGTAGAAGAGAAAGAATGAAAGCTACACATGCTGAAGAAGCCACGCCCCACACTTGTGAAGGAGGAGGGGACAGAGGAGCTCACCGGGACGTAAGAGGGAGAAAAAGAGAAAGAATGAAAGCTATGCATGTTGTAGAAGCCACACTTGTGAAGGAGAATAGGTAGGGTTGACCAGAACCGTATATGACATTTCCGTATACGGTATTATACCGTATAATTACCGTATATATAAATGTATAACCGTATACAAACCGTATACACCTTAAATATGGAAATATGGATAATCTCAGAACTAATTCATAGTGGGGTCATTCTGCAGCTCTTGAAGAGCTGAGCTCGCGTACCCAATATAGATTTACCAAAAAATGAAAGGTCGGGGAGCTACGCTGGCTCAAAGACGTTCAATACCGTACTCTACAAGCACAGGCTCCAAGTCCTTCCAATAGTCTGCCCTCCCCCTCCTTTTCGCATCCTGCATCATCTCCATTGCCCTTTCTGGTTTCACCCACTTTCCTCCCTTCGTTGACGGGTTGGCTTGCCAGCCTGCATGGCACCCTGATCCTCAGTTGCAAGCACTAGTGCTGCTGCTGCTGCTGCTGCTGCTCCACCTGCTGAACTTGTTGTTGCTGCTGAACCACTTGCAGCCCCCCCTTAGACAGCCCCATTAACACTCCCTCCCATGCCTGCTGCATCCCTACCATCTCCCATGCTTTGATGAATTAAAAGTACTAACGAGCCCTGAAAAAATTGGGCAATTTGAGGTTATGGAAGGCCACTCAAAGGCACCTCGAAGGCCTGTCAAAGGCGCTTTTTGACCACAGCTTCAAACCGTATTTATACGGTATACATACGGTATATATACGGTATATATACGGCTTATACGCCGTATATATACGGCCCTGTGTAAACCCATTTATACGGATACGGATACGGATACGGTGGCTTCAACAAATATACGGCCGTATATAAACGGCGTGTATATATACGCCGTATATATATCCGTAAACAGTTCTGGCCAACCCTAAGAATAGGACAGAAGAGCTCACCAGGACGCGGGACAGGAGAACTCTGAGCTGATCCCAATCCGCGTCTTGAATTATCGAAGGGCTGTCATCCGCAAGCAAATCCTGCAAGTGAATGTGTGCGTGCTTGTGTGTGTGTAGTGTGCAAATGTATGCTTGCGCGTGCTTGTGCGTGTTCAGAAGGGTGTGCGGCAATTCAATCCATCATTCACAGGTATGCACGCTCACAAATAAACACACAAATGTTACACCTCCAACCCCCTCCCCCTTCCCCCACACACATAAGAATGCACGCACACACACGCACACACACACGGTGTTGATGCTTAATCATGCCATGTGTGTGGGAGTGCAGCTACAGCTTGCTGCCTAAAGAAGGGTGCTGATATCTGACTGCTCAATTGAGTTGTGAGTCATTGGCAATCGACTCAACACCAGGACATGCTCACCTTGACTCGCAACAATGATTGAGTTGTGAGTCATTGGCAATCGACTCAACACCAGGACATGCCCACCTTGACTCGCAACAATGGTACGATGTAAAAATATAGGGGCTTGGAGGGCCTGAGTCGCATGGCCTCAGTTGGAATCAGCGCAAGACCCGCAGCAACGACCCCTACCACGCCTGTGATGAGGAGGCGTTTCTGCAAGAGTGTGCGTGCGTGTGGCCTATGATTGTATGCATGTGTCTGAATATGTTTGCGTGTTGGCATGTGATCTGTTGGTTTAACATGTTAGACACCCTGCTGCCTGCATCTCTGGTACGTGTACATGCTGGGAGCTGGCAGGGGTGAAAAAATCGGTGCTTCGTGAGTGTGGTGCATTCAGCATCAGTGAGGTGCAATTGATTTGGACATCGAGCTCACTCACATGCACATACACACTCAATACACAGACCCACTACACACACTCACTCAAACACACACACACACGCACAAATACACATGCGCACCTGCACCACTGCCATTGCCTCAGTATCCTCCCCTGCTCCCTCTGCTGCTGCCGTCGTCTCTGGGTTAGGGGCGGCAGCCCCCAAGAAAAACTGCACGTCCGCTTCGTTCAGCCATCCAGGGGCACCTGAGGAGCAAGGCACGCATGCACACACGCTGGAGAGGTTTCTTGCCGGGTCACTAAAAGCGCAGAAGCCTGCATTGTTTTGCCTACCAAGAGTGAATGAGGGGCATTTGGAGAGAGGGGGAGAAAAGAACATAAGAATGAAGAGCTCTGTGATGCGTGTGTAGAAAACAATGGTCTTTGTGAGTGCACGTGTGTGTCAAGAATAAAGGAATTATGTTGCATACAGGCAATCCATGTGTTGCTCCAGGTAAATCAAAGCAAATGCATCGTCTCATACACGCAGACACACAAAACGTGCCACTCAGCCAGGGCACCAAAGAGGACCCTGCAATAGGTCCCTCGACTAGCTCCTTTGAACTACATTATTTAAACTCGGGTCATTTGAACTAGGTCCCTTCCAAGTTCACTTATCGGATGTGCTTGGTTTGATCAATCTTTGTGCCTAACTCATCTTCGACAGCAGACCTGTAATCCTTCAGCTGCAATACACTCTTTACTCTTTACTTTGCTCACCATTTGAAACACACAACAACATTGATACCCATGCTACCCTTGTACAACAAAAGCCAGATTGTCACCCACGTTTTTTACTTTGCTCACCATTTAAAACACACAACAACATTGATACCAAAGCTACCCTTATGCAACAAAAGCCAGATTGTCACCCACGTTTTTCTCCGCCTGTGAACAAGTTTTCCCGCGGCTCTTCTCCATCTACGCGTCTGACTTTGCCATCAATGACCTGCGTGGCTGCAGGCACGCTTCCCTGCACATCATGCACGAAACCATAAACGTTACACAGATGCACACTCCTGCATGCTTGCATGTAATGTCTACTCGCCAGACCTTGCCAATGTTGGCTTGCATGGCTACTGGAGGAGGGTTGCTCCTCTAACATCCACGTGTCTATACGGGCACAACTCCGCTAACATCCACGTGTCTATACGGGTACAACTCCTCTAACATCCACGTGTCTATACGGGCACAAACTTTCAGTTTTTATGAGGTTCTGGTTGCAGGCTTTTTGTAAGTTTCTGCTCAAATGCCCTAGAGGCGTATAGCGATGTAAAAACACCTTACCTATACGGCACAATCCACCTTACTTGAAGGCCAGAGTCAAATTAAGCGCCCCCCTAAATGCATGCAGACATGCCAGCAAGCACACACACACGCACACACAAGCACATACGCATATACTACACAAACGCCAAAATGCACACACGATTTACTCACGAGCAAACAGACATGGCAACCTGTCTTCAGAGAGTGAATACATTTCAAACAATCAGAATTTCACAAGTAAGTAAATGCATATCGGTAGGGCTAGCCAAATCATCCACGATGCATCGGTGCCTCTGGCAGAAGGAAATCAAAAAATTAATCTCCTCGTTCAGAGGCACAAATTGTACGATCTCACATAGTAGGAAGCCAAGGTTCTTAGTATCACACATTTTCTTTTTCTTTCTGAGCTTATGGATTTATTGCATGTCCAGACAACTGTTTATTCATGTACATTGCTTTTTACATGTTCGATGAAGGCTTGAGCACAAATGTTCTCAAACACACTGTTTTGCACACTCACACATACACTCAAACTCACCATGTGCTGCGCACTCTTACACACAATGTACTCAAACACAGCTATGTGCTGCACACTCTCATGCGTTCCTGTCGCAAAGTAAGACTTGCCGCGTTGCTGCTTGAAGAGGAAAGTCGACGAGAAGAAACGGATGCTGGTAGAGAGCATTGCAAGAAGCATTTCCAGCAAAGCAATGATCACGTGACTTAGGTTTCAGGAATTACCAGTGAGCACCAAGAGGAATACATAGTGCCAACTGCACCAAGCCTAAAGAGCCAGCTTTATTCTGCGCTGGGGTTCTGTACACCTGAGGCCTTTAAGTAAAAGGACCTGCGTACCTCTTTGCCAACTTTTGAGAGAGTTGTGCTGGAGGGCACAAAGCTGCATCCCAAATTTCACACGGATGTTTCTTAGCGCTTAGTACATAGGACAGGATTGAAGGCCCCTACTTCTTCGTTGCGTGAGTTGTTAGGGACTAGACTTTTTAAGAACTCCAGCTGAAATGCATCTTCCAGCAACAAATCAACTCCTCAAATTTGGGCCTCAGGCCTGAGATGCTTATCAAACAGAACCGTGCTGCATGTGCAAAAATGCCAATACCACTCATCATTCATTGAACAAACATGGTTACATTGTACAAGCGAGTGTCAGGTGGGTCCCTGCACCATTTAATAACTGAATAGACACCTGTCAAACACTCTAGTAGCAATGTTACAGCGAGGTTTCGTGCACGACTTGCTGCAAAAAATAGGAGATTTGTGCTTCAAAACAAATCATTGTGACCTTAGTGTGTAAGGCCGGTGAGGCTGTGTCGAGTTTGGCAGATGATTGGCAATGGCCTGGGCGCAAGCATCGGATTCATCTTGTGAGTTTTTCTTGTTGTTCTTGCAGAGAGCACAAATTCAGCAATTGCAATGCAATATGATTTGTATGTACCGTGGTATGCAGTATGATTTGTACGCACCAAAGTAATGGGGAAAAAAGGGAACAGGCCATGCCACCCATTGAGGTTTTCTAGGTGTACCTACTGCACCGCACAACGAGGCCAGGACAGCTACACCCCTTTCCTCCAAACTCACTTGTGTGGTCGCCTCCTGCTTTGTGGCTTCCTGTTTTGCTAGCTGCTCTCGTAGCCGTGTCGCCTCTTCCTCCGCAGCACGAAGGCGCTCCAGCACAGACTCATCTGTGCGTACATGTGCGTGCGCGCGTTTGTGTACTTACTGTGGTGGCATATCAATGGTTTGCACTGTTTACAGCACACATTTGTCCGTCAAAGTTTGTTTTGTGGCCAGAGCACCTTGCAAGCACGTACCAAGGGGGTTACCTCCCCGGGCATTTGTTGCTACATGTGAATGGTGCAGTTGAGGGGCTCTGATGCTTAACCTGGTCAGGTCCCTCCTCTTGCTAGCATTCCTGGTAGCTGGTCCAGGACTTGCGCTGCTGCTTGTGTTTGCCAAAATCATTGTATTCGAAATTTCTTTATGTTTAACTTTTTATAACCACTGGCATCGTACTTCCCGCATACATGTACTACCCCAACTCAAGCTATCGAGTAAATAAAACAATGGCAGGATCCTATAGTTGATGCTTGCCATCTTTCGTGTTGTGACCCGTTCATTTCCCAGTCTGTCTCATTTAGCCTGCGGTGCCTCGTCCCTTTTCTCTCCCTCTTCTTCTCTCCCTTCCCAAACCCTTTGCAGCAGCAACAGCGACTCAAGGAGTAGCAGCACAGCACACAACAGCAGCATGGCCGCCAGCACGAAGGCAGCGGCCATCGAGCGAGTATGGGACGCACCCCCCTGCTTGCACCCAGCAGCAGCGGACGGCCAGCAGCAGCAGCAGCAGCAGCAGCAGCAGCAGCAGCCCAGGAGGTTGATGCTGTACAACTCCCTGGTAGACGAAAAGGTGGCTTTTGTACCAGCTGCTGGGGAGGGCAGCTCACAGATCAGTTGGTACACCTGCGGTCCCACTGTGTACGACTCCGCACACATGGGGCACGCCCGGAACTACGTGTCGTTGGATATCGCGCGTCGCGTGCTTGAGGACTATTTCCAGTATAACTGCCTATTCGTGATGAACGTGACGGATGTGGACGACAAAATCATCCTGCGTGCCAGGCGTAACCACCTGCTGCAGCAGTTTGCCTCCTCCAGCAGCAGCCAGGACAAGGCAGAGGTCAGTGCACTGCCACACATGCACATGCTCTCACAAATAATTGGAGAGGAGCAGCAAGTGTGCTTGCGCCTGCGAGAATATTTGTTACTCAAATGAAGAGCCAGCTCCCTTGACACCGATGCCAAACTGCAGTGCATTGCATTGAAATTTAAACACTTACTCGCACACGTGTGCATACACAAACGTACAGGCACACGCACGCGCGCAAGCATATGCACGCGCGCGCACACACACACACACACACACACACACACACACACACACACACACACACACACACACACACACACAAACACACACACACACACACACACACACACACACAGATATACACACACATACACACGCATACACACATACACACACACACACACACGCACGAGCACATGCACTCTCACACGCACAAACACATGCACTCTCACACACACAGACACAGACACGCACAAACACATGCACTCTCTCACACACACACATTCTCTCACACACACACACATGCATGCATGTGCACACACATGCACACACAGGCACACACACACATACACGCATGCGCACACGCACACGCACAAGCATGCGCATATGCACAAGCATGCACGCACGCACAAAGAAACTAAAAGATCGACGATGTGTGCACAAATAGGTGTTCCGGTTTGCTGTCGAGGCTGTGGATGACGCGTCGGCCAAGCAGGCCAAGAAAGCAGGAGAGGCGCAGGCTTTGGTGGTTGCATCAGAAGCTGAGGTAGGGGAGATGTGTTTGAGCACGACTGTGCTACTAGTTGTGTAGCCATGTGTGCTGCAAATGGTTTAGCACAAGTATGTGTTTATTAGATGGAGATTCTGTGCATAATGGTGTGTAAACATTACAGTCGGGCATCTGTACCCTGTACACACTCTTATAATGGCTTAATTCCAGAATGAGAGTGTCCATTGAGTAACAGCCATCCATAGTAGCTGGCTCTTGCGTACACAACGTGCTCTTGACGTGCGCAACACCTGCACTTTCAGGTGTCCATCTATTTTCAGGTATTCGTCTGTACGCACTTGAAATGCTCACAACCACCATATGCACAAGTATATGCTGCACATGACCATAAGCACAAGTATATCGCGCATGCGTATGTCTGGGATTGTGCCCAGGATGGGTGCGATGCTCTCATGCACATGCTTGGTCCATTGCAGTGTACGAGCGGCTGTGGATGGCGTGCGCCTCATATTGCATCCTGGTCTCCCTGCAGCCTACCGTGTAGCTTAGATACATGCCTGCGTGTGTGCGTGCGTACAGGGAGCAGGTG